>Ga0308410_1000555_pt1 | contig 20196 bp, 18 predicted proteins | sample HotsprOSTMatCore_FD_203467 | JGI IMG/M metagenome (GOLD analysis project Ga0308410, IMG submission 203467) | Hot spring phototrophic mat microbial communities from Octopus Spring, Yellowstone National Park, Wyoming, United States -... | ecosystem: Environmental > Aquatic > Thermal springs > Hot...
ATACACGAACAATCGCCGCGACACATCGGGGATCGGCTCGGCAAAATCGAGCGTGGAGACAAGTAACGCCAGCGTGCCTAGCGTCATGAATCCCAGATAGAGCATCAAGCGTCGAACGAGCATTTCGCCCTGGCGACGTTGTGACACAAGAAAAATGAGCACACCGCTGTAAAACACCCCCGCGATCAGCGGTACGAATCCTGGATGTATCAGCCAATCCATCACTGAAACCTTATCATCAAAAACCTAACCACTCGCGAATCGCATCAAGGTAATAACGGAGATAGAACAGCGGTTCGTTGTTTTCGATACTCCACACGCTATTGTTCGGATCGGAATGAAAACGAATGCCATAGTCTTCCAGTCCCAGCGTTTGCACACCCGCTGCCAGTACCACCAGCGCCCACAGGAAGCCGCGTGCTCTGCCCTGTATCTTGTCCATTGCAGGGATAATCAACAAACATGCGGCTGGTAAAATGTCCGTTAACATTCGTGAGCCATACGCCCAGCCTCCCAGTGAACCCCACGAGGACATTACCAGCGTGTATGCCACACAGACCAGCGCGAGAGTAACATAGAAGTATCGGGGCTTTTGCTGCCACCCCAGCCACAACCCCACGGGCATCAGAAACAGAAAAGGCGAAAAAATGAAAAGCCCGCGACTGGGACTGAACAACAAGCCTTGCAGCGTCTCTGGATTAGGGAGACTCCACCGTTGTAATTCACCGTGATAACCAAAGATTAGAGGAGAGCCGTGAATGGTCACGTTGTATGCGAGTCCAAGAACAAGAGGAGGCAATGCCCAAAGAACAAAAAGCACAAACGCCCGGCGAGAATACACAAGAACCAACAGAGCAAAAATCAAAGCCGTCGTGATGTTGGACGGACGCGCCAGCACCGCCAGCGTGAGAAATAAGCCCGCCGGGGCAAGATACTCTCTACCACGCCGTACACCGCGCAGGATGAACCAAAAAGCCAATCCCTGAAACAGAATGCTGGGTGTGTGTTGCCAGAGAGCCTGTGATGCCGTACTCCACACTGCCGAACCAAACGCAAAGGCAAACGTCACGAACAGCCTGGAGCGCACGGTAAGTTCGCTAGCACAAAAATAAAACACTATAACGGCTAGTGCGGTAATCCAGGCCGCTGCGAATTTAGCCAGTACAAAAACATCGGGTGTGCGGATAATCCAACCACTACCCAATCCCCATCCCACAAAAGGCAAGGCGAGAACCCCTGCTACAATCGGGGTGTTGGCGATGAGACGTTTATCCTTCTCTACCGCAAAATTTTGCTCTGCATAGTTATTGGCAATATACCGCCGATATTGATCCAGGTAAAAGTTACCGCGCGTCAAGATACTTGTGGGGACCAATGATGCCGCCACAACATCCTGACTGGGAATCACTCGAAAAAAGGGCATCACGAGCGCATTGTACACCAATGGCATGCTATAGATTGCCAGTGTGAGTACAAAGAGTAGCCAGACACGTTTGGCGTGGAGATGTTTTTGTCGAGTACCCCTGAGACGGATTGCTTGTTCTTGAATCGAGAGAGACACCTTCACCTCTCACGTTCCCAACTTGCATCGGTCTGTTCTTTACCAGATTCTACTCTAAAACAGCCATCTTGAATTTTATGGATATGGTCCCACCGAGCGCCTTCCTGTGCGTTCGGCACAACGCGGAAAACACTTGCACGGCTGAATGAAAACAGAAGGGGGATTCGTAGCTGTGATCTGCGCGAGTTGTACCCTATCTATCCAAATCGTGCCAGGGGTCTCCCACAGCCATGTGGTGATGAATAGCCGCTGTGTGGTGGGTAAGGTGGTAAATACCTGGCAAAAATAGTTCCAGCCGATTGTCTCATCCCATTTGAAGAGATCGGTACTATGAATGTGTCCAAAGAGTCCATCATCCTCTGAGACGGTAATTGAACCATACCCTTTGCCATAAACATTCTCTGCTCTGACCCACCCAGAGAGTTCGTATCGTGTATTCGGTAAGGCAGCCAGTGGTGTGGCTTGTACTCGCGCAATGACGTTACCGGCTTGAGGTGGCGCGCTTATTTTGAGTGAAGTACCGCTCACCGTAACGAGCACATCTTCTTCGACAGTTACTTCTCCTGGTGCTTCTATCTCTGCCATCAAGTTCTCCGCCCCAAGCGCCAGCCCGTCTGCGCGTGGGAGTAACGTTTCGACCTGCGCCACGGCTTGAGTTGGAGACGTGGTTCCTCGATCCAATGCTAACAGGTACAGCGCGGCGGCCTCACATACACGTCCCTCGGCTGCAAACAGATAACCTGCTCTCAACAAGGTATCCGCTTTTTTCGATTGGACTTGCTGGTATGGAACAATCACCCATACCACCAGAGCCAACATCTGGACAAGGAGCACACCGGCGGCCCATCCTACCCCCAAACGTAGAGATGATGAAGAAACTGTTAGCCGTCTAGAAAGAGCATCAGCGATCCAAAGGGTGGTCAGTAGCATAACTGCACCGAGTACCAGACCATAGGGATTGATCTCTAGCCCATTCTCTAGCGTCCAGTACAGCACCAGAGAATCAAAGACGCCATAACGCAGGAAATCCAATTGTCCCGCCAGAGTCGTTCCGCTTCCCATTACATCCAAATAATCACGTTCGCTACTGAATGCCCCCACAGCACTGATGAAAAACCCTCCAAGTGAAAGCAAAATGAGCGTGGTGTATCCCCAATAACGCGCACGTCCGTTCAGCGTCTCCAGTATGCCCAGCGGAATGATCAAGAACGGTGTGATCTGAACCAGATAGCGTGGTCCCCACCACGTTCCTCCTTCCCAGTCAGGACGACTGAGCGCGGTACCGAATGCTGCCAGAACAAGTGCTAGAATCATCAAGGCGACATCGCGTTTTTGCTGAAAAAACTTGAACCACGCCACTGGAAACAACAAGACGGGCAAAGAATACAAAAATGCACTCTTGGCTGGCGAAAGCAGCAACTCAACCACAGCGACCTCTGGTTCGCTCATTGGCAACAAAAAAAGAATCCAGTCAATCGGATTGTACTTGGTTCCGCCGATACCACTGTAAAAAGTCCCAAAGCGACTCCAGGCATACAGACCTTGTACGACCAGCAAGAGTACTATGGGTAAGAAGAACAGAAGACTCTGCTGTGCCATCCTTAAGGTCATTTGACGCGCGCTCATCCCTGCTTGCCGATACTCGCGATAGATAACAAACAAAATATAAATCCAGAAGATAACCACCGCTGGGACCTGAATCAACTTGGTAAACACAAGATAGCCTGAGAACACGCCTGCTGCGAATAGCCACACGCGTTGCTTGGTCTGGCTAAATCGCCATACAGCATAGAAGGAGAGTAACAGCAACAAAGTCAGCAACGGCTCACGGGTATAGTTTCTGGAGTAGGGCCACGCTATCGTCGCTAGACCAAAAACCAGTGTCAATACCACAGAGGTCTTGAAGTGAAAACCCAGAGAACGACCTGTCTTGAAAAGCAGGACACAGGTTAACGCGGTCAAAAGAGGGTTGAGAAAACCCACCATTAAGAAACCCAGGCGGTTAATATCATCTTGAGGAAAAAAATGATTGGCGAGGCGAGCCAGGGCATAGAGAGGTATCTGAAAAACGGTTTGACCCAACTCGTAAATCGAATACGTCCGTCCATTCACGCCGATTTCGTTCCGATGCGCTGTGGGGCGAAATGAGAACTCGTGCCGATCTACGATACTTTGCGCTACACGATACTTTTCCACTTCGTCGCCATAGAGAATCACACCGGACATTGTAAAGGCGTAAACGGAAAAGAAGAAAAGAAAAAGAACTATACTCGGCGATATATCTCTCCAGCGGTTTTGCATCCTTATATACCTTATTTTGCTATGCCTCTACGGTGCCACACGCGATAAAGGCACGCTGAATCTGTTTGTTACCCTGTTCATCGTATGCCACATAGTACGGTTTTCGCTGCGCTAGCAACTCGCGCACATCCACTACGGCATCAGGCGCTGGTGCATAGACGCGCTGGCGCGCAATCAATTTGGCGATGTGATCGCGCACGCGCCGCGCCTGGGCGCGATCAGCCTGATGATGATGCGATGACACAATGACCCCATCAGCGTTTATCTGAATGGTCACCGCGTTGAACAGTCGCACGACCGCGCCGTTCGCCACGCCCAGAGATTCGCCGGCGAGTCTAACTAGATGCGGAGCGATGTAATACAACACGCGTGTCTGATCGTGCCACGTGTGTTCAGTCACCAAACGAAATTCCATTTTGGGAATGGGAATCCGCTGGCGCACCAGTGCGGGAACATCTTCCCCGATGCGCCAGACAGGCATCTCCCACTTGGGGCATCTGGTCACCGCAACACTCAATACCCCTTCCAGCGCGTTGGTACGCGTATGGAGTACACCTTGCCCTGGAGATAACTGGTCGGCTTCGCGTCCTTTGAGCAAACGGCGCGCTACCAGGGCTTTTTTCACAATCGGAAAATACTTGCCTCTCTCTTCTTGCGCACTGGCGGTTAACAGCGCGGTAGCCATCGTCTTGAACAGGGCATCCCCTTTGGGGGCTAACAATACGCCGTGTGCAACCAGACGCCCGGTGATGTCACGCGCCTGCGCCAGTGCATCATCCGGCGCTATGTTATCTCGACGCAAGCGTTCATAGATGCCCACCAGCACATCGTAGAGCGCGCCAGAAAAGATGCGCGAAAAATTGTGCGACTCGGAACTCAGCCGCGCCGCTGGCGCGCGCGCCGGCAAATGCATTGGGTTACGATAACGGAAGGGGTTGGCCAGATCGCGCACCGCATCGGGGGAAACAACGGCATAGGTGTAACCGGCATTGAACAAACCACGCGCCATTTGCTCCGCCAGTCGCGTGACCAGATTGCTCTTCGACAAATCACCGCTGTTTTCAGCCAGCATCAGCGCGCGCACACGCGGCGAATCGAGGGCAGCAAGGAGCGCGGAAAAATCGCTGAACGCTTCGTGGAACGCCGCGCTTTCGGACAAGAGCGAATCCCAATACTCGGGATGGAGCGCGTCCAGAATCGCATGCCCACACTCGTGCGCGATTACATCGCTACTCTCACATGTGTACACGGTCTGCCGCGTGAGCGGATCGGTAGCATAACAAAATTTCAATGCCTGCCGATCATAGTAGGCATTGAACTCTTCACGCGCGCGCGGGACAACGGGCAAGTGCGCGGCGGTGGTTTGCCATGTTACATCACGCGTGAAGAAATCCGTCCACATGGCGTACGTGCGCGTCAAGACAACGTACAATTGACACGCCTGAAATTCAGCGCTGCCGGGTTGAAACAAACCACCTGTGCCATTCCATTGCGGAATCGCAAACGGCGACTTGCTGCGCGGCGGCTCGACCTGAACCAGTGGCGCGCCGGGCGTTCCTGGATCGTTGAGAAAGATGTTGACGAGGTCTGGCATGCGATTGTTCAGGCGATAAAGGCGCGGTGTAAACGTTTGTTGCCCTGCGCGTCGGTTTGAATGTACCAGGCTTGACGACGCGCTCGCAACACATCGGGGTCAATCTGTTCGTTCGGCGCGGCAAGATAGATGGCGTTCATCTTTGCCAGTTTTTGCACATTGTCCTTCAACAAACGCAAGCGTTGCTCATCGAGTTGCGTGACGCGTGTGGCGACGCGCGTGCCGCGCGTATCGAAACGCAACTGCGCTGTGATCCGCTCATCCACCGTCACGCCATTCGCCACACCCAACTCGGCTCCTACGATGCGAATCGGCAGGATGATCTCGTATTCCACCTGCACACCGGCGGCATCGCGCGCAATGTTCTTCAATCGCACCTGTGCCTCCGCTGACAGACCCAGCACCGCCTTGACCTGCTCGATAAATTGCGGGTCTCCTGCCATTTCGTCATTAGTCAAGCAGAGTTCATTCATCGTACGCTAAACCTTTCAATGCCGTGTGGCTGACGAATGCACGTGCTGTGCTCAACGCGATTGATCCGAGCGCGGTGGGCGCCTGCGCCGCGCGGGCAATGACAGACGTGGGAGTGACACGCGCGGCAATCTAAAAGTGGCCTGCGTTGCAATCTCTTGCGCCACCTGTTTACCACGTGCGAGCGCGTCAGCATACACCTCGCGCATTTTCTGCCCCGAGAGTTTGTGTCCGGTGTAATACCAATACACCACCGCTTCGCCGACGGCATAGGTACCTGCGTAGGCGACTGCCACTTTGGGAACGATTCCCCACACAGGAATCAAACCCACCAGTTGGCGCGCGATCTGGCGCCACACAAAGCCTACGCCTACCACACTCCCCAGTTCCACAATGTGCTCTTGCCATGACGTAGACAAACCGAGCGCGAGGACAAGTTTGTACACCATCAACGCCTGATTCTTGGTCAAGACGAGCATATCCGCTACATTGAACGGCACGTTGAGTGCAGGCACAATGCCCGCCATACCACTGCCTAACGCGTACGAAGCATTAGCCAGCGCGGTCTCGCGAATCCATGCGCGCGCGACCGCCAGACGAAACAGCGGATACTGCCGTGCTAGCGCCAGGCGACGTTCCTTCACCCGCTCCATCACGCACGGGATAAAACTGTTCGTGAGGGACTGCGGCTCATACACCGAACCGCGCGCCACCGGCGCGCCTGCCCATGCGTGCGTGCTCAGACGCACCCGTTGTGCCTCTGGCACCGCGTCCATCTTGTTGTAAAAGATAATCAGATTGCGCCGCGCGCGTTGCCATTCGGCAACAAGTTGTGCCTCGCGAGTAAAATCATCGCGCGTCGCGTCGAGGACGAGGATGATCAAGTCAGCCCCATCGGCACGCGTGGCTTGATCCAGACCCACCTCGATGACTGGAGCAAGGACGTGCGACTGATTGCGTTCATCCTTGCAGAGTGCAGCCAGCAACGAACTCTTGCCTGCCTGAGGCGCACCAACCAAGGCCAAAACGAACGGTTGTTCCGCCTCCTCAACTAATGGGCGCACATCCAGTTCCTTGAGAGTCGCCCAGATGTTACCCCAATCCGTCCAACGAGCCATTCCCATCCTCGCCACGATTATATATCAGGAATCGCAAAACCCGAAATTACAAGGCGCGTCAAAACACCCGCGCCGATTTTTTTCGGCGCGCGACGCGCCTCTCGAGTTAAAAACAAACGCATCGTTGCGAACGCACGCGGCGTTCACCAACGATGCGGTCTATTCTTCTTCTTTACCGTGGTACTTGAACGAGACTTTGATTTTGGCACGATAGGCAATCACCTTGCCATCCTCGAGTTGCATATCGAGTTGGACGATTTCGGCGATACGCAAATCGCGTAACGTCTTGGAGGCGCGTGCTACCGCACTGGCAGCCGCTTTCTCCCACGATTCGGTGCTCGTGCCAATCAACTCGATGACTTTGTAAACACTTTCTGGCATACTCCCTCCTTTACCCGCTGGTAGAATTTTCGTGCAATGACAATTTAGCACGATTTGGCATTTTTGTCGAGAGGGGGACTTGTTTCGTACCGAGTGAATATCTTCCTGTCTCCCGATTGTCGGGGCAGGAAATCTTTTGCTTTCAACGTAATTAGCCGTGCTATCAATCGCGCGCGAAAAGCCTCACCCCCTTGCCCCCTCCCCACGCCGCAGAACGGCGTGGAGAGGGAGATGAGTGGGGTTGTTCCCGGGGCACGACGGCGAAATTCAGGCTCAGCCATCGGCTTCGCTAGCCGCCGGTTTCTCACTGACAGCGCGTGAACCCGGGCTGAGCAGTTACGAATGAAAGAGGGGCAAGAGTCCCATAACTCTTGCCCCTCTTGTGATGTCAAGTTACGGTGGACAAACAGTGAACGGTTTTTCGAAGATTCTGCCATCAGGCTGCATAAAGAAGTGGAGTTTGTTCTCTGCATCCAGCCAGCCTACCCGCGCGACAAAATTCTCGCACGGTCCACCCAGAGGCAGCGTCCACGAACCCAACGATTGCACCTCACCTGGCGTTGGTGAAAAGTGTGTCGTAGCAAAAGTTGTCTCACTGAACGAGCGACTGAGGTCGCCAGCGCGGAAGATATAGACGCGCCACGTAAAGGTCATCTGCGTACCCAGCGTGTTGACAAAGTGCGGGAAGAAGATGAGTGGCGTACCACGCACCGGCGCGGGTTGAATGCGCAGATCGGTTACAAACAAGCCAGGACGCGGCGTCGGAACAGGAGACGGTGTTGCCGGCGGTGCGGGGGGCACAGTCGGGATCACGCTAGCATCACACACCCTAAAGTCTTTTTGATAGACCTTGCTGTCAGGAGTGTTAAAGTAAACGATTTTGTTTTCAGCATCCAGCCAACCGACCCGTACGAAAAAGTCCTCACAGGTACGCCCGGTAGGTCCATAGGCAAACGTCCCAGGTGATGCCACCTCCCTCGTGCCAGGGGGAATCGCGCTTCTCAAAAGCCCTGTCTCGGTGTTCGATTTGGTTGGCTCAGCCGCTCTGAAGATGTAAACGCGCCACGATACATTTTGATCACCAGTCGCCGTATTGAGAAACGTCACTGCAAACGTAACGCTCTGATTGAAAGCAGGGCGATCGGGGGTAAGCCGTACATTCGTCACATACAAACCGGGCGGAATCGGTGTCGGCGGAATAGGCGTGGCTGTGGGTGGAACAGGTGTTGGTGGAACAGGTGTCGGTGTTGGCGGCACCGGTGTGGGTGGGACCCGAGTAGGCGTTGGTGGCATAGCGGTCGGTGTCGGAGTCGGTGGCACAGCCGTTGGTGAGGGTGGCGGCAAAGTCGGTGACGGTGGAGGTAATGTTGGCGTGGGTGGTACTGGTGTTGGCGTTGCACAAGCCGCAAGCAGTGTTAACAACAACACCAACAGAACGATCGTCACAACAGTTTGTTTCATCCTTTCCTCCTTCGAAAATAAATTTGTCCACGAAGGTCACGAAGGAACACGAAGAAAAATCTTTGTGACTCTTCGTGTTCTTGGTGGATATTTTCATCCGTTCGTGGCGGGCGGTTACGCCCATGAGCAACTACACTCCAACAGTATGCACAAATTTGCACTTGCTGTCTATCCCCCAAAACGGCCATTGACATAATGCAAAAAAGTGTAGGGCAAATTCGAGATTTGCCCTACACTTGGCACAAGAACTCGGTTGTAAAAATCAATACGAATGTGCTCAACACTTGTGAGCAAACGAAGAATACGGTGACCTCACATCGCGCGTGAGCCGGGCACCGCGATCGAGTGAATCAATTCCTCCACCACTGCGCGCGCGTCCACGTTCTTGAGACGCGCAGCAGGACTGATGATGAGCCGATGTGCCAGCGCGGGTTCGGCAAGCGTTTTAATGTCATCCGGAATCACATACTCGCGACCGTGCATCGCCGCGCGCGCCTGCGCCGTCTTGTACAGCGCAAGCGACCCGCGCGGACTGGCACCCAGATAAATCTCCGGGTGCTTGCGCGTGGCTTGAATGAGCGCGAGGATGTACTCTTTGATGAGCGCGTCCACGTACACCTCTTTAACCGTGCGTTGAGCGTCGAGTAACTCGTCGGCAGAGGCAACTTGGGTGAGCGTGTCAATGGGATGCGCAAGGCGTTGCGCGTCAAGCATCGCCATTTCGTCTCTGGGTGCGGGATAGCCCAGACGGATGCGGAGCATAAAGCGATCGAGTTGCGCTTCGGGAAGAGGAAACGTACCTTCGTACTCGATGGGATTTTGGGTTGCCATCACGAGGAAAGGTTGCGGCAGGGGATAGGTGACTCCATCCACCGTCACCTGGCGTTCTTCCATACATTCGAGGAGCGCGCTCTGGGTCTTGGGCGTCGCGCGATTGATTTCGTCCGTGAGCACGATTTGCGCGTGCACAGGGCCAGGGCGAAATTCAAACTCGCGCGTTTTCTGATTAAAGACACTAACCCCGGTCACATCGGTGGGGAGCATATCCGGGGTGAACTGAATACGTCGAAACGTGCACCCTAGCGATCTGGCAATCGCGCGCGCGAGCATCGTCTTTCCTACTCCAGGCACATCCTCAATCAACAAATGCCCCTGACACAAGAGCGCGATCAACGCGAGTTCGATTTCGTTGTGCTTGCCCAGAATGACACGCTCGACATTCGCAAAAATTTTTTGCGCGAACGCCTGAACTGTTGCGAGTTTAGACATCGGGGTAAGAAACCACGTTTCTGCCAGAAACATAGTTTCTGCTACCAGTGACCCGTCTTCCAATACAACTTGATGCCCACCCAGATTCCCGGGGCTATGCCTGCTATCAAGCCGAGGACGAGTCCTGCCAGACATTCGAGCAGATCGGGCATAGGCACTAGTCCCATGTTCCTGCACGCTTGAACAAAGAAAAGCCGATAAACACGCCCAGGATAAACCCTGCGAGCGCGCCCACGATAAAACCGACGATGAGCATCACGTGCCCTGTTTGAAACGCGCAATCTCGCCTTGAAACACCGGTACGCGTCCGTTTTCTGTCAGGCGATACAAATCTTCGGGCTTGTCAATGCGGTCAGTGAACAAAACGCCGTCCAGATGATCAATCTCGTGCTGGAACGCGCGCGCGAGCAGATCCTCGCCGGTCAATTTGATTGCCTTGCCATGGCGGTTCAACCCTTTGACCACCACCTTGCGCGCGCGGCGCACGATGCCCACATAGCCCGGAATCGAAAGGCATCCTTCTTCGCCCACTTGTTCGCCTTCTGCCAGAATGATTTCTGGATTGATGAACACGATGCGTTCACCGCTATAGCGCACGTGACGTTTTTCGCGCGGTTGTGCCTGGATCGTGTCGTCCGTATCGTCCTGGGGCATCTCGACGACAAAGACGCGCAAGCCCACGCCGATTTGCGGCGCGGCGAGCCCCAGGCCGTGTGCCGCGTGCATCGAATCGAACATATCATCAATCAGTTTTTGTATGGACGCGTCAACGCGCTTGACCTTTTTGGCTTTTTGCCGCAGAATCGGATGTTCCGATGTGAGAATGGGTTTGACTGCCATTGTATCAGTGTTCAGTGTTCAGTAGTCGGTCGTCACTAACCTAGTGACGGTGTTCCGCGCCTCATCCTGGACGGAAGGGTGGGTTGCCGTCGTCCGCAGGCGCAATCAGGGTCGCGCGCGTGCCCAGTCGTGCTGCGATCGTGTCCGATAGGCGGTTCAAGCCCGCTTTGTCGAAGGCATCCACGCGCTCGATGATTTTGCCGGCGTCAATCAAGAACAGAGTGGGTACAACGACAGGATCGTACTGTTTGGAGACACGCCAATCCGCATCAATCAGAATCGGGAAGGTGCTACCATATTTTGATGCAAAATTTCTGGAAGCGTCTCGCTCGTGTTGGGAAACACCCCACACCGCCAGCCCCACATCTTTGTATGCCTGATGCATTCTTTCGATATAGGGCCAGGCAAGCATACACACGGGACAGGTCGTTTTGAAAAACACCGCGAGCGTCAACGCGGTATCGCCCAGCGAATATGATTTACCGTCCACACCTTTCAAAGTGAACGCAGGTGCCGTTTGACCAACAGAAAGAGTTGCCATCACCAAACTCCACGCTAAATGAGCCAATGAACCAATTAGCCAATGAGCCAAAGCAAATGTGCCAAATGTGCCAAATCTGCCAAACGTGCCAAAACTTTTGTCATTTGCCATCTACTCATTTGTCATTCGTCATTTGCCCATTTGTCATTTGCTCATTTGCCATTCATCATTCGTCATTCGTCATTCATCATTCGTCATTTGGCTCATTGGCACATTGGCTCATTGGCTCATTGACACATTGGCTCATTTCTTCGCCTTTGCCTTACGTTGCACCTCTTCGCGTGCCCAATCGGTGGGATGGATTTGGGCGTGGTACGAAGCCGGTTTGGAGAGAGTGTGAATATCAAAGATATGACTCTGGCGTTCATAGCCGGCAAGTTCGTACACATGATCCATCTTGATTGAATCGAAGGGGCAAAATTCAGCGCACAAGCCGCAGTTCATACACACATCAATATCAATGTAAAACTCGGCAGGTTGTGGTTTCGGTTTACCTTCGGGTGTGGTTGCGCGCACAATCCAGATACACTGTGGCGGACATACTTTGGCACAGATACCACATGCCGTGCAACGCTGTTTGCCGATGACCGGCTTGCCCGTCGTGGGGTCTATCTTGGGCTGACCATTTTCATCGAGGGCAGGTTCGTACACCAGAAACGGGATGAACCGAAAATTTTCTGGCGCAGGCAAGCGTTCTTCGGGATATTGCACCGTAAAGATGCCGCTCCCGCGCACGCTTTGCCGTTCCTTGAGCAACGCGTCGTCATAGCGACGTCCTAGATGTTTGAGATCACTGAGATATGTTTTCACCAGACGACTGGCGGTATAGCGCAGTCCATTCAATAGTCCAAGTGCCATAGCGTCTCCTGTTCGATAAGGGGTGCAACTAGCGATCCACCTCACCCATCACAATATCAATCGAGCCAAGAATGACGATCATATCCGCTACTTTGTGCCCAACGCACATTTGGTTCAGCGCGGTCAGATTGATGAACGAGGGCGCGCGCACATGATAACGATACGGATTCGGACTGCCATCACTGACGATGTAAAAGCCCAGTTCACCTTTGGGATTTTCGGCGCGTCCGTACGCGTCACCTTTGGGTACGCGCACCTGATAGTTCTTTTTGCCGGTCATAATCTCGCCGGGCGGAATTTGCTCGAGGGCTTGTTTGAGAATCTTGATACTCTGGCGCATTTCAGCAAAGCGTACCATAAACCGATCGTACAAATCGCCGACGGTGCCGGTGGGGATGTCGAATTCAAAGCGATCGTAAATCGAATAGGGTTCCGCGCGGCGTATATCGTACTTGACACCTGAGGCGCGCAACACGGGTCCCGCCGTGCTGTAATTGATGGCAAGATCACGCGGCAGAATGCCGATGTTCTTCGCGCGTGACAGGAACAGTTCGTTCTTTGCCATATACGTTTCCAGTTCATCGGTACGCCGGGGCAAGCGTTCGTTGACGAGATACTTGCATTTGTCCATGAAATCATCCGTCACATCGCGCGCCACGCCACCAAAGCGCATATAATTGCACATCATTCGCGAGCCGGCGACGGCTTCGAATAAATCCAGAATCAGTTCGCGTTCTTCAAAGGCGTACATAAAGGGCGTGTAAAACGCGCCCAATTCGTTATAGATGAATCCGAGCGCCGAGGCGTGATTTTGCCAGCGGGACAGTTCCGACATAATGACGCGGATGTACTCGGCACGTTCGGGTGGTTTGATCCCGAGCATCTTTTCAACCGTGATGGCATAGGCAAGATTATTCGCCATCGCGTTGAAATAGTCCAGCCGATCGGTAAAGGGCATATTGCCCAAATAGGTATTGCGCTCACCGATCTTTTCATGATTGCGATGCAAATAGCCAAGCACCGGCTCAACGGCATAAACGGTCTCGCCATCAAGCGTCACCTTGAGACGCAAGACCCCATGCGTGGAAGGATGTTGCGGCCCAAAGTTCAAAACAATTTTATCCGTACGCAAGCGCGTCAGCGCAGCGCGTGTTGCTTCGACAACGGGGACCGTGTCGCGCGGTGGTTTGTACGCCAGCGCGTCAAAGTTCGCCGGGTATTGCACGTTATCGTGCCAGGGATTACGATCTTCTGCCAGGATGTGATAGCCCTGATCCCAGCGCGAGCCAAACGGTTTTTTCTCTTCCTCGTAGTATGGCTCTTTGTAATCTTTGCGTAGCGGATAACCCTCAAAACCCTCCCACATCAAAATCCGGCGCAGATAGGGATGACCCTCAAAACGAATCCCCATCATATCGTACACTTCGCGTTCCTGAAAATCCGCGCCACGATACACCGGCACAAGTGAAGGCACACTCGGATTGTCGCGCGGGGTGTTCACTTTGAGAGTCAGCGGCGCGCCGCCGCGCTCCATCGAACTGAGGTGATAGACCACTTCGAAATGGTCGAGCCAATCTACACTCGTGACGTTGTTCAAGTAATCGAACGCGAGGGTATCGTGCAAATAGCGCGCCACATCGAGCAGGTGCTCTTTTTTGAGAACGATGCTTTGCGCGCTGACCGCCTCTACCGCATCCGGATACTGAGTTTTGATGTGCTCAGCCACAACGTGCGGATCGGTCAGATGGATTGGGGTATCAGGTACAGCAGGAGTGTGGGCTACCATTGTCAGACTCCAAGAAAGGTTCAAGGTTGGCAGGGTACCGTTGGACGTACGCCTCGCACTATTCCTTCTTTTCGCCTTTGGTGGGTGTATGTAACTGGAGCGCGCGCGCGGCGAGTTTTTCCGGATCTGCGGTGAATGCCGTAATTTCTTCCAGCCGACGCGCATCAATCAAATCGGGTCCCAGGATGGGTTCGGGTACTCCTTCGGAAATCCCCTTACGATACCAAGGCACCTCGCGAATGGATTGTCGGTCAATCTTTTTTTGTAGTTGCATCAGACCGTAGAGGAGGGCTTGCGGTGTGGGAGGACAGCCGGGCACATACACATCTACTGGAATCAACTTGTCCACACCAGAGACGACGTTATAGCCTTCTTTGAATGGACCACCGCCACTGGCACACGCGCCCATCGCGACGACGTACTTGGGTTCTGCCATTTGATTGTACAAGCGTACGACCGCAGGCGCCATTTTCTTGGTGAGTGTACCAGCAACAATCATCAAATCCGCCTGACGTGGGGTGGCGCGAAACAGTTCCATTCCAAAACGTGCAATGTCAAAGCGCGTGGCGCTGGTGCACATCATTTCGATTGCACAGCATGCCAGACCAAAGCCCATTGGCCAGATCGAGTTGCGGCGTCCCCAGTTGTAAATCAGGTCGAGCAGGTCAATGAATTTATTGAGGGGACCTGTCCACACACTGCGCTGCGCTTGTTCGGCAAGCCATTCTTCTTCGCTGAGAATACCCTGTGTCGGTATGGGTCTTTGTTCTTGTAACATATCATCCTCTCGAGCAAATCGTCCTTCGCCTACCTTGCACGATCACAAACTTTCATTTTCCAATGGCGTTGCACCGTTTTCTGTTCAACCTACTTGACGGCACAAATGAAAGTTTGTGCCCGTACCAGGTAGAAACAATGGGTCGGTATGATTGAAACGCACCGATAGTTGAATGGTCTATCAAGAGCACACGCGTTCAAAGTGGGTGTGAAAGTCTTTTCCGCCATTGGAAGGTTACGGTGCACGTTATTTCGCCGTCGTTGTACGGAGGAAAATCTTTCGCACCACGGGACAACCCCTCATCCCCCTGCCCCTGCTCTCTCGCAGAGCAGGGGGAGATAGGAGGAAGGGGTGGGGCTATTTCCCAATGGATAGCACGGTTGAGTAATTATCCCGCAAAGTTTGTACCCGGGCTGGGTAACCCTATCTCTACCGCAACGGTGTCACAGTCGGCGTGGCAAAATGCGTCAAGGTTTGCGTGACGATAGGATAGGTAGGGGTATATTCCAAAGGTAACTGCGTCTGCGTTTGGCTTGACCAATACCACGATAACATCATCAAGCATACAAGTATCACCGCGGCCAGAGCAAGTCCCACAGGGCGCGCCCACGCGCGCACACCTGCTGACTCTGGTGCGAGCGACACCGCGGGGGCTTGTATCGCCGGGGTCGTCCAGCCGACAAATCCCATACTTTCCAGCAGATGACGCCCAAAGCCCGTCGTCTGCAACGTATCGTCCAGATGCACCATAAATTGCCCGCGCAACAATGGCATCAACATCGTGCGCACAGTCGGTTCATCCAAGCCGACCTGATGCGCCAATGCCTTGAGCGTACACGGTCCCATATAGTTGGCATACGCCAGCAGGAACAAGACCGAGGAATCGGCAAGGACAGTGATCTCGTCGCGATGAGCACGATAAAGTTCCAACAGGTTAGCCGGCAAGGGATGAGCGGCTGTTTTCAAATGGTCGCCCTGGAAGACGCTCCCCATTCCCACGCGCCAACTGGTAGCATTTTGAAGCGCGCAGTACTTGACCAGTTGCATCAAGGCGATCTTCTCGGTGATCTTGATGCGTAGATGACCACGCAGCAGGTCCGCCGGGTACTCGTACGTTTCGACGTTGTTGTAGATCGCGCGCAAGTTTTCGACGGCTCGCTGATATAAACGCTCATCCGAGGCAGCGACATCAATGAACAACAACATTCACGCACCCACCACGCGCCCTTCGGCAAAATGCTGCACCGCGCCGACGACGCCGTAGGTGGATTGCAAAACGAGGATAACATCTGCCGTTTCGCTTTGCAGAAATTCGACTCCCTTTTGAGTGAGGGCTTGAATAGGTACACCGAGTTGTTCGCTGAAAAAGACATTATGCCCGGCGCGCTGTAACGCTTCTTGAATTTGACGGCGTTGCTCGATCCAGATTTGCGTGCGCTGGCGCGGTCCCCAGATCATCACAACCAACGGGGTGTGTCGAACGGCATTCTGCAACGTCTCGTAGCGCGGCTTGAAAAAGCGGGTGTAAAATTCACTCGTGCGCGAACTTGAAAAGGCTCGGGTCAGAATCATCCTCAATTCTCCTCACCGTACCTCAACGGTTTCACCCACACCCATATTATACCACAGGCGTAAGCAGAGTCAAGGGAAAACCGGACGCGTTAGGCACTCGTCCAACCCAAACGCTTTGTACGTGCGAATGGTTGGAACGGCAAAAGGTGACGCTGTGCGCCGCCCGCCAGGGGCGGCAAAAAACTCACGCGGTCTCCGTCCTGTAACACATAGTCCGCGCTGGCGCGTTTTTGGTTCACGGCATATACCACATCGACGCGCGCCGCGCACGGATGGTCGCGCAGATAGGCGCGCCACAATTGTTCGAGCGTGGTGCCTGCGGCTATCTCGCGCCACTCGACTTTGATGCCGGTCATCTCGCGCAGAATAGCCAGAAATTCAACCTGAACGCGCATTGCCACACACGAGTCTTGTCGGTTAGTGTTCGGCAGGTGCAGAATCGGTGTGATCAATCAAGGCACACGCTTGCTTTCACCCAACCGTTTTCGACAATGGCGACACAACCAACGGATTTCTGACTAACGACGCGGGCGCGCGCCGCCGCGCCCTCCGCCACGACTGCGCATATCTTCGCGCGAACGTGGCTCGCGTTCACTGCCGCGCGGTGACTCGCCGCGCCCGCCGCGCTCGCTCCGCGCGCCGCTCCGCGCGCCGCGATCGCGTTCGACCGCTTGCTCCACCGTCCATCCTTCCAGAACCGCCTGACGCGAGAGGCGAATCTTACCCGCTTCGTCAATATTCGTCACCATCACCATAATCTCGTCACCCAACTTGACAATGTCGCGCACATTCTTGACCGGGTGATCCGCCAACTGGGACACATGCACCATCCCATCCACACCGGGAGCCAGTTCCACAAAAACGCCATAGTCTTCGATGCGCACCACCTTGCCGGTGTAAATCGCGCCGGGCTTGGGCGTTTCGGTCATCCCGCGAATGCGATCGAGCGCCATAATCGTCCCTTCGCGATTCGATGAAGCGATAAAGACCGTGCCATCTTCTTCAATGTCAATCTTGACGCCAAACTCGTCCTGTAGTTTACGCACGTTCTTACCGCCGGGTCCGATGAGCGCGCCGATTTTCTCGGGATCAATCCGGGTGACCATAATGCGCGGGGCGTGTGGTGAAATATCCATACGCGGTTCGGGAATCACATCGAGCATCTTGCTCAGGATGATGAGGCGCGCTTCTCTGGCTTGTAGCATGGCCTGGTGCAAAATGTGGGTGGCGATTCCTTCCAGTTTCAAATCGAGTTGCAACGCGGTGATGCCGTTGGCGGTTCCCGCCACTTTGAAATCCATATCGCCCAGAAAATCTTCCATACCGATAATGTCGGTGAGGATTGCATAGCGGTCACCTTCGCTGACAAGCCCCATCGCCACACCGGCCACAGGTGCTTTGATCGGCACGCCCGCGTCCATCAGCGCAAGGGTAGAACCACACACACTCGCCATTGACGTTGAACCGTTCGATGATAGCACTTCGGAGACCAGACGGATGGTGTACGGAAATTCGCTCTCGTCTGGAATCATCTCCACCAGCGCGCGTTCCGCCAGCGCCCCATGTCCGATCTCGCGTCGCCCCGGTCCACGCGAGGAACGCGCCTCACCGACCGAGTAGGGTGGAAAGTTGTAATGGTGCATAAACCGCTTTTCTTCTTCTGGCGACAGTGAATCCACAATCTGCGATTCGCTCGGCATACCGAGGGTGGCAATCGTCAGCACCTGGGTTTCCCCGCGCGTGAACAAGCCCGAACCGTGTGCGCGCGGCAGCAGGCCGGTTTCGCAGGTGATGGGGCGTAATGAGGTATAGTCGCGTCCATCGGCGCGACGCCCTTCGTTCAACACCATCGCGCGCAAATCGGCTTTGACTTTGGCGTCGAAGGCTTCTGCCACCTCGAGCGCGGTGTACTGGTCTTTGAACGCGGCAATCATTTCCTCTTTCAGTACGTCGAGCGCCTCGTTGCGTTCCGATTTCGCGCCGCTGGTCTTGATCATCTCGATAACGCGGTCGCCTAATTTTTGAGCCACGGCTTGTTTCACCGCGTCACTGACCACGTACAGTGGATAATCGCGTTTGGGTTTACCGATTTCGGCGCGCATCCGTTCTTGCAACTCGATGACCGGTTGCATCGCCGTATGACCCTGTTGAATCGCGTCAAGCATTTGCTCTTCGCTAATCTCGCGCGCGCCGGCTTCGATCATCACAACGGCTTGCTTCGTCCCCGCCACGCGCAAATCGAGAATCGAGTGTTCCATCTGGGATGAGGTAGGGTTGAAAACGAATTTGCCATCAATCAAGCCGACACGCACAGCACCGACGGGTCCATGGAATGGAATATCGCTAATGGTCAAAGCGGCGGACGCGCCGATAATCGAAAGAATGTCAATGAAATGTTCTTGGTCGGCACTGAGGGCAGTTACTACGATACTCACATCGTTGCGGAAACCTTTGGGGAAGAGGGGACGGAGAGGGCGATCAGTGAGGCGACAGAGAAGAATGGCTTGTTCACCCGGCTTGCCTTCACGTTTGAAAAAACCGCCGGGAATTTTACCTGCGGCATAGAGACGTTCCTCGTAATCTACCGTAAGCGGAAAAAAGTCCACACCTTCTTTGGGCTGAGACGCGGCGGTTGCCGTTGCGAGAATCACGGTGTCGCCGTGACGCACAGTGACCGCGCCGTTTGCCTGTCCTGCCAGTTTGCCCGTCTCAATTGTGAGCGTACTATCGCCGAACGGAATCGAAAATGTGTAAACGTTATACATAAAAAACCTCCAATGTGGTGCTCGTGCAATAGTTGGAGAGTGCAATAGTTAGAGTATAACTATTGCACCAACTCCCTATTGCTAACGTGCTTTTCCCATCGGAGGTCAGGGACTGGAGACTGCGTTCCACTGAACACTGATCACTGAACACTGGTTCCGTGCAGCGCACTCTCCAATTCCCGCCCTCGCCGATGGGAAAAGTGTAATGGTGTGAAAAACAAACAAACGAGTAGATGGAGAGACTGGGCACCACATCTACTCGTTCTTCGGCTGCTTATTTGCGCAATCCGAGTCGTGAAACAATCTCTTTGTACCGGCTAGCGTCTTTTTTACTCAGATATTTGAGGTGTCGTCGGCGTTCGCCAACCATCTTCAACAAACCGCGTCGCGAATGATTATCGTGTTTGTGATCTTTTAGATGTTCAACGAGTTGGTTAATCCGCGTGGTCAAAAGGGCAATCTGCACCTCCGGCGAGCCGGTATCTTGGGCGTGAATGTGATACTGTTGCACAATCGCCGTTTTTTCTTCCTTTTTTAACGCCATGCGTGACTCCCTTCCGTGTATAGCAATCTCCCAAGCAGGGGGATTATAGCACAAATGGATGATTAAGGCAAATCAAGTGCGGCGCGGCGGAAGTGCATTTCAGTTTGGGGGCAAATCCGCTTGAGTCATGGATTTCGCCACCGTGCTCTTGAGCAATCCCCCTCTCATCCCCCTGTCCTCTTCTCTCCCCGCGTAGCGGGGAGAGAAGGGGGATGACGGGGTGGGGAGCTATGCGTTTGCAAAAATGCAAAACGTGGGCTGAGCCTAAATTTCGCACGTTAAAAATTGGATAGAGAGGCGAAGAGCCAGCAGATCTCTTTTTGTGGTAGAATATGGAGTGTGAATCTACTTCTCGT
>Ga0308410_1000558_pt1 | contig 20182 bp, 14 predicted proteins | sample HotsprOSTMatCore_FD_203467 | JGI IMG/M metagenome (GOLD analysis project Ga0308410, IMG submission 203467) | Hot spring phototrophic mat microbial communities from Octopus Spring, Yellowstone National Park, Wyoming, United States -... | ecosystem: Environmental > Aquatic > Thermal springs > Hot...
TGCTTGGCATCTACGACACTGCGCGCCCTGTCAAGCAATTCATTGACTTTGGGGTTGTCATAGAACGCGCCGTTGAAGCCGGGGGGATGATTCGCTTTGTGGAAGAGACTGTACAAGCCATAGTCCGCATCCATCGTGACGGTTGACCAGCCCAGCATCGCGAATTGCGTGGTGTTGGTGGCGCGCTCGGCACGTACAAACGGCACATACTGCGCCCATTCCAGCGTCTTGAGTTCTACATCCAGGCCGCAGTCCCGCAGTTGCGAACGCACCGCATCCGCCACGAGGGCGTCTTGCACATAGCGACCCGTGGGGTGATGCAACACCAGTTTGGTGCCTGCCGCCACGCCTGCTTCGCGCAACAAGGCTTGCGCGCGTGCCACGTCACGTTCGTACACCTTTTGTTGCGAATAGCCAAAGACGGCAGGAACAATCGGTGCATCACTCACGCGCGCCGCGCCGAGGAACAACTTGTCCACGATCGCCTTTTTGTCCACGCAGTAGTTGACAGCCTGGCGCACGCGCTTGTCATCGAACGGCTTCCGTTCAACATTGAAGAAGATGTAGATGGTGCGCAAGCCCGGCGTAACGTCCACTTCGAGATCTTTGTTGGCGCGAAGACGTGCCATTTCCGCCGGCGGTACACGCACCGCCACATCTGCCTCACCCGATTCGATCGCGACGAGACGTGCTCCATCTTCGCGAACGACTTTAAAGTTTACCAGGTCCAGGTTGGGCTTGGTGCCCCAATAGTCCGGGTTCTTTTCCAGCGTAACGTACTCGCCCTTCTTCCACTCTTTGAGTTTGAAGGGACCGGTGCCGATGGCGTTCGCTGCCAAAAAGTCCTCGCCTTTGGCAAGAGCCGCTGGGCTAACCATTGCGACACCACCGTGCCCCAGGTGATATTGCAAGGGGGCGAGCGGAAAGCGCGTGGTGAGCACAACTGTGTCATCCGCCGTCACCTTGACATCGGTCACCATATCCACCAGAGGACTGCGGAACGCGGCGCGGTTCTCAGGCTTCAAAACCCAATCGAGATTGGCTTTGACCGCCGCGGCGTTGAACGGTGTACCGTCAGTGAATTTGACGCCGGTGCGGAGTTTGATGGTGTATTCCGTCGCGCCGGTGGCTTTGAAATCCAGTGCCAGCAAGGGTTGAATCTTGCCATCGGGCATCAGTTCAAACAACGTTTCATAGATATGTTCGAGCACAGTGAACGAGGGCGACGAAGTGACCCGATGGATCATCAAACTCTCAATATCCGTACCAGTGACAATATTGAGAACTTTGGGGCGCGGTGTTGCTGTGGGAGCCGGCGGTTTGGTCGGTTCCGGCGGTTTGGTGGGTTCCGGCGGCTTGGTCGGCACTGGGGTGGGTTGTGCTGCCGGTGGTTTGGTCGGTTCAGGTGCTTTGGTCGGCTCCGGCGCTGCGCACGCTGTGGCAATGAGCGTCAATGCCACAAGCAAGCCGATCACGACGAAGACTTTTTTCGTCCAAATGGTGCTCATTCTTTCTCCTCCTTTGAAAATCAGACTCGATGTGTTTTCCATCAAGTCACGTCTTGTCCGCTCGAGGGAATAGCATGAGCGGGGTCGAGCAAAGGTTGAGTGGGGACGCTCTCAGTAAACGGAATGGCATCACCTCCTTTTTTCCAGATCAAGTTGGAGCGGAAGATGGTGCACCAAGTAGCCCCGATTATAATCAGCAAACGCAAAATGTCAATTGCACGTGCTCAGGCATTCAGAGTGTGTGCCAAGTCGCTTGACAAAGCCGCGCCTCCGCTTGTCATTGCGAGGAGCGGTCTTTGCGACGAAGCAATCCCCTATTGCGGTGTGGAGATTGCTTCGCCGCTGCGCGGCTCGCAATAACAGGGGGGCTGACTTTGCACAAGCCCTGCTCAGGTATTCCGCCCGTGACAATACTTGTACTTTTTGCCACTACCGCACGGGCATGGATCGTTGCGGCTGCGCGGCGGGACGATGACCTGATCTTCCTCGTCTTCCTCTTCGTCCCACTCCTCTTCGTCCCACTCGTCGTCCCAATCTTCATCGGGTTCTGCTAAACCCATCGTTGTGATGCGACGCGTAAACACAAAGACGACGAGCGCAGCAACACCCAGCGCGAGGAGCGCGGCTTCGAACACGCGCACCTCGAACCACTGTGCCAAGAGTCGTCCAATCAGCAAGAGAAGCGCGCCGAGAATCAACGTCGCCACCGTCAGCAGGAGTGAGACGAACACAAAAACCGTGAGTATCCACCCCAGCGTCGAGAGCACAGAGGAAATGGAGGTTTTGAGTTGTGACATTTTTCACCTCTTCTTTTCGTCCTTCGTCAATTCGTCTTTCGTCTTTCGTCCTTTGTCATTCGTCCTTCGTCATTCATACCGCAACACATACCCCACGCGCAAGCGCGCCGCCGCCAGCGCAGGGACTAGACTCGCGAGCGTTGCCAGCGCGAGCGCGAAGAGCAAACTCGCCACTAGCATTTGCCACGTGAAAATGTACTCGATTTGAAAAAGCACTGGTTTGATCAAGCCGAGCAAGAATTGTCCGAGCGGATACCCCAACAAAATTCCAACCAGCCAGCCGCCGAATCCTAGCGCCAATCCTTCGGTGAGAAAAACTTGAGTGAGGTGCGCGTCGGTCGCGCCGATGGCGCGCAGCACACCGATTTCGCGACGCCGCTCCAGCACATTCAGCGTCAACGTGTTCAGCACACCCAGCGCGCCCATCGCGCCGACGATGAGCGTCATCGCGTAGAGCGCGAAGGTGAGGATGCGCGTTTGCTCTTTTGCCGCGCGCGTTTCGCGATACGCCGAGCCCGCGCCCATCTGATAGCGTTTGAATTTCATCTGCAACTCACCCAAACGCGTCTCCACCGTGAGCGGGTCGTGCGCGTCAAAGCGCAGCGCGAAGAACGTCGCCCAGCCCAACCGATCCTGCATCCGCTCGACCATTGTCTCTTCGACGAACACCTTGCCCGCGACGGTGCTGCCCAGAAAGATGCTATTGTCAATCACGATGCCTACCACACGAAACGCGCGGCGCGTCTCGCCAATTTCGATTTCGATGACATCGCCGACGCGCGCGCGCCGTTCCTGCGCGAGATCGGTGGAGATGACGACAGCATCGTTCTCGTCCGCGCGATACCAGCGCCCTGCCACGAGGCGCGGCGCGTACACGCGCGTGTTTGCCGGCACGCCCCACAAGCGCGCGCGCGCCGTGCCGACCCACGCATCGCCAAACGACCACACTTCCACATCTTGCACACCGGCGACTGTACGAAAATTCGCGGCAAAGTTCGTGCCGACCCACTGATCGAACCAGACCCACGCGTCCGCGCGAAAGGTGCGAAACAAATCGTCAATCGCCGTGTCCACCGACGCGCTGACACTTTGCGCTGCCAGCGATGCCGCCACCGCGAGCGCGATGATGAGCAGTGTGGTAAGCGAACGCGCTTGTCGGCGCGCCAGATTGCGCAGCGACATCGCCGCGAGCGGCGGCAGCGCGACGATTTTTTGCGCCAGCCGATCCACGCGCCCTTGTCCGTACGTCGAAGTGATGCCGTACGCTTCCAGCGCGTCCTTGACGCGAATCGCCGTGCCTGCGAGTGCGGGAATCAATCCGCCGACGAGTGTGACCACGATACCAACGACCGCGCCCAGCGCGACACCTTCGGGCGCGACGATGAATGTGCTCTCCAAGTTCAACAGCGAGCCGATGTACGCGAGCAGTCGCCAACTGCCGAGCGCGCCGAGAAGGATGCCGAGCATTGTTCCAACGATACCGTACACCAGTGCCGCGATGAGATAAATCGCAATCACCTGCGCGCGCGTGCCGCCAATCGCCTTGATGATACCAATCTCGCCGACCTGCTCTGCTGTCATCGCGGCGAGTGTGTTCGCGACGAGAAAGCCGCTGACGCCCAGTCCCACCGCCGAAAAGACGCCGAGCAACACAAAGAGCGCGTCCAGTTCACGCTTGCCCGGATAGTTTTGCGGATCGCGCAGCGTTGCCGCGCTGCGGCTTACCCCACGACGATCCAACAGTCGTTCGGCTTCGCGCGCGGTTTCGCGCGCGCGCGTCAAGTCGTCCAGTTTGAGGAGCGCGTGATTCGCGCCACTGATACCGAGTAGTTTGCGAACATCCGCCGCGTTCGCGTACACGGTCGCCCAGTCGAGAATCGTTGCGCTGGGATAGTTGGGGCTTTGCGCGAATCCCGCGAGCGTGAGCGTCAGCATCGTCCCGTCGCGCGCGCGGCACGTCATCACATCGCCGATTTCGACGCGCCACAACTCGCGCACGGATACTTCGGCAACAAATTCGCCGGCTTGCGGCGTGCGTCCGAGCAAACGAATCTGGTTGATGCGTTGCTCGGCAAAATTTTCCAAGCCCCACAGATACACATCGCGATACGTGCCGTTCCATTTGCACTTGGTAAAGTAATTGTTGCGCAACTCTGCGGCGGTGACGTTCGGCAAATCTTCGAGCGCGCGCGCGGTCTTGGGTGGCGCGTCCCATACCCAAAACGTCACGTCGGCTTGCGAGGCGTTGTGGTAGGCTTCTTCCTGTGCCCGCGCCAGATTTTGCGCGGTCGAAACAATCGCCACCAGGCCGGCGACGCCAATCGCAATCGCGCCGATAGTGAGGAGCGAACGGACGCGTCGCTGGGTCACATCGCGATACGCTTTACGAACAAGTGCAAACATTGCGCGTATTGTAACGCAAGTCAGGGGAAACAGCAAGCACTACTCGCGTTAGGGTGTATTTCATATTCGGGGCAAATCTGGGCACATAAATTTGTCGCAACGCAGAGCGATGTCCGCCTGCGCGGACAACATCTTTTGCCGACGCAGGTCGGCATGGCTTGCTGCGACTTGCAGTCGCCCAACTTGCACTATGGCTAACGATGACACAGCGAACATTCCTGACAACCGCTGCGGAGATGACACCAATAGAATTTCCTCTCTGCTCCTTTCGCGCTGACAATTTGACCCGTGCTATCAAGGACAAACACCGTCCAGACGTATTCGCCATAGCCGAGCGTCTGCTCACGCCCCCAGGCAAATTTGCGTTGTGTGCCCACATAAAAAGTTTTTTCCCAGGTCGGTACCGTGATGCGTCGGACAAAGACGGCATAACCATCGCCCTCACGTAAACCTACATCATCCCATTCGAATGTCACCGCAATCATTTCGCGTTTGTGATTGTCGGGTGGCTCGCGCAAATTGATCGCTGGATAGCGCAAGGCAACGGTGGGTGTAAGTGTGGGCGTAGGCGTTGCCGTGGGTGTATTCGTTGCCGTTGGCGTTGGCGTGTTCGTCTGGGTGGGAGTCAGCGTGGGTGTGTGCGTGGGCGATGGGATAACGGTAGGAGTGATGGTCAAAGTGGCGGTAGCCGTAGCAACAATCGGCGTCGGTATAGGCGCTACAGGTGTTGGCGCGACGGGTGTCGTACTGGTGCTACAGCCAGCAAGGAACAAAAGCAGAGACACGATAACAACGAATCGCTTCATGGTTCACCTCGATAAATGGAAGATAACTGCTCAGCCTCGGGTTCGCTCGCCATCGGTTAGAAACCGACGACTAACGCAAGCCGAATGTACTAACAATCGTCCAGAATGTCAAAGACATTCACGAATTCAACTTATCGGCGTTTTGTGATATACTAAGCAAAGTTGTAATTCCATCTGGAGGTTCGCCTTGTTCAGACGTTGGTTGTGTATCATCCTCTTTGCCCTGACCGCCTGCGCGCCGCGCGCGCTGCTCGAAAATGTCCATCTAGACCCTGAAGCGATCTCGCCTTTTGCGGGCAGCCCCAACCGCGCGACAATGATTCGCTACACGTTGAATCGCGAGGCAAGCGTTTCCATTTATCTCCTCGATGCGCACGGTGCACGCCACGATTTTCGCAAAGAACAACCGCGCGCCGCGGGCGCGTACGACGCGTTGTTTGGCGGTGCGATCAACGATCGCGTGCTCCCCGATGGTATCTACACTGTCGTCGTCGAAGCCAGAGACGCGCAGGGACACACCGCGCGCGTGGAAAGAAAACTGACCATCACCCAGGCGGATGCTGCACCACCGGAACTTTTGAGTTTCACCGTTTTTCCGCAATACTTTACACCCAATCAGGATGGTATTGACGATCGCGTCACGATACGCTACTATCTCACCAAGCCGGCGCGCGTGGATGTGTATCTGACCGATGGCAAGAGGCGCTACGAGGTGGCAGAAAAACGCACCACGATTTGTGTCAAAGACGATTTGTTCTGCGTGGGTCCGCACGAGTACGATTACGACGGTGGCATTGATTTGCTGGCGACTCCGCCTCCCGATGGAACGTACGATGTGGTAGCAGAAGCGGTGGATGCGGTAGGCAATCGGACACGGCTAACCAAAAAATTGACGATTGCCGAGGGTGGTATTCCGCGCGCCACCATCACCAATTCGGGTGTGGATTGGGCGCCGCTGACAGTGCCCACTTTGCGACTCGACCAGGGTCCCATCATCGTACCGCTGAACGGCACGTTGACGTTCACGGTCACCGTTCAGAATATCGGTCCAGTACCCATTCGCACCAAGGGACCCGAACCGGGCACCATTTACACCACCAGCGAAAACTATAACACCAAACAAGAGTACGCCGAGCCGGGCGTCTGGCGCGTGGGTCTGGATTACGAAGGGAACAGTGTGGGGCGTGTGTATCCCTTTCGCTGGCAACTGGGGTCAAGCAAGGAATTGAAACGCGTGGTGAGGGATGGCAAAGAGTATTTCTACTTGATGCCCGGGCAACGCGTAACGGTTAGCGGCACATTACGCATCACCGACAAGCCTCCGCGCATCAATACCTATTTCTGGGTCGGTTTGATTCAAGAAGATGTACGCATCGTCGAGGATCGGGTTGAGCCGCGCTTGGTGACGATCGAGTATTGAGACGCACAGGAGAATCTAATGAGCACAGCGTCCTCGTGGTGGTCGTTTTTCCTCGATTGGCTGACAGACCTCTTTCGTCCCGCGCCACCCGAACAAGGTGACCTTGTACCCCTGCGCCCACGCGTGTTGATGATAACGTGGAACCCCGTGGTGGATGCTGCGCGCGGAACCACACTCATCAACGCGATGCACTGGAACGATCCTCAACAACTGGCTGCTGCTTACATTGCGGACGTGCACGAGTGCAGTGAGGGACTGGTAGATTACCAGATTGTGCAGCATATCGAGGTGGACACTTTTCCCGTCAAGCAGGATGGTTTTTGCTACACGCCACACGAGTACATCGCGGTTGTGCACCAGCAACGTCCCGCGCATACGCCAGATACCGCCGACTATGACGCGCTCCTCGCGCAATTCGATATTCTGGCGCGCGTGGCGCGCGCGGAGATTGATGAGGTATGGTTGTTTGGGGGACCGTATTTTGGATTCTGGGAGTCCACGATGGGCGGCGCGCACGCGTTCCCTTGCAATAGCGCGCCGCTCATCAACACGCACACGTGCCCACGCCGATTCGTCGTGATGGGGTTTAGTTACGAGCGCGGCGTGGGCGAGATGCTGGAGAATCTCGGTCATCGCGCCGAGGCGATTCTAGCGCGCGTGTTTCGCGCGGAAAGTTTCCTGTACTGGACGTACACCCCCAACCGTGTCCCGCCGACCGTCAGCGGTGTCGCGCTCAATCTCTTCGAGCGGTTTTTGTGCTTTGATCAAATCGCGCCGGGCAAGGCGAACGTTGGCACCATTCACTATGCGCCCAACAGTCCCACCGATTATGCCTGGGGCGTGATGACGCCGGTGCTCTCGTGTGCCGACGATTGGTTGCATTTTCCGAACTTGCCTACGCCACCCAACTATCGTCTCCTCGATGCGCGCGCGTGGGGGAATGGCGATGCGCGCGCACATCACAAATGGTGGCTGGCACACTTGCCCAAAGCCGCCGGCGTGACCAACGGCATCGCCAACAATTGGTGGAAATATTTCATTGATGTCAACCAGCCGATTTTTCAACCGTGAGAGGACTCGCCCAGTCGCACGGTTGCCATACCCAAGCCCACATACAACCAGAACAACGTGGCAGAGTGCGGAAATTTCAAGTTGAAGAAATAGTGATCGGTCAAGCCGCCGAGCATTGCCCCCAGCACCGCGCCGGCAATCCCCAACAGAATTGGCGCCAGAAAAGGATCGCGCGCGATGCGCGTAAACCACGCGCGCGCGACGTTGTGAAAGAACACCCCGAGTGTGATGAGGAACGTGCTCAGCCCCACCAGGCCCATCTGCTCTGCCATCAAGAGATACACACTCGATACGCCCAGATACGTGTCAATGTCTGGCGAACCTCCAAACCCCACGCCAAAGAACGGATAGCGCGAAATCAAAATCAGCGCGTCCTTGTATTCCCCCAGCCGCATCTGCGTCGCGCGATCGCGCAACGCAAACGCGTCCGAAAAATGCGCCAGATACTCTTGTGTGACGGGCAAAAACACAAAGACGGTGGCGCTCAGCAGGATGAGCGCGAGAATCGGACGATAGCGCACGGTAGAAACGATGATGACCGCGAGGACAAGCCCCAAGAGCGCGCCGCGCGAAAAAGTGAGAATCAAACACACGCCCATCGTCAATGCCATCACCACGGACAGTTGGCGTGGCAACAAAGGACGCTCCGCGACGATTTGCGGCACTGTGAGCGCGGTCACCAGAATCATCAACCCGCCCAGCACGTTCGGGTCCACCGAAGTCGAGATGGCGCGCATTGGATTCGTCGGATCGTCTTCGATGAAACGCAGGACGCGGTCGCCGGTCGGATACTTGAAAACGCGCAACGCGGAGAGAATCGTAATCGTCCATTCGCGCGGCAGAATGTAAAAGATGATGCCGAGTGCCGCCGAAACAAATCCTGCAAGCATCAACGCCAGCACCACGCGCCGCAATGATTCGCGCGTGCGTACAATGTTGACAATGACGAAAAAGAATGCTATCGCCGCGAGCACTTCGGCAAACTGACGGAGGACTTGCTGAGTCACCGGCGCGTGCGCCAGACCCGCGAGGAACGAAAAGATCGCGAGAATCATAAACACGAGCACCGGCAGACCCAGCGGCGTCGCGATGAATCCCTCTTCGTCCTGCCGCGTGGCAAGTCGCGCCAGCCAGATGGCAATGACCGCGACGAGCGCGAGATCAAGAAACGTGGGATTGAAGCCGATGTTGAGCGGCAGCGCGCCGAACGGCAACAGCACCGCGACCGCGATCACGGCGTACAACCCAAAATCAATGTTGGAAAGCACAACCAGCGCGGCGAGAATGCCCACCATCGCCGCGAACGGAACGAGCGGGTGCACCAGCGCGATGGCGGCGCCACCCGCGAGTGCCAGCACGCCTCCCAACACCATCACTCCAATTTTTGTTCGCTGCGCGGTAAAATCGAGTTGCATTTTTTACCTCTGGAATCGTTTGACTATTCCCCCCAGAACCAGCGCGATCAGTGTGCCCAGCGTGATACCCAGCCCTATTTTCACCGACCACGGATCGTACACCATCTCGACGCGTTGCGCGCCCGCCCGCACTGGCACCGCGCGCAGCGCGATGTTCGCGCGCAGAATCGGCGTTTCGATGCCGTCCACGAACGCGCGCCAGCCGGGATAATACACCTCGCTCAACACCAGGAGTTGATCGATCTGTGTTTCAATGGTAAGCACAAGGCGTTCCGGCGCGCGCGTTTCGAATTCGAGCGGCGTGTACGCGTTGCGCGGCGTCAGTGGGAATGGCGGCGGCTCGGCAACGTAGACGCTGGCGCGCGGATCGAACGAATCGCGCGCCAGCGCCGCAAGGACTGCGCGATCATCCGCGTTCACGATCGGCGCGCCACCAAGCCACGCGCGCGGCATCGTGTCGTTCAAACGCAAAAGATGCGTGTTGCCATCGTTCGCCACTAGTTCGGCGTTTGCAAAACCTGAACGCTCGGTGATGATGTAACGCACGTTCAACAACTTGTACAGTGTTTCTTCCGGCAAATTCTCGCGCAAGAAATCATAGCGCGCAATTTTCAAGGGACTGATACCGCCGATTTCTTCCACATCGTACACGATGCCAAAGTGCCCCGGCATCTTGCCTTCGTCCGCCACGCGAAACACGCCGTCATCATCCTGAATCGTCTGGATGATGAGGTTGCGCGGGTAACGTTCTTGTGGCGCCGCGTTGTACGCTTGTGAATTGATGCTGAACAAATCAAAGACGATGAGTGCGACACCCGCCAGTGCAAAGATGGGTGTCGCGTGCGCCAGACGCAATCGCCACGCGACGAGCACACTCGCGAGGATGAACAGCAAGGTCACGAGCGCGGCGCGGTTGCCCAGAAACGCCACCCGTCCCGATGGGCGTAACGTGCCCGAAAGGTACAACGTGAAAACGAACATCAAACCGATGACGATGCCGGCGGGTAACAGCGCCCACGCGCGCCGCGCGCGACGTACATCGAGCGATGGACGCGTCAACTCGCGCCAGCCGTACCCTGCCAGCATCGCCAGCGCAAAACTGATGACGAGCGCAAGGCGTTCCTGGCCGCGAAACAGGGCAAAGCCGGGCACAGCAAGGTAAAAGAGCGCGTACGCAAACGCGTAAAACCCAAACGCGACGAGGAGTGAACCGAGCGCGAGGAGCGCCCAGAAAATTTTTTCGCGCGTGCGCTGAACCCACAGGGCAAAAATCGCCAGCCACAACGGTAAAATGCCCACATACAACGGCGATTGAAACGCGCTGACAAAGCCGGGCAAAATCATCTGCAACGGGTCGAGTGTCGGAAACCCGCGCGCGGCTTCTGCCCATGTCATCGCCGCGCGCGTCGAAATCATTTGATACTCCAGCGTGGGCACCCACTGCGCGGCGGCAATTCCAGCAGCGATGACGAGTGAAAAGGCAAAACGGGAGAGTGTGTTGCGTGGTGCGTATTGCGTATGGCACGAAATACGCCATACGCAATACCCAAAATAAATCACGCACGCGTAAACCACAAACAAAAACGTCTGCGGATGTCCGGCGAGCGCGGCGATGCCCAGCGTGATTCCCGCTGCGACATAGTCGCGCGTGCCACGTTCGACCGCGCGATCGAGAAAAAAGAGCGCGAGCGGTAACCACGTCGCCGTTTCCAGAATGGCAAGTTGTTGTGGCGGGTACGAGGTGAGATAACCGCCCAACGTGAACGTGAGCGCGCTCACGAATGCCGCGCCGCGCGCGCTCAGCACGCGTTGCGCGAACAGAAAGGTGAACGCGCCCGCGAGAATGAAATGAAAGATCGCTTCGAGTTCCAGATCGAATAGCGTAAAATTCGCGCCGCGCAGCGCAACAACGGCGAGTGTCCACACTAGACTGACGGGGTAAAAGATCGCGCTCTGCACATCGGCAAGAAAGGGATGACCGCTGTAGAAATTATCCGACCAGAGCGGCAAGCGTCCCTCCGCAAACGCGCGCGCCGTGTACACTCGAAACGCCCAGAACTGATCGGTGAAATCGCCCGGCGGAAAGACGGCGCGATCCTCCAGGCGCGGTGTGAGAATGCGCCAGAAAAACAAGAGCACCAGCGCGACGATTGCCGCCAGCGCAAAGAGATTGGAGATTAGAGATTGGCGATTGGAGATTGTGCCTGACATAGTGCAAAATTGAGTCGGTCGGCGATCGTTACAGCGGTCGGCGGTCAGCGGTCGGCGGTCGGCGGTCGTTCCGGCAGTCGTGTGTTCACGGCAAAGTGATTTGCGTCAGCACGATGTGATCGTTCGGCGCGCGCGCGCCCTGCGCATTGAACGCCGGTGCGCGCGTTAAGGAATCAGCGTGGTACATCCCGACGACAAACGTGTACGTTCCCGGCGCGACGTCCCCACGGAGTGTGTGCACGTCCACAATCAACTCGCCGGGTTGCCACGCGGTCGTGGGATGGCGACCGAACGCTGGCACGCCGTCGTGCTGCGCGACGACGCGTCCTTCAGCATCCACAAGGTGCGTGAACACGACCCACGATTTTTCGAGGCGCGTCTCGGTTTGCCAGTACAACGCCAGATGCAGAGCGCGCGCGCGGTGCACGCGATAGCCCACCAGTTTCACCGCGCCGATGCGTGCGTCCACACGTGTCATCCGGGGCAAAAATTCGCGCGGCGTCAAATAGAGTTGCAAGCGAAAAGTATCAAGCGGAATTTCCGCCACGCGCTCGGTGTGATGCGATAAAAACGTCTCGACAAATTCGTTAGGGTCCCACCAGTCGGGCGAAGCAGGAATGAACCACAGGCGGCGATAGTCGTTGCTCAATTGTCGCAGTGTTTTTTCATCGGCGGGTGTTGCCCAAAAGTCTTTGGGGATGGTCATCACCGGCAGCGTATCGCGATAGTAGTACGGCGACATCTCGGTAAAGTTCTGAATGACAAAATCGCCCTCTTCACGATGATCTTTGATGTACTGCATCAGCGCGCGCCAGTTGGGGGCTTTGGCATAGGTGGGATCAAAGTAATAGTTGTAGAGTGCGTACGCCGCCAGCGCGAAGCACAACAGTCCGGGTAGCATCAAGCGCGTCCAGTAAGCAGTAGGCAGGAGGCGGGAGGCAGATGCTTGTTGCCTGTCACTCGCCACCTGCTTGAAGCGTGACATATCCAGTCGCGCCAGTTGCCACAAACCGATAGCGAACGTCACATAGTACGCCGACGCGATGCCATTCAGGTAGCGCTCCAGAAACAACGGTCGCCCAATCGAGACGATGTATTGCGCCAGGGTCGGAATGGCAATCCACAAAAAGAGGAAAGACGCGCGCGCGCGATCCTGTCGCCACAGCGTCGTCAGAATTACAACCAGCACAAGCGCGAGCGGCAACCAGAGCGTCGCTTTGAATGTCTCGGGCACGGTATCACTCAAAACAAAACTGGCAAGCGTGCGCCGAAACACATCGAGCAAGGTCACGCCACTCTCCGCGCTCCCTTCGCCGTACGTCATAATGCGATTGGTGCCGAACAACACCCAGGGCGCATAGAGCGCGACCAGTACCCCTTGTGCACCGATCCAGCGCGCGAGGGTTGACGTGCGTCGCGCCACGAGCGCGCTACTCACGACAAAAACATTTACCGCCGCGAGAATGAATGTGTCGTAATAGTGCGTGTACAGACTTGCCAGTGTGGCGAGGACGTAGAGGGACAAAGGACGAAGGACGAAGGACGAAGGACGAAAGACGAAGGACGAACGACGAAGGACGGAGGACGCAGGCAATCTCCAATCTCTAATCTCTCCCCTCCACCACTGCCACAGAAAAACGAGCGCGAGCAAACTCAGGCAGGGCCACATCGTATAGTTGCGTACATCCTGCGAATGCCAGATCTGGTATGGATTGATCGCGACGAGCGCGGCAGCGACTAGCGCGAGGCGCGCCTCGGTGAACATCACGCGCACCAGACGATACACCAGCGGTACGCACAGCACGCCGAAAAAGACAGAGAAATAGCGCGTGACAAATTCACTCGCGCCGGCGATAGCGATCCACACGCGAAGCGCGAGATACATCAGCGGCGGATTCGGTTCGATGGTGCTGATGCCGCGCCACAGACCTTCCCAGGTGCGTTGCACAAACACGACGGTGAATGCCTCATCGCCGCGCAACGAGACCGCGTCCAACTGATACACGCGTAGCGCGAACGCGACCAGCACAACCAGACCTACACCGGCATAGCGTTTCATTCCATCCTCACAACCACTGCCATTTTCGATTGCCGATTGCCGATTGCCGATTTGCGGATTGCCGATTTTCGATTGCCGATTGCCGATTTTCGATTGCCGATTCAAATCGCAAATCGCAAATCGAAAATCGAAAATCATTCGTCATTCGTCATTCGTCATTTGGCTCATTGGCTCATTGGCACATTGGCTCATTTCTCTTTCCGCGCCAGCGCCACCAGCGATACGCCCCACGGTACCCTTGTGCGCACGACGAGTTGTATCTCGGCGATGTACAGCAGACTCAACAGCGCGTTCAGTGCATACGGCAGAGGCGTCAGATCGGACTGGATGTGATGATTACGCCGCAGCAAGCGTTTGGCGGCAATCACCGGAAACATCAACGCGTTGGTGTGCGTGAGATGTTCGACAGACATGCCTGCGCGCGCGAGTTTTGTGTGCAGATCGCGTGCGCTGTAGCGGCGTTGATGTCCTACGGCAACATCGTGTTCGCTCCAGAGCCATGGATACGCTGGCACATGCACGATGGCGCGTCCGCCGGGTCTTAGCACGCGCGCGATTTCGTCGAGCGCGTGTTGATCATCGGGAATGTTGCAAATGACTTCGAGCGAAACGACAATGTCGAAGAAATTATCGGGAAAGGGCAGTTCGGTCAACGAGGCGAGCATCAGGCGTTCGGGCGCAATGCCGCGCGCGCGACAGAACTCGAGCGCGGTCTCGGCAATATCCACGCCCAGCACGGTGCCATAGCGTTCAAGCAAGCGCAAGTTCGCGCCGGTGCCACAGCCGCCATCGAGAATCCGCGCGGGGCGCGGCGCGTAGCGCGCGAGCCAACTTGTCAGCAACGCGCGCACGCCTCGATACCACCAATATTCATCTTCCAACTCGAACATGACCCGATACTCGTTCGGGTACATCAACATCTCTTCGCGTTTTGCCATCTCTCAACGAATGTGAATTTCGTCTAGCGTTACCACATCGCCCAGCGCATGGCGAGTGGCTGAACGGTACGGCACCACTTGCCAGCGATACACGCCCGGGGGTATGCCCGGTTCCAGCGTCACCACGCGTTCGTCCACAATGATTTGACCCGCAGACCACGTGGAACTGCCGGCGCGATTACCGAGTGGCACCGCGTCCCATTGACCGATGCGTGCACCGTGCGCATCCACAAGGCGCAACGACACCGCGTAATCTTCACCCACCGGCTCATCCACCTGCCAGTACAATTTTACGCGGAGCGGTTTGCCAGCGACGCCGCTCGTGGGCGCGGCAAAACCGCGCAAACGTAAATGTCCCGCAAACGCTACCTCCAGCGGGCGAGGAATTTCTGTCGCCTCGGCGGTAGGGAGCGCGCGCGCAAAGAGCAGCAACGTGATGGCGGTGCTACGTCCCGCAAAGTGCGCCTCGTCGAGCAACACACCTTCCTCACGCAAATACTGTTCGATGCGCGCGTCGGGATCATCAAACGGGACATGCAAACCCAGATACCACACGCGCGCGTGATTCTGCAATGCCGCGCGCACATACGCGCGATCCACCTCGGGCATCGGTTGACGATCCGCGCGCAGAATCGGCAAGGTGATCATCGGCACCACGTCATCGGCATAATAGCGATACAGTTCCTCAGCGTGCGGTGAAGTGAGGATGAGAAAATCGCCCACGCACGCGCGTTCGCGCAACGCCTCTGCCCAGCCGCGATGATCGTCTTTGGCATAGCGCGCATCGAAATACCCGTTGTGCAAGGACAGCAGCGCGCCCAGCACGCACAAGCCCAACGCAAGCCCGGCGAACGCGCGTCGCCAGCGCGCCAGCGCGGCAATGCCCAGCGCAACCCCCAGATAGAATGCCGGAGTGAGTGCAATGAGATAGCGCGAGTTTTGATACACGGGACGGAAAAACGAAAAGACGAAAATAGCCAGCAGGGGCACAAGGAGATAGCCGACGAGCAGGAACGATAATCGAGAGCGCGCGGCGAGTACCCCCAGCACAAAAAGAATCAGCATCACGATTTCGATCAAGGTGGCAACTGTTCCATCCAGCGTGATGCCGACGCTGAACGAGTGGAGCAGATCGCGCAAAATCACATCGAGCGGCACGAACACCGGTCCCCGTCCGATATTGCCTGCCATACTCGTCAAAATTTGCGGCAACAGCACAAGCAAGGAGGCTGCCGGGAGCACGGGGAGCAAACACCACCAGCGTCGCGCCGGTGTTTGCCAGACGAGTATCCCTATCGCGAGCGCGTGAAATGGAAAGAGAAAGAGCGCGAGGTAATGCGTGAACAAGGCGGCGATGGATGCCAGAATGTAAACGACGATGTAAGAACGTGAAACAGAAAACGACGCGACGGGAAACGCGCGCGCGAGCGCGTACACAGCGAGCGTGCTCCAGAACAAGACCAGCGCGTACGGTCGCGCTTCTTGCGCGTACCACACGTAGAACGGTGCGATGGTTCCCAGGAACGCGGCAAGCCACGCGACGGTTGGAGATGCCCAGCGGCGCGCGAGCACGTACAACAGCGGTACTGTGGCAACATTTGCAAAGACGGAGAGAAAACGGAGCGCAAATTCGCTGGTGCCTGCCGCGCGCACGAACAGATGGAGCAAAAGAAAATAGCCCTGGGGAATCGTGTCGGTGGTGAGAATCGTCTGGATGAGGATGGTGTTTGCCAGCACGGTGCCCAGATCGCGCGTGCTGCGATAGAGCGTCAGACTTTCGTCCCACCACAACGCCTGCGCGTCGAGCCGATAGACGCGCAAGGCAAAGGCCAGAAGCAACAGACCACCCCGCACAAGCGCGTCGCGCGATCTTGGCGAAACAAAGGTCATCGTCGTCGCTCACCGATGCGCCCGGAGGGTGGTGGCACCTCGCGCATCCATTCGGGTAACAACTCGGCTACGTGCGCGCGCATCACCCACGCCGCGCGATCCGCGACCTCGTCGGTCAATTCCACATCGTAAAACTCGGCGAGTTCGAACACGGGACCAAAACGAATCGTGATGGGATGTGGGCGCGGAAATTTTGCCCCTACCGGCATCGCCTTTTCACTGCCGATTGCACCGACGGGGAGAATCGGCACGCGGCGCGTGATGGCAATTTTCGCAACGACCGGCTGAAACAGTTGCAAGCGTCCACTCGGACTGCGCGTGCCTTCCGGCGCCAGCGCGATGATTTTATTGTCGCGCAAGACGTTCAAAATCGTTTTCATCGCTGCCTTGTCGAAACGCTCGCGATCAATCGGAAACATTCCCAGACTGGAGATGAACGCGGCAAAAGGAGGAAACTGGAACAATTCCTTCTTCGCGACCGTCCAAAAGTGCACCCCCGGAAAAACTCCGCGATCCGCCAGCGCGACCCCCAGCGCGAACGGTTCGAGCGCGCTGAGGTGATTGATGACGATGAACAGGGGACCGTGCGCGCGAATGTGTTCCGCACCTTCCACGCGCAAACGATGATACAGTTTGTAGTACACGCCAAAAAGGTCTTTGACTATTTCGATGTACAAACGACGAGGCAAGGATACGGCTGGCATAAGGCGTCCCTCTCGCACCCAAAATCGCACAGCGGATTATACAGGGAAAAAGGGAAAAGGCAAGATTGGGTGATTGGGTGATTGGGTGATTGGAGATTTTCGATTGCCGATTCAAATCGCAAATCGAAAATCGAAAATCATTCGTCATTCGTCATTCGTCATTCGCCATTTGTCATTTGTTCATTTGCTCATTTGTCATTGCCACCTTTGGCTCATTGGTTCATTGGCACATTGGCTCATTGGTACTTTTGCCCTCACCTGTGGTAAAATGCTGACTATGAAACGCTTGCTCTGGCTCATTCCATTGATTGCGCTTGTGTCCGCGCTTGGCGCGTTTCTGGCGCGCGATTCGATTCATCAGACGCTCGCCGATTGGACCGGCGAAGAAGAACTCGAATGGCAACTGCGCGGGCTGTACTATCTGGGCGTGTCGCTACTCCAGCCACCTTACGAAACCGCCGATTTCGCGCCGATGAAGTACGCCGATGTGAATCCATTTGGCATCAATGTCTTTTTGGAACAAGAGGTGGAAGAGTGGAAGATTCACCAATCGCTCGAGTTGATTCGCGCCGCTGGCTTTTACTGGATTCGGCAACAGTTTCCCTGGGAAGACATTGAAAAACCGGGCAAGGGACAATACTGGGATACCAAATACAACAAAAGCACGTGGGACAAGTACGATCGCATCGTCGAGCTGGCGCGCGCGTACGGTTTGGAGATTGTCGCGCGACTCGATGCGCCGCCCCCGTGGTCACGCCACGATGGACGCGCGCGCGGCGATTTCGCGCCGCCGGATAATTTCGACGATTACGGCGATTTTGTCGCGACCGTCGTCTCGCGCTATCGCGGCAAGATTCGCTTTTATCAAATCTGGAACGAACCGAACATTTATCCCGAATGGGGTGAGCAGGACGTGAATCCCGAAGAGTACGTGCGCCTGCTCAAAATCGGTTACACGCGCGCCAAGCAAGCCGATCCCGGTTGTGTCGTCATCAGCGCGGGACTCGCGCAAACGGTCGAAGAGGGCGGGCGCGGGTTGAACGATCGCATCTTTTTGCAACGGATGTACGACGCGGGCGCGCGCGGCTATTTCGATATTCTCGCGGTGATGAACTATGGCTTGTTCAGCGGTCCCGGCGATCGGCGGCTCGATGAAAATGATCGCATCAACTTTTCGCGTCCGATTCAACTGCGCGAGATTATGGTGAAGAACGGCGATGCGAATACGCCCATCTGGGCGATGGAGATGGGGTGGAACGCGCAACCTGCGCATTTCAAGGACGCGCCGTACGGTCGCGTGAGCGAGGCGCGGCAGGCGCGCTATACGGTTCAGGGTTACCAGCGCGCGCAAACCGAATGGCCCTGGATGGGCGCGATGATGTACTGGTTTTTCCGACGCGTGAACGATAGCGAAAAAAATCAATCGTTCTACTATTTCCGAATGATGGAGCCAGATTTCACGTCGTTGCCGGTGTACGCCGCGATGAAGGCGTACACGCCGACCGCGCGTGTCGTTCAACGTGGGTTTCGCAGTACCTCCCACTGGGCGATGGATTGGCGCGGTGGTTGGGAGACGGTGCAAGACGCGCGCGCGTATTTTGGGGAGTATAAAATTGGGCGATTGGGTGATTCGGTGAGTTTTGTGTTTCGTGGAACGGATTTAGATGTGGTGGTGGTGCAAAATCCGTACGGCGGCGCGGTGCGCGTGCAAATAGACAACGCGCCGGCGCGCGACATTGAACTGTGGCGGACGGATCCGAGCGCGGGGGGACGCGTGGCGCTGGCGCGCGGTTTGCCGGGGGGCGAACATCGCGTTACAATCACAGTGACGCGCGGGACGGTGGCGATCAATGGGTTTGTGGTGAAGTAAAGTTGGTTTGTTGGTTCGTTCGCTGGTTTGTTCGTTGGATTGTTGGTTGGGTGGTGGGTGCTTGGACGCCGGCGAGCGCGGACCGCTACGCGCGCAGAGAAATAGATGGAGAAGGAAAAATGCCTATCTCATTTTCCCAGCACGTTGACCTGCAATGCCCTGAATGTAATGCGCCCTTCCGCGCCGAGGTGTGGCTCATCGTGGATGCGGGCGAACGTCCCGACCTTGCCGCGCGTTGCCGTGACGGCTCGCTCTTTGCCGTGACCTGTCCCAATGGTCATACGGGCGCACTGGGCGCGCCGTTGCTCGCGTGAGAGACCTGTCAGGTCTCCAGGACCTGACAGGTCTGACCGCAGGAGGAACCTGTGTTTCGCAAATGGTTTGGTAAAAAATCTCAACGCCCTGATCCAAAACAACTAGCAGAGACCCTTAGGGCACTCATCCAGGCGCGCACCAGGGACGAATCCTGCCGCATCCTGCACGCGCACCCAGAACTGCTGAGTGACGAAGCTGACGCCTTGCTCGTGCGACTGATAAATGCCGCGCGCGAACAAAAGAACGCAGATGTGGAGAAGGTGTTTATCGAGTACCGCGACCTGTTGCAACGCGCGCGGCGCGACGGTGTTGACGCGGCGTTCGCCGCAAAGAGCGCGACGGTCGGTGGTCATTTGTCAGCGGTCAGCTCCATTCCCGCCGAACTGCAACCGCTGTTGGAAGAAATCGCGCGGCTTAATCGTCTCTCCGAAATGCCGCGCAAAGTTGCACTGTGTGAGCAGGCGCTGCGGCTAGTCCAGCGCGAAAATAATCCGTCCTTGTGGGCAGCGTTGCAAGGCGAGTTAGCAAACACACTACGACAAAACCCGCTTGGCAGCCGCGCCGAGAATCTGGAACGCGCCATCGCGCATTATGAACTCGCCTTGCAGGTGTATACGCGCGAGGCGTTCCCCGAACAATGGGCGGCTACGCAGAACAACCTGGCGGCCGCCTACTCGGACCGCATTCGGGGCGAGCGCGCCGAGAATCTGGAACGCGCCATCGCGCATTATGAACTCGCCTTGCAGGTGCGGACGCGCGAGGCGTTCCCCGAAGA
>Ga0308410_1000561_pt1 | contig 20076 bp, 17 predicted proteins | sample HotsprOSTMatCore_FD_203467 | JGI IMG/M metagenome (GOLD analysis project Ga0308410, IMG submission 203467) | Hot spring phototrophic mat microbial communities from Octopus Spring, Yellowstone National Park, Wyoming, United States -... | ecosystem: Environmental > Aquatic > Thermal springs > Hot...
TGCGAGGAGCGTTTTTTGCGACGAAGCAATCTCCGCGTTACGATCTGCGGTGGGCAACGTTGGGGATTGCTTCGCAGAAATCGCTCGCAATGACAGAGCGGGCTGAACGGTTACAATAGCGTTTTGCCCAAGCAAAGTGGCGCTCAATGATAGCACGCGGGCGTTGATGAAACCACCATTGCTTTAGGAAAAAGAGCGTTGCCAGAAAGTGCTTGCCGCGCCGACGTAGGTTGTGGTCAATCATGAACCCCGCCCCCAGAACAGTACGAATGAAATTCAAAATTGGCGTCGTAAAATAGCCTGCATCCGCTCGCACGATCTGGATGGAGAAACCGAAAAAGACCACTGCCAAGGTGAGTAACGGGATAGCGACCAAGCACTCCTGCCGATTGGCGGGGGTGATTAGAAACATAACGGGCAATTGCGCCCACCGGCACACCAGCGTATGGACTTTAGCCCCACACCGAGCCCTTCCAGGGCTTGGGAAAACTCCAGCCCGCCTCGGGGTCGTCGTGAAACCACGTGCGTTGGGTCGTGGCATCGATAATCACATGTGCCTTGAATCACCGCCAAATGGATCAGTTGCCAGACCATTCCGACGAAGAAAAACCAGAAGGGGAGGATGCCCAAAGCCCGTCGCCGTTCCCAATATTGTCCGACGCTGATGACCTGCCCTGGGGCAAAGCCTGCAGCGGAGGCAGCGTCAGCATGTGCCCGAAAGTAGTCCACGACCTCTTCGTAGCTCAGTTGCCATGCGACATGGATCAGCGCCATAACGATCACGCTACGGTCTCGGTTAGAGTCTCTTGGGACCGCGCCGCGAGTGGGCAGGCAACGTGGGGCGGAGGTGTCCACAGAGTCCCACGGCCCACTCTGCGATGGCAAGGGCATGGGTTGTGGTCAAGAACGCGCTGGGGCTGACCCATAGGTGTTTGGTCAACTTGGCGGGGAGTTGACACAAGTCCATCCAAGGCGGAGTCAAGAGATTGGACTGAAACTCAACAAGTGCGGGTGAGTTTGACATAAGACCTCCAGTGAGTGGTGTATCTGTGCCTATTCTACTCTTTTTCTGTGGTCAAGTCATCTCTCCCGAATTACCGAATACTCTCCACCTACTTGGATGCGGTAAAAAACTACCCGTGTGAGCTCTCCCCCTCTGTGCGATGGAGTTGTTCATGGGCGCGTGCGCCCGCCACGACGGATGAAAATAGGGGACGTAGGGCAAATTTTCAAATTTGCCCCACATTTTCGAAGGAGACGAAATGACGACTAACGAAATCACCCTACCCGAAGACCGCTACTTTGGTCCCGACGCGCGGCAAAAAGAAATTGCGATGCAACTGTACGCGCACATCAAAGACCTGCCGCTGATTTGTCCGCACAGTCACGTGGATCCGCGAATGTTTGCTGACCCGAACTATTCGTTCGGTTCGCCTGCCGATTTGCTCATCATTCCCGATCACTATGTTTTTCGGATGTTGTACTCGCAGGGCATTCCGCTCGAAGCGCTCGGCGTGCCGCGCGTGGATGGCGGCGAGGTCGAGCGCGATCATCGCAAAATCTGGCAGACGTTCGCGGACAATTTTCATCTCTTTCGCGGCACACCGACCGGCGTATGGCTAGCGTACGAATTGCGCATCGTCTTTGGCATCACGCGGCAACTCGCATCCGAGACCGCGCAGGACATGTACGACGAAATCGCCGCGAAACTCGCGACGCCAGCGTTTCGTCCGCGCGCGCTCTTTGAGCGATTCAACATCGAGGTTCTTGCGACCACCGACGCCGCCACCGATCCGCTCGAACATCATCGCGCGATTCGCGCGTCGGGCTGGCGCGGGCGCATCATTCCGACGTTTCGACCGGATGGCGTCATCAATCTCGACGCGCCCAACTGGCGCCAGAACATTGACGCGCTGAGTGCCGCGAGTGGCATCACCATCTCCAATCTCCAATCTCTAATCTCCGCCCTAGAGAACCGCCGCGCGTATTTCAAACAACTCGGCGCCACCGCGACCGACCACGCCGCGCTCACACCGTACACGAACGAACTGAGCGCGCACGAAGCCGACGCGATTTTGCAGCGCGCGCTGCGCGGTCAGGCATCGGCGGACGATGCGCGGCAATTCACCGGGCATATGTTGATGGAGATGGCGCGGATGAGTATCGAAGATGGATTAGTGATGCAACTGCATCCCGGTTCGTTCCGCAATCACAACGATTTCATCTTTCGACGCTTTGGCTTGGACAAGGGCTGTGACATTCCCACGTCAACTGAATACACGCGCAACTTGCGTCCGCTGTTGAACAAGTACGGCAACGATCCGCGCCTCACGCTGATTTTGTTCACGCTCGACGAGACGACGTACGCGCGCGAACTGGCGCCACTCGCCGGGCATTACCCGGCGGTGAAACTGGGACCGCCGTGGTGGTTTCACGATAGTTTGAATGGGATGGCGCGCTTTTTCGATGCGGTGATGGAGACCGCCGGCATTTACAACACGGTCGGCTTTAACGACGACACGCGCGCGTTCCCTTCGGTTCCCGCGCGGCACGATGTGTGGCGGCGCGCGAGCGTGAACTGGCTGGCGGGCTTGGTCGTGCGCGGCTTGATTGGAATGGACGAGGCAGCGGAGATGGCGCGCGCGCTGGCGTACGATCTGGCCAAGCGCGCGTACAAGGTGTGAGGGGAGAACGAAGGACGGAAGACGAACGACGAAAGACGAAAGACGGAGGACGAACGCGCGTGGCGCACGGTACAGCAGTTTATACATTCCTCCAAACAATCGCAACCGAAGTTTGAGTGGTTTGGCACATTTGGCACATTTGGCAGATTTGGCAGATTTGGCAAATTTGGCTGCGGCTTTGCCGCGCTATGCTGGACCCAAGCGCTCCAGTCGTTCGCAGAGGAGCAGTGTGGACAAGAGCGCGAGTTCGCGGCGCGGTGCCAACGCCGGGGATTTCATATGGCGCAAGCGTAGCACGTTGAGCGTCGCCATCAGCAAACTGGCGAGGTATTCGCGCTGCGCGTCCTTGATGGGCTGCAAGTTCAGGAGCGACCACGCCTGAGTACGCAATCCTGCGATTACTTCGCCGGTTTTGCGTACGCGCGGAGGCAATGCCTGGGGCAAGGAAAATGTTTGGTGCGGCTGCCAGTCTATCAGCGCGCTTTCAAAAGTGACAAAATCGGACGGCGTTATCTCGCCCATCAGGCGATATTTGAGGTCAGTTTCGAGGATGACGAAATCACGGAGAATGTGGCTGGGATAGGTACGATAAAAATCAATCAGCCAGCATTCTCCGTGTTCGTTGATGAGGATGTTATCCGCGTGCAAGTCACCGTGCGTAATACAAGTCGCAACCGGCATCCACGCTGCCCTTTCGTCCTTCAACCACATCAACGGATTGGGGTACTCGCCGATGAGTGGCGCGAGCGTCACGCGCGGCGCCGTCCAATCTATTTCAGGATGCAGTGCTTGAATCTCACTCGGAATGCGTTGCGGTTTGTCTTTCAGGTCGAACGCTTCGAGGTAGGAATCACGCAAATTGGCATAGCGCGCGGCTTTGTGGCTACGATACCACGGCGCGCAGGTCTCTTTGAACAAATGTGTCAGCGCGCGCACAATCTCGGACGCCGATTTGGATTCGAAGAATTCTTTCAGATTCTTCGATTCGCCCGCCAGATTGAGCGTGTAGAGCAAGCCCCCCAGATCGCGCGTGTAAAATGCATCGAGTTGTGTCGTGCAATTGCCAGTCAGAAAAAGTCTGACGTGTTTCTGATAATTTTGTGCTTCTCGCTCGACCTTGTTTCGCAACCCAATTTTTATCACCACGGGACGCGGGAGACCCTGCGAGTAGGTTGGGCGCGCGCGTAACACCGCAGCACCGCTCAAACCCTCTGCCACACGATCCAGCATGACATTTTTGGCATCCCGAAACATTTTGCGGATGAGATCGAACACCTGTGGCAACAGCACGTCGCGCGGTATCTGGGTGTCGTCGGTTTGTTTGATGTACTCGATACAGCGTTCCAGTTGTTGTGCGGAATTGGCAAGGAATTCCAGATCAAAGTTGATGGGGATTTTGTTAGTAAATACCTGATGTATCTGAGTCAATAGTTTGGCGATATAGCCCGACTCTTTTTCCACGTACAAATAGTTATCCGCGATCTCGTGCAATCTTTTCATTAGTGAGTAATCACCATACTGCGTGATAACGATGACCGGCAGCAACTCGCACAAACCCATTTGTTTTATTTCCTGCAACAACTCTAGACCTTGCCGAGATTCGCCTTGCGATAGATCAAGGCAAATATCAATGACGGCGAGATGAAAGTAGCCAGTGTGTAAACAGGCCAGTGCTTCTTCAAAAGTCTCTGCGCGAGTGACTCGATAACCCGCCTCCTCCATTCGGCGGACGAGTGTCTCGGCTTGAACATCGCTATCTTCAACGAGAAGGATACGTTGTTCCTTGTAGTGAGGCATCTTTCCCCTCCCAGAGCATTTGTGGTCCTGCAAGTGGCAAGCGAATGGTAAAACACGCGCCACCGGTCGGCGCATCCGTATATTATTCGATTGTGCCGTGATGCGCCTGGGCAATGTGGCGACACAGGTGTAAACCCAGTCCACTCTCGATGCCCTGGCGCGGCTTGGTGGTATAGCCCGCTTCCCATATTTTAGCACGATGTTCTGCGGGAATACCCGGACCATTGTCCCAGATTTGAATCACACAGAACTTGTCTTGTATCTCGGCGCGCGAATGAATCTCACCTGGAGAATCTTTCCGTAACAACGCTTCGATAGCATTCTCATAGATTTTCTATCAGCACTTCGATCAACACCGGATCAGCGCGGAGTAACGGAAGCGTACCAGATACAATGGGTTCATAAATTGTGATCTGTGTCGGTTGACGTTCACGCACTTTGGCATAGACTCGCCGGAGCAACTCAACTGGCTCAACTGTATCCAGCGACATCTGGTCGAGACGAATATAGCGATCCACCCAGCGACCGATCTGTGCAACTGCTTGCACTTTGCGTTGCAACTCTTCAATCAGTTTCGTCGTCGCTTCGTCTTTCGTCTTGACTCTAATTTCGTCCAGGACTTCGGGCGCCGCGTTGATGATTCCCGCCAGTTGGTGCACCAGTTTCGTCGCCAGGCGCGCCAGATCGCGCTTTTGCAGTAAAATATCCACTGCCCGTACTGTTTCCAACCACAACGCCACCTGTCTAGCAAAGATTTGCAGCAACTGCTCATCATTTTTATCGAACGCGTATGTTCGTTCCAGATTGTCCAGACACAACACACCTAGTACTTGAACTGTATGAGATTGCAGAGCGTCTGCTTCGAGACCTGTCAGGTTTTCAGAAACCTGACAGGTCTGCCCCGCAAGATTAAATTGTCCTGGCTCTGGCGTGCTGGAACGACCGATTAATGGAACGGCAATCGTCGAACGCGGTTTGAATCCTGTCACCAGATCAACAAATCGTTTTTCCTGAAAAGTGTCTGGCACATTCCGCAACGCGCCTTCGACATAGACCTGACCGGCAATGCCTTCTCCCGGACGCAAAGGAGGGACCTGAGTATTTTCAGGCAAGCCGTGCTGGGCATCCATTCGCAAAACGCCCTCGTCGGGGTGATAGATCCAAATCGAACCGACGTGGGCGTGTTCCTGAAATGCTTTGAGCGCGCTCGCCAGAACATGGTTCAATACCTCCTGGAACGAACCGGTCGCGCGCATCAATTGTTCGATAACGCTGTGCAGATGCTCCAAATTGCTGGTATGTCGTTCGGTTTGTTGATGCAATTGCTGGAACTCGTTGCGATTTTTCAGCGCATTCGCGGCATGATGCAAATAGCCAACCAGTTCAAGAATCTGGTGCTGTCGTTCCCGAAAATCCTTTCGAGTCACCAGATTTTCGACGCACAGCAGACCCAGCGTTTCACCTTGCGTTGTGCGTACTGGCACAAAGAGTGTGATACTTGACCCTGCCATTTGCCACCAGTACTCGTGCGGCGTGTGCAAATCGTCTAAACGAGGCGCTGCTCTGCTGGCTGAGGCTGCATTGTGAGAGCAAGCGAATAAACGCAGTTCATCGCGGAATTGATCCAGTTCGTACAGGAAAAAAGTTTGATGAGGATAGGCGCGCTTAAGACCATACATCAATTGTTCGAGCGCGTCGTGATAGGTCGGCATCGAATACATTGCGCTCACCGCTGCGGTCATAATGCGCGAGCGTCGCTCCAGATCGTCTCCGCGCGCGTGTTCAAGAAAATCTATGGCGCGCTTCCATTCTCCCGCCGCGAGGAAAATTTGCCCGACTCGTTCCGGCGTCAATGCCTGTTCCAGCCAGCGATGGTGTAATGGACTTTTGATGCGATACCCATCCGTCTGCCATACCACAAACCCCAGTGTTTCCAGCGGGTCAGGTTCATTGTGGCTTAAGGCGAGGCGCGCCGAAACCGGCTTGCCCTGTAGCAGGTCGAGCACTGCTTGCAACAGACGTGGATTGCTCTCCAGTTCGCGCAAACTCTCGGCGAGAGGTCCAGCCGTGACCGATTGGAGCCACTGTTCGATCGCGCGCTGAACCACCGCGCGCGTGACCCGTTTACGTTCCCCCATCTGGCGACAACATTCTGCGCCAATCTGGTGGACGAGAAAACGATCGCCGCAGGTTTGCTCAAAAATGTACTCGAGCGCGTCAGAGGTGGGTTGCGCGCCGCGCGCGCGTAGCAACTGGGTGACCAGTTCCGTTGTTTCTCTGTGATTCAGCGTGCCGATACTCACCAGTTCGCTGATATTTTCGAACGGTGAGGTAGGACCTAACGCCAGGTGCGCTAAACTGTTCGAGGCGCAGACCACGGCGAGGAAACGCCATCCGTCCATCCGGGTCTCGTACACGGCGCGCAAAATACGCAGCAATTCGCTGATACATGCTGGCGGTACGGCTTCACGTTCCAGATCATCTACGAACCAGATGGTATTGCGGTACGTCCGTTCAGGGAGACGTTCCAGAAAACGCTCCAGGTCTGCCGATGTGTGTATGCTGGCGCGTGGGAGCGATAAATCGAACGATTGGCGCGCGTCCGCGATGATCAAATCGCGGAGCGCGCGCAGAAACGTTGTTTGCGACGATGTGTGAATATCCCACAGACTGATGTACAAGCCAAAATAATCCAGTTGTTCGACCACCGCGCGACGCGCGGCGCGCATCAGGGAACTTTTGTCTTGATGCCGCGCGCCGATGAACGTGCAACACTTGCCGCGTTGGAGCGTGCGGAGAATTGCCTCAATCTCTCGCGTCCCTCCTACCAGTGGGTTATCCCGCTTGCCACGCGGCGTAATCAAGTGTAATCGCGTCATCTCAACACCCACTCACACAGGACCAGTCCTTCGTCCTTCGTCTTTCGTCCTTCGTCTTTCGCCCTTCGTCATTCGTCAGCGTGCCGTCGCGGTGGCTTCACGCCGTGCCTGCTCGAACATGTAATCTAACTCATAGTGATCTGCCAGCATCCGGGCAAAGAGTGGCAGCCGAAAACTGTATTGCTTGCCCTCTTGTTTGAAAATGTTTGCCACCACCAGATTGCGACACGCTTCGTCCAGTTGATCAAGACGCAAAAATAGGCGCCGCCGACTGAGTTGCGCATCCACATCGCGCAGCGTAAAACTTTGCCACAGGTTGTCCTTGGCATCTACCACTGCAAAGACGATGGCGCGTTCGAGTGGTAGCGCATTCTTCATAAAGTTGTAAAGAATCAAATCACGTAATCGGTCGTCGCGATGAACCACAGGAAAATCTGCTATGGTAATCGTATCGGTACCTTGACGATCCACCTGTTCGATGAAAATCTGGCAATAGAACTGAACCAGATTGGGCAACCCAGCGGTCTCTTGATATACCCGCGATACAATCTCTTCGCGTGTCTCTAACTTGATGCGTAAATGCTCCAAAGGAGAACAAATCATTTTCTCGACCTCACTGTGTTCCAGAGGACCAAGAAAGAGTGGCTCGCCAAAATTAAAGAGCGGATGCTCTTGATCGTTTGCCACGTTGCGCAGGTTGCGAAAGCCCGCAATGATAAAACGCGCGCGCTTTTCACTGGAGGCGCGTCGCAACACATCGAACATTTCCAGATGGTTACTGTGATTCAACAACCGATCAATTTCATCGAGCAGAAAAGTGACCCGCCCACCCTGCTCACTAGCGAGATAGTCGAACAGTTTTGACAGTTGACGCAGTGACTGACTGCGCCGATCGAAAAACTTTTTGAGCGCATCGGGAATAAGACGGCTGATGATCTCACGATACAAGTCATCGGGCGTTTCTAGCACGCTACAATCCAGATACAGATGACGGCGGCGGTTCTCGGTGGGCGGATCGGCACGATCAAGCAGGCGTTCGATTTCGCGCAGGAGCGAGGTTTTACCGATGCGGCGAATGCCCACGACAAAAAAATTTGTGTCTGTGCGCGTTTGAATCCGCTTGATATATTTATCGCGTCCAAAAAAACGGTTGCCGCTCACCGCGCGGCTGGTTTCGTAGGGCGAGAGATCTGCGCGGGACATTTGCTTGAGGAGCAAATCCAGCATCGTGCGCGTGGGCGAGGGCGAGTGAAAAATTTCCTTTTGCTGTTGCCCATCCAGAACAACAAATTGCATCGAACCCAATTTCAGTTGGCTTTTCAAAGGGTCGGCCGGACCGTCCACCAGGACGAGTATCGTCGAGTCTTGCCATGCTTTTTGGCGCACCAGATCGCGAATCTCTTCGGCGAGTTCAGCGGGAGGCTGGTTGAGTTGCCCGGGCGTGTGGATCCAGAGACAGGGCGTTTTATCCGTGAGACTCAATTTCCAGTCACTCAAATCTACGCTGAAATAGTCTATCCGCATCGCGCGGTGAGGTCCGCTGAAGCGAAAATTCAGGCGTTCACTCAGGGCACGAATGACGAGCGGCAAGGTAGCAGGCATAGGCACTCCATCTTTGTAACGCAGTATCACAACCGTGATCGGGGACGCGGGGGACCGGACGATGGCGGCGCGGAGGGCGCGCGCGGCGCGGCGGAGCCGGCGGAGGTATGATCAATCGTTGGCGTCCACGTGGCCGGTGCAGCGCTCACATACGCTTCCAGCACATCCCGAAAGCCCAGCAGCGAATCGCCAACCCCGTGCTGTTTGAGATTTTCGAGCAACTCGGTCACCACCGCGCGACGAAACTCGGTCGGGTCGAGCGCGCGAATCGCGTTGATGAGTTCACTCCGTTGCGCGTCCACCTCCCAGCGCTCCACCAGACGCGGCGGGAGTTCCACGCGCAAAAGTCGCGGCTTGCCCAGCGGATGCATTCCCAGAAAAGACATCTCCGCATCGGCGCGCTGTCGCAACTCGTCTTCGATCTGCTCGCGATACTCGGCTTGATTCAACTGGGCGGCAGTGTAGCGATTGGCTGTCACCAGTGTCGCGCAGCGAAAATAGGTCTCGGCGATAGCGGGATAACGTTCTTGCGGAATCCGGATTAACGCGCGCGCAACGTCGGGATTTTCGCGTGGATCGTAGCGAAAAGAAGCGCGTAACCTCACACGCACATTGAGTTGATCGCGAGTGACGATGCCGTCGAATTGATATTCTTCGAAATACGCGCCGGTGTAGATGGCAGGACCCAATGTCTCGAACCTTCCCATTCGAAACAAGCCCCACTCGTTCGGCTCTTTGACGCCAGCATAGCGGCTTTTGTAATAGTACGCCTGGACAAAATCTTCCGGCAACCAATGCCAGCCGAAATGTTTACCGATTTGGAGAAACCAGCGCAGCGAGCGCGGTTGTTTCGATGTGTCAGACGGATCGGGCAGTGGCATTTCAGCACCTCCGTTTCAGATCAAACGATAGCCATCGCCGTACGGCTGCAGGCGCGCGCCAGCGGCACCCAATTTATGCTTGAGCGAATCAATGTACTGTTGCAGACGCGTCGGCGGCGGTGTGTGCAAGCGCGTTGTCGGCGCGGCGCGTTCTGCCGCGAACATCACCTCCAGCAGTTCCGCGCGCGTGCAGGGCTGACCACGCCGACTGAGCAAATATCGCAACAGTTCACATTCGGGGTGTATCAAATCACCAACAGGGACACCATCCGCGCGCACGCCACCGCTTGCATCGAATTCGATGGATCTGGACGCGGCGCGTCTGGCTAACTCGCGCCGAACGAACGCGGCAAAGAGTGGCGAAAAGCATTCGTCGCCTGTCGTATGCCGCCGAACCACATCGCGGCGTATCAAACGACGCACACCGTCGGGGGAGGGTGTTTCGCGCGCGATGAGGTGTAACAAATCCTCCTGCTCCTCCACTTCGAGATCATTCCAGATGGCGCAACATTCCGTTTCGATATCCGGTTGTTCACTCAAACGTTCGATCCAGTCAGGTGTGGTGATGTCCCACGCGTCGCGCGTGGCAAAGAAAACGCGTCGCAACAAACCGGCGTGCCCGCCGGTCAATTCGTACATCAACCGCAGTTGGGACGGGTCCAGCGCGCGCGGCGGTTGCTGACGCGCGGCGAGCCGGCGTAGCATCTGCCCGCTTTCGGTTTCCGAGTACATCGGGAGTGGAAAAACGTGCCCTGCCGCGTCGAACAACTCAAAGAACTCGCCGTACTCGGGCGTATCGTGACGCAAGAAGACCAGTTCGTGCCGTGTCAACGTGAGGTAGGCGAGACGTGGTTTGCAATCATCGCGTATCGCGCGCAACTCGCAGAACAAGTGCGGCGGCGCGTGACGAATCAAGTCGTCACAATCGTCGAGGATGAGCAGAACGCGCTGGGCATTGTGCTGAAAGACCAGCGCGAGCGCGCGGTCGAGGTGACGTTTCGCTAACAGAGGAGGATCTTTTTCGGCGCGCTGCAACCAATCGGTGAGTGTGGGGAGGATGGCAGTGAACGCGCCGTCTAACTCGGTGATGGCATTGATGAGCCGATCGAGGATGTGCAAATAAAGGTTGTGGGGAGGTTGCTGCGCGAACGGTTTGGCGTTGACGTACAGAACGACGGTGTGGGGAGCATCGGGTCCCAAGTAATGCAAGCGTACATCGGCGCGACACAGGTGGCGTGCTAGATTCGACTTGCCCGAACTGCCAACCCCAACGATCGAACAAGATTCACCGGCGCACAGGGTTTTGATTACGCCTGTGAGCACCTCTTGCCGATAATCCACCGGCAATGGATCATCCGGCATGTCCACCTCCTTCCGAAAAATACGACCGCCAACAGGTGACGCCGCGCATCTTTTATCTCAAAGAGGACGCGGCGCTTCACCACCGTTTGACGCAATGGACACGCTGCGTTACAATGACGGTGGAGGAGAAGGTATGCCACCACCCAATCCCGTCATCGAGAAACAATTGCGTGAGGCGCGTGCGGAACTGGCGCGGCTCAAAGCCAGAAAACTGGAACTCTTTCCCCCCAATCCGCATCCACTGGTGCAGCGTGATCGTTTTCCGCACGAGGCAACCCCGGAACAAATTCGTCTGCGGAACGAACTGGTTGCGCGCATCGAAGCCCTGGAACGACAGATCGAAGAACTCGAAGAGCGCTTGTACACCCGCTAAGATCGTTCGAGATGTGTCCGTACGCGCGCGCAGCCGGGGCAAGTCGTCACGACTTGCCCCGGTTGTTTATAACAGGTGATCCACCGCGTTGGCTAGTTGCGCGAGATTGCTGACTTGATGGACGGCATCGCAGTACGGCGCGTATTGCCACATATCGCTATCGCCCGTGTTCCAGAGATGACGATTTTCGGGATTGAACCAGATGATTCGCCGCGCGCGCCGCTTGATCTCTTGAAACGCGTCGAGGCGCGGGTTGAGATAATTGTTGCGCGCATCGCCCAGAATGATGACGGTAGTGCGCTGATCCAACGTGTGGAGATGAGCCTGACAGAAATGCGCCAGCGCATGGCCAAGATTCGTATTGTAATAGCCGGGGGGATGGGTCTCTAGCACATGCTCGATAGCCACTTCGGGGCGGTGTGCCGCGAATTCTGCACTCACTTCGGAAATGTCGTCAATGAAGACAAAACTGTGCGTGCTATGGATTTGGTCTTGTAACTCGTACACCAGGCGGAGCATAAACTCGACGGCGCGACGTACGGAGGTGGAGACATCACAAATCAACACCAGTTTGGGTTTCAGGTGGCGCTGTTTGTGTTTGAGTTCCAGCGGGACGGTGGCATAACGCAGGTTGGCGCGCATCGTGCGTTTAGCGTCCAGCACGCCTTTTTTGCCCCGCCGTTGCCGCAGTGCTGCGCGCGCCCGCAGTTGCGCGGCAAGACGACGCACTTGCAAACGGAGTTCGGCAATCTCGCGCTCGCTCAAGGTGTCGAACGAACGGTGCATCAAGTCGGCCGCACGGAGCGGTTGACGCTCGCGCCGTTCGCGTGCCATCTGTTGGGCGATCTGTGCGCCGATGTATTGCTCGAACTGTTCCTCCAGACGGCGCAGATTTTCCTCGGCGATCTGGACGAGGCGTTGCAATGCCTCGCGGCGCATCCCCATCTGTTCGAGTCTGGCGATGAGTTGTTGCATTAGCGCGTTGAACTCTTCATCCATTCCCAGTTGGCGCAACATCCGCCGCGTGAGCCAGGCTTGTTGATGCGGATAACGCGCCAGCGGAACGCCGGCGCGCCGTCCGAGTTGCTCCAGTTCCTCGCGCGTGGGGTTGAGTCCCTGGAGCAGGTAACGCAGCAATTGTTGTAGTTTGTGTTCGTTGCCCAACAACTCGCGCAGCGCGTCTTTGAGCATGCGTATCTCATCGGGCGATAATTCGCGTTGCGGATCGAAGAGCGGCGGTCCTCCACTACCAAAGTAAAACGGAAAGAGCCGCTCGAACTCGGGAATGTCGGTGGCGTCTTTGATGAGTGTGGTGCGCAGGGCGGTACGAAATATCTCGCGGTCCATTGCGCCCACTTGTTCGATGGCGCGGAACGCATCCTCGCTTTCCGCCAGACTCACGCGTACGCCTACCGCGCGCAAGCCGGCGATAAACTCGATAATTCGTTGATCCATATCTATCTCGTCTTATCTTGTCTGTCTGAAAAATCGAGTGGGTGGTGCGGTGATCAGTGTACACAAATTGTGTTCACGGGTCAATGGGGGAGAGTTGCCGCCTGTACAATGTCGCGCAATACGGCGGCAGCAGTGGGGTAGGGGTCCTCTTCTTGAATCGCCGCGAAAATCGTACCGTTGATGTCGGTTTCGTAAATCACTCCCATCATTCCCGCGCCGAGGCGCGCCAGCGGATGCGATTGTTCCAGGCGTGTAGGACGGACGCTCAGGTTATAATCTTTGCCGATGCGTTCGGCGGAGGCAATCAATTTGATTGTTTGCTTGTGCTCTGCCGCGCTGCGAATATCCTCAGGGGTAATGTGACGGATGCCTTCGACACTCACATCCTTCAATTGAGTGGGTCGCCGCAGGACAGCGTTGGCGATGATGACCAACTTGTTCGCGGCGTCCCAGCCATCCACGTCCAGCGTGGGATCGGCTTCGGCCATACCGATTTCCTGCGCGTGCTTGAGTGCTTCGGCGTATGTCTGTCCCTGTGCCATACGCGAGAGGATATAATTGGTCGTGCCATTCAAAATGCCTTCGACGCGTTCGATAGTGGCTACGTTCAGATCGCGCGTGCCGATGTTCAGTGTGGGCAAGCCGCCGGTGACAGTGGCGCTATGGAGGAGCGCTACGCCGTTTTGTCGCGCCAGCGTCGCGAGTTCGGCATACGCCAGCACGAGAGGACCTTTGTTGGCGGTGACGACCGAGATTTTGCGCGCGAGCGCGTGACGGATCACGCTCAAGCCCGGTTCGCCGGTCTGCAAATTGGTGGGGGTCAATTCCACGACCATATCGGCTTCAAAGGTGGACAACCAGTCGGCAGGATGAGCGTGGATTTGCGCTTGCGGTAGATCAGCCAGGCAATGGCGAGAGCGTTTGAGTTCCAGAATCGTGGCGATATCTACACCGCGCGGATCAGTCACGCCGCCGGTCGAGTCGCAGACACCTACGATGACGAACTGGCGATGGAAACGCGCTTGTAAGGTATCGCGTTTGAGTTGTAGCAATTCCAGCAAACGATGTCCCACATTACCCAGGCCGATGACGGCAAGACGTGTTTGGTGCATCAGGTGTCCTCCCAAAAAGTCACATAAAAACAGCCCTGCGTTAAGTGACACAGGGCTGCCACGTTGGTCTAGAAGAGCCGACTCCAAATACTGCGGCGCGCTTCGATTTCAAGGCGCGCGAGGCGTTGTTCCAGCATAAGCCGATATTCGGCTTCGCGTTTGCGCAGGTCGGCGAGTTCCTGTTCGAGCCGTTGCATCCGCTCGCGCAATTTCATATTTTCTTCTTTCAAATTGAAATTGTCCTGAATGATGACGCCTTGCAGGTTACGATTGACCTGCAAACTGTTCTGGATAGTTTGCTGATTTTCGATCATTGCGCGCAACGTATCGGTCAAGACGACAAAGCCGGCGGCTTGCGCGCTATCGCGCGGTGCCAGCGCGGATGCCGTCACGGTTTCGCCGCGCCCTTCGGCGTGCAATTGTTCGATGACTTCTTCGGTGCTCAACCCGCTGGCGAGTTGCTCTTTGATCCGGCGCAAGACCGTCAGGTCCTCTTCCACAAAGCGTCGGCTCGCACCATCGCTACTGGCCGGACCTGCGGGTGAGAGGAACGGAGCAAAATCTTTGACCCAGCGTTTGAGTGTGTTGACCGAGACGTTCAGTTCGGTTGCCGCTTGTTGAAATGTTTTGAATGTGTCAGCCATCCTACTCCCTTTCGAAAGATTTCATCACCGCGCCTGGTCGTCCGAGATGTCACGGTACGAACCTTCAATCACGTTGTCATCCTGTGAGGCTACGGTATCCTCCCTCGCCAGGGCGCGGCGATGTTCTTCGACGATCGCGCGTGGGCACGCTTCGATAAAGAGGACGAGGGCAAGCGTCAACAAGCCCAGATCGTCCAGTTGTCCCAAACCGAGTGCAAGGTCGGGGAGGATGTCAATGGGGAACAAAATGTACACGATGGCGGCGGGAATGATGAGTTTGGGAAACCGCGGCACGCGCGCGTCATTGAGCAGTCGCCAAACCAGTCGCAGTGTCCGCACAATTTGTGTCAGGGTGTTGGGATTGGTTGGTGCGATGACGGGCTTGCGGAATTCACTCATTTCTTGTACCGTGTTCCCTATTCTACCACGCCTTGCCAATTTTGCAAAATGCGCGTTTGGTGCCTAAAGCACGTTCGGCTATAATGGTACGGCAAGATAAGGTGGTCAGGTGTTTCCACCTTTGCGGGGAGGTATGTTGCAACGTTGGATTTTACTGTTCGTCCTTCTTGTCGGTACGCTGCTGGTGGTGGAGGTTGTGGCGGCTGATTCGTCGCCGCCGCGCCAGCCGATCATCGGCGCATGGTTGCGGAGCGGTTCGCGCGATCCGTTGCGTCAACTTATCCTCATTGTTGCCACGCGGTTCAGATCGTACAATGAAATCAGCGCGTTCAGTTACACTGTGCATCCCGATGGCAGTTTAATCGCCAGCGACCCGGTGAACGATCGGGTCTTGATTGATTTTGCGCGCGCGAATAACATTCGCGTTGTGCCTACGGTATTTAGCACGTGGGACTCGACGCACATCGTCACCATCCTGCGGAACCCCGCGCTACGGGCGCGGCACATCGAAGCGATTATGCAGATTGTGCGTTCGCCGTTGATTGACGGGATAGATATTGATTACGAGAATTTGCCGCCTACCGCGCGCCAGGCGTTTACCGATTTTATTACCCAACTGGCGTTTCACGTGCATAATGAAGGCAAGACGTTGAGTGTGACAGTGCCTGCCAAAGTGCGCGAGAATGACGCGCCGGCGCTGAACGGTTACGCCGATTTTATCGCGCTCGGTCAGGTGGCAGATCATATCCGCGTGATGGCATACGAGTACAACCCGCGCAATGGTCCCCCCGCGCCCAACGCGCCAATCTGGTGGGTGCGTCAGGTCGTCTCGTACACCACCAGCGTTGTCCCGAATCAAAAAGTGGTTTTGGGGATTCATCTCTACGGCTATGATTGGGGCGGTAAGGAAACGACCGCGCTGTGGTGGAGCGATGTGCAAAATCTCAAGGAACGCTACGGCGGCATCGAACGATACATCGAATCGGACGAGCGCGGTCCTGTGGGTGAAATTGAACTGACCTACACGCGGTATCATAGTCCGCTGTGCCCTCCCGCCTTTTTTGATTGTGCGCCGTTTGTGCGCGAACAACACACGGTCTATTACGTGGATGCGCGCTATGTAGCGGAGGCATGGAAAATCGTCAAAGAGTTCCGTTTGGGTGGATTGGTGATGTGGCGCCCCGGTGGTGAAGACCCGGCGATATGGGATGTGTTAAAGTGAAGGCACGCTTGCCAATTCTTCGCTTTGCGCGCTGGATAGTCCTGATAGTTATCGCGCTGTTCCTCTGCCTTGCTCCCACGCCGTTGCACGCGACGCCGCGTGTGCAATCCACCCGCGTGTGGACCGGCGCGTATTTTGCCAATCCCGATTTGCAAGGCGAGCCGACGTTTCTGCGCGAGGATACCGCGATTGATTTTGCCTGGGGCAATGCCGGTCCTGCATCGGATTTTCCCACCGATAACTTTTCGGTGCGCTGGACACGCTGGTTGTACCTCGATGCGTCCGGCGCGTGGACGTTTGTGGTGACGGCGGACGATGGCGCGCGTTTGTTCATTGACGATCAACTCGTTCTGGATATGTGGCAGGATCAAAAAACCACCACGCGCGCCGTACGTCTCGATTTGACACAGGCGTTCCATCACATTCGACTCGAATACTATGAACGCACGGGCAACGCACAGGTGCACCTCGCGATTCTCTCGGCGCACTTTCCCGATTGGCGCGGCGAGTACTTTAACAATACCACGTTGAGTGGTACGCCGATGTTCACGCGCAACGATAGCGCGATTAATTTCAATTTTGGCACAACAGGACCCGGCGGCGGTATTGCCGCCGACAAGTTTTCGGTGCGCTGGACGCGCAGTCACTATTTTCGCGCGGGACGGTATCGTTTTACCACGCGCACGCGCGACGGCGTGCGCGTCTGGGTAGATCATCAACTGGTGATTGATCGCTGGCGCGATCAACGTGCGACCACGTGGACAGGCGAGGTGACGCTCACCGAAGGCGATCATCTGATTCGGATGGAGTATTACAACGCGACCGGGGCAGGCGTTGCTGCGCTCACGTGGTCATCACTGGGCGGCGAAACCGAAACGTGGCGCGGCGAGTATTTCAACAACTCGAGTTTGCTCGGTACGGCGGTCCTGGTGCGCGATGATGCCACACTCAATTTCAACTGGGGGAACACTTCGCCCGGCAGTGGCATTCCTGCGACCGCCTGGTCAGCGCGCTGGACGGCGCGCCGCACCGTGACGCTACCCGGTTATTACACCGTCACCGCCACAGCGGATGATGGTGTGCGGGTGTGGGTCAATGACCGCTTGTTGATTGACGAGTGGCACGATCAATCTCCCACGACGTATGCGGCAATGGTGTATCTGACGAGTGGCTTGCACGATTGGCGCGTCGAGTACTATAATCGCGGCGGCATTGCGGCGCTGGCGGTGCACATTACGCCGGGGGCAGTCTCGCCCGAAGCGCAAGGATTTACCCCGGCGACCGGCGATTGGGCAGTGGATACCGCGAGCGCGTTCTTTGTCACCAGCGAGAAAAACGCGGTATGGCAGCGTGTGCCGAACGGGTACGGAGGAACAGCCTACGCACTCCCGGCGCATACGTTTGCCCAAACAGATTCACACTGGGCGCGGTGGTATGCCCCGCTGGTGCGTCCGGGCGATTACGACGTCTCGGTGTACATTCCGGCGCGCAGCGGGACCACGCGCCGCGCGCGCTATTTGATTGTGCACGCCGGCACATACACCTGGCGCACACTCGACCAAACGATGTATGCTGACCAATGGGTGAGTTTGGGCACATACTACTTTAACGCAACGCCCGACGAATACGTGATGTTATCGAATGTGACCTACGAAGTCGCCACTACGCTTGTGATAGATGCCGTTCGTTTTTCGGCGCGCTGAATTCACCGAGGGCGTATGGCAGGTGGTATGCGGTCATCCGTCGGGCGGTCGTAGGGGAGGAGGCAATGGTAAAGCAACCCACGCGATCCACGCGGCGACGCGTTGCGCGCGTCGCGACCACAGCGCCAGTTTTTGTGATGGTGCACGGTGCTGGTTCGTTCTCCAACGAGTGGCACGTACCACTGGTGCAGGCAATCGAACGCGAATTGGGGCACGCGTTTGCATACCTGCCGGTGTACTATGCCGATGTGACGCGTCAGATGATGGCGCGCGCGCTCGAAACACCCGCCGAATGGAAATTCAAAGACGCGCTCGAACGCGAGTTTCAGCGAGCATTTGACACCGCGCGCACGAGCCCAACCGTTTCGCCCCGACGCGCGACGCGTCTCGCGGGACTCGCGCCGCTCGGTCAATTCGCTGCCATTACCAATCAACTGGCGGGCTACTTTTTCGATACCAGGATGCGCACACAGATTCACGAGCGGCTCATCGAACAACTGGACGCGGTGAAAAAGCAGGGACAGCCCGTCATTCTGGCGAGTCTCTCGCTGGGAACGGTCGTTTGCTTCGATGTCCTCAAGCGCTGGGCGAGTCGCTATCCGATTGCTTTGTGGTTCACCACTGGCTCGCCGATTGCCAAGTTGCGTCGCGTGGGACGTTACGATGACAAATTGGGGGAAATCACGCCGCGCAATGTCGCGCGCTGGTACAACATCTACGACACCACCGATTGGCTGGCGGATCCGCTGGGTCCCAGTTTTCCCCGCCCGGGGTATCGTCTCCACGATATTTACGTGAACGTCGCGCGCGATCCGATCAGTTCGCACGACTATTTCAACAATCGCGAGACGATTCAGATGTTTGCTCAAGCCATCCGCGACCACACCATCACCTAATCACCCAATCACCCAATCACCTAATCACCCAACGAGAACACAATGCCCAAAGCAATTCTGTTCGATCTCGATGGCACGCTGATTGACAATTCGATGGACACTTTTTTGCCACCTTACTTTGCCGCCCTGACAAAAAAAGTAGCCCACCTTGTTCCACCCGACCGTCTGATTGAACAATTGCACGCTTCGACGCGCGCGATGGTGGCGAACAATGATACGACGCGCACACTGGCGCAAGTTTTTGAGGCGGACTTTTTTCCGCGTCTCGGCGTGCCGCGCGAAACGCTGTTACCCTTGTTCGAAGATTTTTATGCACGCGAGTATCGTGACTTGCAGATGTACGTCAAGGCACTGCCTCTGGCGCGCGCGGTGGTCGCGCGCGCGTTTCAGTCAGGCGCGCGCGTCGTGATCGCCACGATGCCGGTCTTTCCGCTGGTCGCTGTGCAGGAGCGGCTCGCGTGGGGCAATCTCGCAGATTTTGATTACGCTCTCATTACCTCGTACGAGAATATGAGTACCTCCAAGCCCAACCCTGCCTACTATCGCGAGATTGCCGCGAAAATTGGTTGTGAACCGAGCGAATGCGTGATGGTCGGCAACGAAGTGCAAAACGATATTCTGCCTGCCAGGCGAATCGGTATGAAAACATTTTGGTTGACCGATGCGGCGTTTACGCCCACGGATGTACCAACCGATTGGCGCGGCACTCTGGCGGATCTGAACGAGTTACTCGAACGCAGAGGATTGGATTGAACAGCGGGGCAAGGTCAGGCGCGAGCAAAGGACGGTGTGGTGGCGGGCGGCTTTGCCCCCCCTCTTGATTCCCCCTCCTCACACCGCAGAGCGGCGTGGTGAGGAGGCAAAGGGATGGGGCTATTTCGCGATGGACGGGGCACGGCTGTGAGTTTATCAAAATGCAGACAGCGCCCAAAAATGTCCAGTAACCGTTCAGCCCTATCTGTCATTGCGAGCGATTTTTGCGAAGCAATCCCCACTGTTGCCTCCAGAAGACCGTAACGCGGGGATTGCTTCGTCGCAAAAAACGCTCCTCGCAATGACCCCTGAAC
>Ga0308410_1000565_pt1 | contig 20044 bp, 16 predicted proteins | sample HotsprOSTMatCore_FD_203467 | JGI IMG/M metagenome (GOLD analysis project Ga0308410, IMG submission 203467) | Hot spring phototrophic mat microbial communities from Octopus Spring, Yellowstone National Park, Wyoming, United States -... | ecosystem: Environmental > Aquatic > Thermal springs > Hot...
TCTCGTATCCGTGATCGCGACAGTTTCAGTCGGCATCGTCGGTTGTGCCAGCACCTGGGATAAAGTGACCAGTCGAGATTTCAAAGAACAACCGTTTGAAACGTTGTTTGGGAAAATGCCAGACCCGCTGCACGTCTTGCGTACCAGCCCGGAGGGTACGGAACGGGCGAAGGCCATGAAACTCCTGCAAGAGCCGCTGCGCACGGGGGGCAGTCAAGCCGATCAAGATGAAGTGCTGGAGCATATCCTGGGACCGGCTGCCACGAGCGACCCGAGTCCCGTTGTGCGAGCCGCGGCGATCGAGGCACTCGGCCGATTTGACGACCCACGAGCGTTGCCGTTGTTAATTGCGGCGTACCATCACGCCGACGGGAGGGAGCCCACTTCACCGTCGTTGACTCCAACAACCGTCGCACCTGCAAACGCGGAAAAAGAACCCGGCCGCCTTTCGGACCGGCTGGGGCTGCATGGCCCGTCGGGCTATCCAGCGGAAGTCACGGCGATGCTGCGGATCAAAGCCTTGCAAAGCCTAGCCCAGTCCGGTCAAGCGGCAGCTGTCGGGTTTTTAGCGGACGTGGCCGCGGGCAAAGTCACGGCGGAAGGAGCAGCCCCCGATCGTGACACGCGGCTGGCGGCGATTCGAGGCCTCAGCCGAATTCGGACCCAGGAATCGGTTCTGGCCCTGGCCCGGGTGCTTGAAGACGAGCAAAGCCGAGATATTGCCCTGGCCGGTCGAGCGCATCAGGGCTTGATCGAACTGACGGGAGAGAATCTCCCCGCCGATCCGTCGGCCTGGAATCAACTTCTCCAGGCGGGTGTGACGGTCGCACCCGAGGCGAATCCGGTGGAGCGTGCGGTCTCCTGGCTATTTCGCTAAGTCGGCGATGCCGCCATCAGCGAATCTTCGCCTAGCACTCCGGATCAGGAAACATTTTGCTGGAAATCGCACGCATTATTTGACCGGCCTGGCTTCCCCACCTCGGGGTCGGCTTCCCCAGCGGAAGTGAATTGGTCCATGAAACGGTTCGCCGAGGAACTCCCTGCGAATTTCCCGTTGCTGGGGGGTTAAAACAGCAAGCAATCGTTCGTTGACATCGTGCCAGAATTGCTCGGATTTTGTCCGCCAATCCGGGTCGGAACCGAGTCCGATCATAGCCCAGATTCGTTGCCGAGCATCGTCTAAAATTTCACGGATCCGCGATTGTTGTGTTTCACTCAGATTCAAGGCGGTAATCATTTCCGGTTCGACGAGGCAGTACGGTCCGCGTTGCTGGAAGGCAATCTGCCGCAACCGTTGGAACTGCTCCGCCGTTAAAAACTCGGCCAAGATGGATTCGACCCGGGCATCGTCATCCGCTGTGATGGCCGGGCCGCGTCGACTCTCGGCAACGGTGTTCAGCGAGGCGATGATCTCGGGGGAAAGATGTAATTCATCCTGGACGCTCGGTTGTAAGCTCAGAGCCAGCAATCCAGCCCCGCGGGGTCGAAAGAACGGCAAAGGCGGCGTCGAGCCTGGGCTGCGATCGCGGCTCTGCCGGAATTGCTCATACGCCGCGACCGCATCGGACCGCGAGCCGACTTCTGCCAGAATCGCTGCCACACGATACTGCGCCTCGTTCAATTCTGCCTGGGTGGTCGGATCATCGCGGTGATTCTCGACAAATTCTTTATAATATCCGAGCAATTTTTCCAGCAATTCTCGTCGCAACTGCCGCAATTCCGGGCGATCAGCCAGTCCCGATTCGCCGAGTTGCGTGAGATAATCCAGAACCTGGCGGGCTTCACGAAAACTTCGTTCGGCGGCCGCGCGTTGCGTGGCTTCCCGTGTCAACGCTGCCGAGGTTCGTTCTTGTTCGTGCCGGAGTTGTTCCAGGGCAGCCCGGAGTTGCCGTTCCGCACGATCTGCCCGCCAGGTGGCAGCCGCCAGAATCGGCACAGCGGCGGCCAGAATGACGACTGCCACCCCCAAGCTTCGGCGATGCCGGCGTGCCCAGCGGCTAGCGCGATCCCGCAGTGACGGACGCCGGGCAAGAATCGGCCGATCTTCAAGAAAGCGACGAAGATCATCAGCCAGCATTGCCGCGGACGCATAGCGATCTGCGGGCAATTTGGCCGTCGCTTTGCCAATGATGATTTCCAGCTCCGGTGGCACACCTGGCTGAATCCGGCTCGGAGGCAGCGGATCATCCTCGAGAATTTGCTGTAAACAAACCTGACGATCGCTGCCATTGATCATCGGTCGCAGCGTGACCAGTTCATACAACGTGGCCCCGAGTGCATAGACATCGCTGCGGGGATCGATTGCGGGATCGCCCCGGGCCTGTTCCGGGCTCATGTAACGTAAAGTGCCGACGAGATCTCCCGGGGCCGTCATTCCTGGGTGAGTTTGCATCCGAGCCAGGCCGAAATCGGTCACCCAGAGATGATCGCGGCTATCCAGCAACAGATTCGCCGGTTTGATGTCGCGATGAACCACCCCCATCTGATGAGCATATTCCAGGGCATCCGCGGCTTGAACGCCCAGCCGGGCCACGGCACGATAATAACCGCGTGAATGCGTGCCAGCGACCGTCCAGAGACTAGCCAGCCCGGCGGTTTCCAGAGTGCTGGCGACCCGCGGCTGCTGACGCAAGTGAGCAATCAATTCCGAGAGCGGCCGGCCCTCGATCAATTGCATCGCATAATAATGGACACCCCGCTCGCAACCGACCGCATAGACCGGAACAATGTGGGGATGATGCAACTGAGCCGCGGCCCGTGCTTCGTTCTCAAAGCGGCGTAATTGCCGATGATCCAAGGTAGCCGCGAACGGCAGGACTTTTAACGCGACCCTGCGACCGAGCGAAATTTGCTCGGCCTCATAGACCACGCCCATGCCGCCCCGGCCGATCTCACGAATTAACTGAAAATCACCGAGTGTGCCGAACGTACCGCCAGTCAAAGTCATCGACTCCCGCTTCCCCGCGGCCACCAGCCCGGATCGGGGAATCAGTTGTGACCCCGCTGCATGCAAAAAGTCCAGGCCGTCCAGGCTATCCAGCAATTCCTGTCCGAGGTCGGGATAGCGGGCCAGGAATTCCTGACGATCGGGTCGCCGACCAGATAACAGCGCCGATTCGTACTCTCGTAAGGCCGCTGCCAACCGCCGTGATTCCTCAACACCCTCATCCGGTCGGTAGTCATGCGTTTCGCTCACGCCGTTTCTCCAAGCAGTTGCTTCAACTTCGGAAGGGCACGAACCCAGAGTTTCTCGACGCTGTCGAGAGACCGCCCCATCCGCTGTGCGATGACCGGAAAGGTCAACCCTTCGAGATGCCGAAGCACGAGGACTTCGCGGTAATCCGGCGGCAGCCGCTCGAGCGCCTCGGCTAAAATCACCGCTTGTTCCCGTTGACTGGCCCGCTGACTCGGCGAACTTTGCGAAGCGACCAGGCTGCCGGGGATCGCCGCTGATGAACGATCAAGGTCGTCAGCTAATTGCCGCTCTAAGCGAATATCCCGAGCTTGAGTCCCCAGGTAATGCCGTAGCAGCCGGGCTATGCTGGTCGCCAGAATTTGCCGAAGCCAGGCGGTGAACTCAGATTCCGAAGTGCCCCGAAATGCCGGGAAATGCCGGGCGGCTTCCAGAAACACATCTTGCACCACATCCGCCGGGTCCGCTTTTCCTTGCACGCGTCGGCCGATTTCAAGCCGAGCCAGCAACAGCAAATACGGGCGATAGCGCTCCAGCAACCTCCCCAGGCTGTCCGGGTCGCCTGCCTGAGCCAATAACAGCAAATTTTCTCGCGACGGTTCTTCGACCGGGTTCATGGGGCATGATCTCTCTATTTAACTGAGTGCCGATCACTCTCAGAATACCGCCCCTCGACAGAACTCCGGCAACAGAACTTTTCTTTTTCTTTCTCAGCAAGACATGCTCTCCACCAGTCTCAGCAAGGCAAAACCTCGGTCGTTCTCAGGCAGCAGCATGATCTCGCGTCCGCCACCGCCTCGAACGAGAGAGACAATGATCCGGGAAGCTCATCCCCTCGCAAGACCATTCCGGGATAGCGTTCCCGGTTCTCGAGTGCGAGCATCAGAAAGGCAAAGACTTAATGAAACCACTGGGTCGTTGAGTTTTCCGCATGCGACCGAGACCGTGACAGTGATTTATGGCCGGGATTCTAGCAAATCGCGACGGTTGGCCTCGAGAATCTGAAGCTGATTCGTCAACTCGGCCGCCTTGGCCTCCGATTCCGCCACCACCTCCGCCGGGGCATTCTTACGATAATTCTCGTTGCCCAGCTTGGCTTGAATCCCGACGAGTTGTTTCTGTAACTCGGCTATCTGCTTTTCTGTACGCTTAAGTTCGGCCACCGGATCGATCAAACCCGCCAGCGGAACGTAGCCCTCGAAGTCGGGATGAATCACCGACCCTGCTTGCTTCGGTTTTGTTACTTCAGGGGAGCAAGTAAACGTTTTGATCCGGGCCAGTCCTTGGACGAACACCGCCAGGGCATTGAATTCTGCCGACACGCTCGGTGAGGCTTTGACATACAAATCGAGCTCAGCTTTATCCAGTTGATAACGATTGCGAATTTCTCGGACTCCCCGGATCAGATGTTGCATGCGAGCGATGGCCGCTTCCGTCGTGGCGTCGGCAAGCCCCGTCGGATAATCGGGCCACCGGGCAATCACCACCGACTCCTCGCCTTTCTTAGGCGCGGGTAAGCCACGCTCGGGGGCAGCTTCGTTCAGCGCTTGCCACAGCGATTCGGCGACAAACGGCATTATCGGATGAACCAGACGCAAGATACCATCCAGCACCCCGGCCAGCACCCGCTGAGCCGACGGACGAGCGGCGGCATCCTTCAGCCGACCTTTGCTCATCTCGATGTACCAGTCGCAGAATTCCGACCAGGTGAAGTCGTAAATCAATCGAGCCACTTCCGCAAAACGATACTGCTGCAAGGCATCTGTCACCGCCGCGGTCGTCGTCGCCAGTCGGCTGACAATCCAGCGATCCTCGGTTGGCAACTCGCCCAGATTCACTTCAGCTGCCGAATAACCCTCCAGGTTCATCAGCACGAACCGTGTTGCATTCCAGAGTTTATTGGCGAAATTCCGCCCGACCTCAAAACGGTCCGAGCCCTGCTTGGCCGTCGGTAATTCCGGATCGTCACTCGGCCACGGCCCACCGGGGCGGAACGGTTTTTTGCAAGCCGGGCAGGCGAGCTTCTTCGTTCGCATGTACATATGCTCTTGCTTGACCGGTACCGCCGCCCCACAATGCGGGCAAATATTCACAACCGGCATCCGACTGTCTTGCGTTTCCGTCGCCAGACTGACCATCCCGTAACGTAAGGCGTCCGCACCGTACAAGTCGATTACATCCAGGGGGTCCACACCGTTCCCCTTCGATTTGCTCATCCCCTCGCCGAATCCATCCATCACTTTCGGATGGATGTAAACATGATGGAAGGGAACATCGCCGACGTTATAAAGACCGGTCAGCACCATCCGGGCGACCCACAGGGTGATGATGTCCCGGCTCGTGCACAGAGTGCTAGTGGGATAGTAGTATCGCAACTCCGGAGTCTGCTCCGGCCAGCCAAGTGTTGAATGCGGCCAAAGCGCGGAACTGAACCAGGTGTCGAGAACGTCGGGGTCGCGACGGAACCCATCCGCTTCAAGAAGTTGCTCTAAGTCGTCATTGCCAGGGGCAACACACACCAAGAAGTCGACGGTGTAATCGCCGTCGGCACGATCGTCACGATTCTGCCAAGCGAGGATAAAGTCGTTCAATCGTTGCCGACTTTTAAGAAACGGCATCAATATTTTCGGCGTCGGCTCGGCAACCATCTTGAAGATTTCGGGTGGCTGCTCCTCGGTCTTGTACCAAATGGGAATTTGATGCCCCCACCAGAGTTGCCGGCTGATGCACCAGTCGCGTTTCTCCTTCAGCCAGTCGAGATAACTGCTGCGATACCGTTCCGGGAAGAATTTCACCCGGCCGCTTTCCACGGCATCGATCGCCAGTTGCGCCAGACCGGGCTTGCCGTCGTGCCGGTCGCCCATCTTCACAAACCACTGGTCCGAGAGGTACGGCTCGATTGGCGTTTTACTTCGGTCGCTGAATTTTAAGGGGATCAGCCGATCTTCCTTCCCTTCGTAAAAGCCGAGTTCCTCCATGGCCTTCACGACCGCTTCTCGAGCTTGGTAACGGTCCATGCCGGCAAATTTGCCGCCCTCGGCATTGATGCTGCCATCCGAGTTGAGAATATTGATGATCCCGATCTGCGGATTCCGCTGCCAGCAGGCATAATCGTTCGGATCGTGAGCGGGGGTCACTTTGACGCAACCAGTTCCGAGTTCCGGGTCGGCGAGCAATGCATCGGCAATAATCGGGATTTCCCGGCCGTTCAACGGGATCGTCACCGTCTTACCGATAAGGTGCTGATACCGCGGATCGGCGGGATGCACGCAAACTGCCGTATCCCCGAGCATGGTTTCCGGCCGGGTGGTGCTGAATCGGATAAACTGGGTCGGATCATCGCTGAGCGGATACCGGAACGTCCAGAATCCTCCCTTTGTTTCTTCCGTGTAAGTTTCATCATCGGCTACCGATGTCTGTAGTTGCGTATCCCAGTTGACCAGGCGTTTGCCCCGGTAAATATAACCGTCGCGAAACATCCGAAAAAAGGTTTCACGCACGGCCCGAGCGCAGATGTCGTCCAGCGTAAACCGCGTCCGCTGGAAGTCGCAGGACGCCCCCATCTGTCGGAGTTGCCCGAGAATGCGTTGCTCGTATTTCTCTTTCCACCGCCAAATCCGCAAGACAAGTTCGTCACGCCCGAGATCATGGCGTGTTTTATTCTCGGTCTGCTGAATCAACCGTTCCACCACGGCTTGTGTGGCAATCCCGGCGTGGTCAGTGCCCGGCACCCACAGGGTGTTAAATCCTTGCATTCGCCGCCAACGAATTAAGACATCTTGCAATGTGTTATTCAAGGCATGCCCCATATGCAGGGCCCCAGTCACATTCGGCGGCGGAATCACAATGGTGTAGGGCGTCTTCGCCGGGTCCGGCTCTGAGTGAAAATAGCCCTTTTCCTCCCAGAATTTCAGCCACGTCGCCTGGGCCTGTTGCGGATCGTATGCCTTCGGCAATTCTGTCGGCATGATGTCGTCCCGAGTGACCTTATTTCTGCGACTCTTGATCCTTAAACAGCTTGTATTCAATGGCATCGGTCAATGCCAGCCACGAAGCTTCAATCACGTTCTCGCTCACCCCGACTGTCCCCCAAAGACTCGTCTCGTCTTGCGATTCTATCACCACGCGAACCCGGGCCGCCGTACCTTCCCGGGAATTCACGACACGCACTTTGTAATCGACCAGGCTCATTTCGGAGAGCCGTGGATAATGCGGCCGCAGGGCTTTTCGCAACGCTCCATCCAGGGCATTAACGGGGCCATCGCCATCAGCCACGGCATGTTCGATAATTCCGCCGACGCGGAGTTTCACGGTCGCCTCGGTCACGGGAAGGACTGTTCCAGATTGTTCAATGTTCACTCGATATGAGAGTCGCTCAAACCACGGCATGTAGAGGCCTGCGATTCTTTTGACAAGAATGTCAAATGATGCCTCGGCGGCTTCAAACTCATACCCCGCATATTCCAGATCCTGAACAGCATTGAGAATCTTGCTCATCAACGCTTTATCGTGAGCAACGGCGTATTTCGTCGTTTTCGACAGGATCGTACTCTGACCGGAAAGTTCACTCACCAAAATTCGCCGCTCGTTCCCGACCATCTCAGGATCAATATGTTCGTAACTGCTCGGATTCTTGGCCACTGCATGCGTGTGCATACCGCCTTTATGCGCGAACGCACTCGAGCCCACAAAAGGCTGACTGTTGCGGAAATTCATATTCGCAAGCTCATACACATACCGAGATGTCTCCGTCAAACGCTTCAAACTTCCCGGGGTCAAGACATCGTAGCCGTATTTCAAAGCCAGGTTCGCAATCACGCTGCATAAATCCACGTTGCCGCATCGTTCACCGATTCCGTTGATCGTTCCCTGCGCTTGCGTCGCCCCGGCACGGATCGCCGCCAGTGTATTCGCCACCGCCAAGTCGCAATCGTTGTGCGTGTGAATCCCGATCTCACAGCGAAGCGACTGTCGCACCAAAGCCACCGATTCCGCGACTTGCTCGGGCATGCTGCCGCCGTTCGTATCGCAAAGGATCACTACTTCCGCGCCGGCTCCTTCGGCCGCTTTCAAGGTTTGCAGAGCGTAATCCCGATTGTGGCGATAACCGTCAAAAAAATGCTCGGCATCGTAAAAGACTCGGCGGCCTTGAACCCGACAATACGCCACCGAGTCGGCGATCATCCGCAGGTTCTCGTCCAAGCTGGTACCGAGAACCTCAGCGACGTGAAAATCCCAGGTTTTGCCCACAATCGTGACAATCGGTGTCTCTGCTTCCAGCAACGCTTTCAAACCCGTGTCCGTTTCGGGCATGCTGTTTTTCCGCCGCGTCATGCCAAATGCACACACACACGCATGCTTTAACGGCAAATCTTTCACGGCTTGAAAATAGTCATGATCTTTGGGGTTGGACAACGGATAACCGCCCTCGATAAAGTCCACCCCGAGTTCATCCAGCCGTCGTGTCAGCAACAATTTATCTTGCAGGGAGAAATTGATCCCTTCCCCCTGACTACCATCACGAAGGGTCGTATCATAAATTGCGATGCGAGTCACCACTATCTCCTCGTCAACAAAAAAACCCTGAAGCCATGCTTCAGGGCCGGTACAACCGTCTCGAAATCACCGTTATCCCTGAATTGGCCTGTCACAACGTGACTGAATCATACTGCGCACTCCCTGCGCGGCGGTAATCCGCACTTTCATCCAAGCCGACGTTGCGGCCATATTCAGAGACATGGCTCTTCCAAAACTCGTGAAAACTCGCCAAGCAACAACATCATATCTAGTTGTCAACCGGCGAGAAGTCAATCTCCCACGGCTGACCGAACAAAGACTTGCAAGCCGGTTTCTCGGTTCGACCGGTTACTCCGATTTCCAAACTCGACACCGCTCCGCCTCCCGCTCCCGCAGTCGCAACCCCAGACCGGCTTCCTCGGGCGGCCGCAGTTGCCCGTTGACAAATCGTGGTCCGCCCTCGAAAAGCTCCTGAAACCAGTCCACATACTCACCAACTCGACCCAAAAGCAGCCCGCAACTGAGATGCACCCCAACTTCCGGCAGTCGCACCGGATGGATTGCCACTTGCTGGAATTCAGCGACATATCCGATTTTTCGGACTGGTGTCAACCCGCCAAGCCGGACCGGATCGAGCCGAATCGCTGCGATCCCGCCCACGCTCAGCAATCGCAAACAATCCTCGACTCGATCCGCCAGACCACCAACGGCCAGTCCGACCTCCAAGCGTTGGCTCAATCGCGTCAAGCCATGCCAATCGTCCGGATGAAGCGGATCGCTAAAGCCATCGATTGCTAACTCTTCCACAAACAAACGGCCAAGCGCCAACGCCGTGGCGGCATCATAACGACCACAGGCCGAGACTTCGAACCAAACATGATCAGGCAAACTTTGCCGCAGCTGTCGAACTCGGTCCAGATCAATTTCCGGATCTTGCGTTCCGATTTCGATGCAGACCCCAGCCGCTCCGCAATCCAACGCTGCCAAGGTGTCTGCCACCGCTTGTTTGATCCCAAGTGCCGGTGTCGCCGTGTCACTGACAATCGCTTTGACCTGCTGTCGATACCCGCCTAGCAGCAGATACACGGGCAAGCCCGCCACTTTACCTTTGAGATCCCACAAAGCCGTGTCGATTGCGGCATACGCCCGTGCACCCAAGCCACCAAACCCAATCGCCCCGAGTTCGGTCGCCGCCCGCGCGAATAGCCACTCCACCCGCAGCGGATCCTCATTCGCAAGCAGCGGTCCCAGCCGATCCTGAACCACTTCAACCAGTGCTCGGCCGCCGCCACCCAGAAGGTAGCTCAGTCCAAGGCCGGTCACGCCCGCGTCGGTATGAACGTGGGCCAGCAACAATTCAACATGCCGAACCGACCGCGGCTCCTGCGAGGTCGGCAGTGCGATCGCTCGTTTCAGTGGGACACGGAAAAGTTCCGTCTGAAGCCGGGTAATCTTCATGCCGCTCTCGGAATGCCAAACGCTGCGGATAACCGAAGCAAAACTGAGAAGTCCCGGACAGCTATTCCCCCAGATATGCCGCACGTACCCGCGGATCGTGTAAAAGAGCCTCAGCTTGATCGGTCATCGTAATCCGGCCGGTCTCCAGAACATAACCTCGGTGGGCAATTTTCAACGCCATCCGGGCATTTTGTTCTACCAAAAGAACAGCTACCCCGGTCCGATTCAGTTCGCGAATCACGTGAAAGATCTGGCTGACAATTTGCGGAGCCAAACCCAGCGACGGTTCGTCAAGCAACAATAACTTCGGCCGGGCCATCAACGCACGCGCAATCGCCAACATTTGCTGTTGACCGCCGGACAATAAGCCGCCCGCTTGATGCTTTCGCTCTCGTAAGATCGGAAACAGGGCGAACACTTTTTCCAGATCATCCGCCACCCCTTGCCGGTCGCACCGAGTAAAAGCCCCCATCTGCAAGTTTTCCAGCACCGTAAGTCGGGGGAAAATTTTTCGCCCTTCCGGAGACTGCGCGACCCCCAAGCGAACAATCTGGTGCGCTGGATAATTCCGCAGATTCGTTCCTAAAAACGACACCTCACCGTTTCGAGGGGGAATTACCCCCGAAATGGTCATCAACGTCGTCGATTTTCCTGCCCCATTCGCACCAATCAAGGCCACAATTTCACCCGAATCAACATGCAACTCCAGGTCATGGAGAACGTCGATCGCACCGTAGCCGGCACACAATCCACGAATCCTGAGCAAGGGGACGCTCATACCTCCTCCTCCTTACCCAGATACGCTTCGATCACTTTCGGATCCCGGCTCACTTCCGCGGGCGTGCCCTCAGCGATTTTCACGCCATAATCCAGCACCGCGATGCGATCGGAAATCCCCATAACCAGATTCATGTGGTGTTCAATCAGAATCACGGTGATGCCACGGTCGCGAATCTTTTTGATCAGTTGCATCAGCCACGCCGTTTCGCTCGGATTCATTCCTGCCGCCGGTTCATCCAGCAGCAATAACTTCGGCGAAGTTGCCAATGCTCGGGCAATTTCCAGACGACGTTGATCCCCATATGCGAGATTTTTCGCCAATTCTCGATGCTTGCCACGCAAACCCACAAATTCAAGCAACCGATACGCGTGATCCGCCGCTGCTCGTTCTTCACGACGATGACCGGGCAATCCCAACGCCATCGACAGCGGATGCGATGTCAGCGAACGATCCATCCCCACCAAGACATTTTCCAGCACCGTCATCGCCTGAAATATGCGAATATTCTGAAATGTCCGCGCGACCCCGCCACGCGCCACGACATCCGGAGTCCGCCGGCTGCGGTGCCAGATCACATACGAAGCCACCGGACCAAACAATAGCCCAAGCAAAGCGGCAAACCGGGTGGCCAGAACCAATTCCGCACCATGCTCTCGAGCCTCGAGAACCTGCTCCAATCGCTTCTGAGCATCCTCGCGGCTGTCGAACTGCAAAGACGTCGCCCCGGCACGAAGTTCAAACTTGTCCCCAGACTCAACGATGGCGAGTTCTCCCGCCATCAACCCCTCCCGGACTTCCATCGCTTCCGACCGGGTCTCCGCCGACGCCAGCGTGATCTTGCCATCCAGCGTTCGCACTTCCCAGCGACCGGTCAAGCGCTGCCGCTCGACCCCCGGTCGCCCCTGCAAATAATCCTGAGCGGCAGACAACAACTTCCCCCAATCGAAGCGATCATCCGCTGAGGCAAATTGCCGCGTGACTGCCGCCGACCAAAGGTCTTGCACCCCCGCGACCGCCAGAAACAACAGCATCCCCACCACCAAGCCGGCCACGACGAAACTCAACACTTGCCGCGGACCAATCCGTCGCCGCAGTTCATCACCTTCGAAATGAATCGTCCCCTCCGTCGGACGGTAAATCCCGGTGATCACATTGAACACCGTGGTTTTCCCGGCACCGTTCGGCCCGATCAACGAAAAAATTTGGCCGGCTTCCACGGTCAAATCCAACTGGCTGACCGCGGTGATCCCGCCAAATTTCATCGTCAGGTTCCTTACCGTCAACAGGCTCACGGCCCCTCCTCGGATACGGTCGCTCCTGGATTCGGCTCGGGATGAAATTCCTCTTTCACACGATCCGAGGGTAACCAGCCTTCGGGCCGAAACCGCATCATCAAAATCAATACCAAGCCAAAGACCATCAACTTCCAGCCGGTGAAGGTGAACATCGTTGCTGGTAATGTCACCAACGTCATGCCACCAACCACCACCGGCCGACTCAGCGGCGTCCCGTACGCTTGTTGAATCCAACCATCGACGATCGGTGCGAGAATCTGATCAAATCCGTATAAGACAAAAATTCCCAGTAAGGCGCCATTCCGACTCCCCAATCCCCCGAGGATCAGACAACACAGGAAAAACACCGAGCGATTGAAATCATAAGCATTCGGATCGGCGGTACTACTGATCCGCGACGCATAAAGACAGCCCGCCACACCCGCCAATGCCGCCGCAAAGATAAATGCGGCTAATTTCAACTGCGCCGCGTTCAGACCCATGCAAGTCGCTGCCAATTCATCCTCGCGGATGGCCACCCACGCTCGACCTAGCCGCGATCGCTCCAACCGGCCTAGCAAGAGATATGTCACCACCAAAAATCCGAGTGTCAGATAATAAAACGGGCGATAATCCAAAACCCAGTCCACATGGACGGCCGGCAGACTCGGGGGCGGCACCGGATTCAAACCCCGCGTGCCCGCGGTGATCGCATCCAGATTCCGCAAGCTAAATTTCACAACTTCCCCAAAGCCGAGGGTCACCAACGCCAGATAATCTCCTCGTAACCGGAGGATCGGAATTCCAAGAAAACCGCCAAACAACGCCGTGCCGATGCCCGCCGCAACTAACGCCCACCAAAAGCCGATTTCAAACGGATACGCCGGCACCGTCAAAATTCCGGTAATATACGCACCAATCCCAAAAAAAGCCGCGATCCCCAAATGCAGAATCCCAACATAGCCCACCACCACATTTAAGGCCAGAACCAGCATCGCAAAAATAAACAGCCCTGGAATTTGCTCGCCTAATGAGCGATTCGTCAGCCAGAAAAACCACTCATCCAGCGCCGGAAACAGCGGATACACCGCGAAAATGATTAGAAATGCCATCGGCCAGGTTGGATAAGCAGCTTTGTTCATGATGAAAATCAGACTTTCTCGGGAACACGCGAGCCCAGCAGACCGGACGGGCGAAAGACCAGAATCACGATCAGCACGGTAAAAATCAATACACCCACCCAGGTTTCCCCAATGTAAGCACTACCCAGCGTTCGTACCAAGCCAATCACCAGCCCACCCAACACCGCCCCGGAGATATTTCCAATCCCGCCAAGAACCGCCGCGGTAAAGGCGTAAAGGCCATTTTGAAATCCCATCTGATAGCTGACGGTATTGATGTATAAGCAGTAAATGACGCTGCCGAATCCCGCTAATCCGCCGCCGATCACGAAGGTCGCCCCGATCACCCGATCCGTATCGATCCCCATTAACCGGGCCGCCACGGGATTTTGCGCCGTCGCTCGCATCGCCTTGCCGAGAGTCGAGTAACGAACGAATAAGCTCAAGGCAACCATCAACGGTACCGTTACACCGATGACCAGCGCATCCTTGGCCGTAAATCGCAAGGCTGCTTCCACGCCTAGCAAATTTCGCACCGTCGTCGCGGCGGGTGCAGAATCATTGACAGCCGCGGGATCGGGAAACAGGATCGCCACCAGATCGGGGAAATTCACATCTTGAGCCCCGCCCCAGAACAACCCGATATTCATCAACACGAAACTCACGCCAATGGCTGACACCAACGGAGCCAGTTTCGGGGCCTGACGCAGCGGTTTATAAATGATCCGGTCGATCCCTAGATTCAAAACTGCGCAAAAAATTGGCACGGCAATTAAGGCTGTTGCCAAGGCCGCCACGATCACCGCCGTCGATGCCGTATGATTGGCCGCTGCCAATCCGAACCAGCCGACAATCGTCAGGGTGAGGAAGGACCCCAGCATAAACAAATCGCCGTGCGCAAAATTGATCAACTCAACGATGCCGTAAACCATCGTGTAACCAAGGGCAATCAACGCCAGCAAGGCACCGAAGGTGATTCCATTCAAACACTGCTGAATTAATGTATTCCAATCGAAACTTTCAAGCATCAGGATCCTCGTCATCCCTACATCGTTGCAAGTGCAGAGAATTACTCACGGATGGAAAGGGTTTTCTCAAACACAAACTTTCCGCCTCGAACAACAACACCGCTGAGATCTTTCAAGGTGGTATCGCCGTTTTCATCAAACGAGAACCGGCCCGTGACTCCCGGAAAATCTTTGATGGATCGACCCGCCGCGCAAATCGCCGCTCGATCTTTCTTTCCCGCCAAGCGAATGGCTTCCAGGGCAATTCGCCCGCATTCGTAGCCATAAAGTGTGTAAGCTTCCGAGGGTTCACGCCCGTAAGCCGTGCGATACGCTTCGATAAATTTCCGGCCCTCGGGCGTTTCCGTCAATTGCTCGGGCGTCAGCCCGCAAAACGTTGCATAAAAACGCCCTTCCAGCGTATCCGCCCCTGCCGAGGCGATCATCGCCTGCTCGTAACAGCCGTCGGGCCCCATCATCTTGCAGGTTGTCATTCCTGCTTTGACCATGTCTTTGGCAATTTGACCCGCCTTGGATTGCGTTGTGCCGCCAAAATAAATCAGATCTGGACCTTTTCGCCGAATCTTGGTCATCAAGGCACCGAATTCCTGAGCCTTCGCGTCGATACTCTCTCGGCCAAGCACTTCCAGACCGATTTTCCGGGCATGCACTTCAAACAAGTCCGCCACACCTTTTCCGTACACTTCGTTATCATCCAGAATATAAACTTTACGGACTCCCATCGACTTCGCCCATTCCGCCGCCGCCGGCCCCTGCAAATCATCCGTTGCCACCACCCGGACATACGTCACTTGCCCCGTCGGCCGATACCGCTTCGGTTCGTCCCGTTCACCCATGTTCGGCTTCGTCAAACCAGGCGAGGTGTTTGCCGGCGAAATCATCAGCAAATTGGCCCGGTTCAAAATCGGCATCGAAATCTTCGCGGCTCCGGAATTGTATGTACCGATGTAGGCCATCACATCGGGGTCTCGCCGTGCTTGATTCGCATTGTTAATTTCCTGCTCCGGAGTCCAAGCACCTGCGGCCGCCGTGGCATCATCCAAATCTAGATAGTTGATCGTGTACCAGCGTTCTCCAAGTCGGATTTGCGTGCCCGGCCGCGTCGGATCCTCATCCGCCTCGTGAATTGCCAAATTGATTCCTTCCACGATCGTATCCGTTTGCCCCTTCGCGCTCCCAGAACGGGGCAGACTCGAAACGATCGTGATCGTGTCATCTTCGCTCAACTTGCTGGGTGGTTCGACGACTAGCCCCAAGCCGAGAAAGACTATCACTGCGAGCAGTGGAAACACACGAATTATCATGCAATATCTACCTTATTTTCTGAAAGTCGATGCGAGTGTAAATGTCGGGAACGGACATGTCAACCATGGGAATCGGCACGATCATCTTTCGCCACGGTTTCAATGATGAGTGTCACAGGGCCATCATTCACAAGTGCTATTTGCATATCCGCACCGAATCGACCGCTGGCCACGGGAAGGCCAAGGGCCCGCAGTTCCTCGATCAACCGTTCTATCAGCGGCTCGGCCTGTTCCGGTCGCGCTGCCGCCACAAAACTTGGCCGCCTGCCTTTCAGACAATCACCATACAACGTAAAGTTGCTTACCACCAAAATGCCACCCTTCACATCCTGAACCGAACGATTCATTTTTCCTTGCTCGTCCGGGAAGGCCCGTAAGCCTGCGATTTTCTCGGCCAGCCAGCAGGCATCTCTGGCCGTGTCCGAAATGTGAACGCCCACGAGCGCGAGCCAGCCTCGGCTGACTTCGCCCACGACCTCAGCATCCACCCTGACTGCTGCCTGCGAAACTCGCTGCAACACGACCCGCATCGGCTCTGCTCCAGACGCACTGCCCGATCCGTCGATTTTCCGACACCGACATTCACCGCACGCTTACAGCGACCCTCATCCGTACCCGGGTTCATCATAGCAATCTTCCGATCCATGCGAATTCACCCCGACAAATCGAGCCGCATGGCAAATCCTGGAGCCTCAAATTCCGCCTTGAATACCCTAGTCCGCAACAGGTTCTTGGCACACCCCAGCGAAAACAATGACACAATTCCGACGGTTACCTGGGATAGAACCCGGGTCTGGAAATTCGCCTTGATTCTTCCATCGCCAGGTTTCAGACTAGCCGCAAGGAATGACGACGGGGCCAGGGAAGTGCCGGTCATGATGCTGTCAACCAACGCGACAATAGCGAAATCTCCCGGCACCAGAATTGTCTGGGAAGATACAGCGTGTCCGATGTGCCGGCACCGCGACGAAGTAATTCTGCTGGAAGCGGCCGATCCGACTCCCGTCGACCCCTCTCGGGCGTTACGCTTTGCGGTTGTGCGTTGCCGAAATTGTGGACTGGCCTACACGAATCCCCGCCCTGACCCCAGCAGTATCGGCTTGTTCTACCCCGCGGATTATCGACCTCATCGCCGCCCCCGCAAGCTGGAAACCGCAAGGAAACCACGACCCTGGCTGTTCCGCCTCTTCGGCCGGCCCTGTCCTGAACGCCGCGGCGATCTTCCCTGGCCCTCCACCGGCCGCTTGCTCGATTTTGGCTGTGGCGGCGGTGCCTTCCTCAAACGCATGGCCGATCAAGGTTGGAAAGTCACCGGCCTCGATGCCGCCGTCGGGGCCGTCCATCGCATCCAATCCGAACTCGGACTCACCGCGATTGTCGGCACCCTGCCCCACCCCGACTTAAAGCCCTGCAGCTTTGATGTCGTCACCATGTGGCATTCACTCGAGCATGTCCATCAACCTTTAACCGTATTGCGGGAAGCATTTCAATTGCTCGTCCCAGGCGGACAACTCATCGTCGCCTGCCCAAACCTGCATTCCTGGGCGTTCCGCTGGTTCGGACCAGCCTGGTTCGGCCTCGATCTGCCACGTCATCTGACCCACTTCACCCCCCAGACACTCCGGACAATGCTGACTGTCGCCGGATTTCGCGTCCAGTCGATCCGTGACATCCGCCACAGTGATTGGCTTCGCAACAGCGGCAAACTCGGCGTTCGACACGGCTACGGCTGGTGGAGCCAAGCCTTGACCTGCAAACCCCTCGCAAAAGTCATCGCCCAGATCGCCTACCTCGCTGCTCAAAGTGATTGCTTGATGGCCGTGGCCGAACGGCCTGATGATGCTCATCATTAATCTCAGTGATTCTGGCCAAGCATCGTTTCATCCAAAAGCCTCCGGCCAGCCGCTCCGTGATGTTGCAATTTCGAATCCATGATCAAAAATCTGACAGTAGCCGTGGTAATTCCAACCTGGAACGAAGCAGAGTCGCTACCCCGGCTCTTGAACTCACTGGTTTGTCAGACGCAGCCAGCCGAGCGAATTCTGGTGGTGGACGGCAATTCCAGCGATGCCACGGTGGCCATCGCGCGATCAGCCAAGGTCGATCTGCTTGTCTGCGGGACACGCGGCCGGGGAACCCAGATTGCAGCGGGAATACGCGAGCTCACACAAGACGTGATTGTTGTCGGACATGCGGATATGCAGTTTCCGGCAGATGCACTGGAGCGGATTCGCCACTATTTCCAGTTACATCCTGAATGTCCTGGCGGCTGCCTCGGACATCGCTTCGCTTCCACTCGCTGCTGGTATCGGCTCATCGAGTGGTTCGACCGGCATCGGGCCAGCCGCGGGCTTTCCTACGGCGATCAAGCCCAGTTTTTCCGACGTGAACTGCTCATCGCCAACGGCGGCTTCCCCGAACAACCCTTTCTGGAAGATCTAGAATTAGCAACGCGGTTGCGGACCCTGGGTACACCAGCTTACCTGGATCAGCCCGTTCTTGTGTCTCCCCGTCGCTTTGAGCGTCACGGACTTCTCTGGACCATCATCCGGAATTGGCGAATCCGGCAAAAATATCGCAGGGATGGTCGTTCCAGCATAGCACAATTGTATGCTGAATATTATCAGTGGTATAACGAGGAAGTGAACAATAATCATTTCCCAGGAACTCGCATCTAACCGCTCCTGGGAAACCGCAATGCCCGCTGTCAATAGTCCTGTCCGTGCCGCGAAAACGGATTGATGAAACCGACTTATTTACGGTTCGCCGTGACGAAATCGAGAACTTCTTGCGGATGGGTCGTCACGTTAACCTTGTCGTAAATTTTTGCGATTTTGCCATCCTTATCGACAACAAACGTAACTCGTTTGGCGGCTTTGCCGGCCGAGATACCCAAACTGTTAATCAATTGAAACTCGGTGTCGCAAAGCAGCGGGTAAGGCAATTGATGTGTATCAATAAACTTTTGCTGCAACGCTAAATCATCGTTACTGGCACCGAGAAGCACAACATCGTTGGGGAATTTACCAGCCAAGTCACGGAATCCGCAAGATTCGACCGTACAACCTTTCGTCAATGCTCGGGGATAAAAGAAGACAACGACCGTTTTGCCCTTCAGATCGGCAATGCTGATCGTGTCGCCTGCCTTTTTCCCGGGCAGCTTTTCCACTTGTGCTGCCTTCAACGTCACATTCGGGAACATATCCCCCACCTTGACTTTCAATACGTTATCGGCAGCGGGAATGCTCATCGCTAGCGTCACCCCGAAAACAATAGCTGCGAAAAATCGGCAGAATATCCGAAACATCAGCAAGCTCCTCCAGAAATCGGTTCCGTCACAAGCGACGTAACTCTCGCCGGATATCATCAATAGTGAGTGAACGATCGGCAAGCACCTGAGGAAAAATTTTGCAAGATCGCCTGTTGACGGAAATTCACGGAAAAGTTACTGATAAGAAACTGGAGTTGGTGATCGGTGCCATTGCTTTGCCCGCACCTACTACCAGTTGATTTCGAACAAGTGTCATTCAGAAACCATTCAGAAAAAGGAGGAATCGGTATCCTTCCGTTTGATCGTAGCGGCCCATCTCGCACTCCGGCCGGCCCCCGGATGAATGAACAAATCCGCATCAGCCCGATTCGTTTGATTGGCCCCGAAGGTGAGCAGCACGGGATCGTGCCAACCTTTCAAGCTCTGGAAATGGCACGGGAAGCTGGCCTTGATCTTGTTGAAGTCGCGGCCCACGAACGCCCGCCGGTTTGCAAAATCATGGACTATGGCAAGTTCAAATACGCCCAGTCCAAAAAGCAAGCGCAGAAAACCCACCAACAAAAACTCAAAGAACTCCGCGTCCGACCAAAAACGGGCCAGCATGATATCGAAACTCGCATCAATCAAGCACGACAATTCCTCGCGCACAATGATAAAGTGCTTTTAAAAGTTCAGTTCCGGGGTCGAGAATTGCAGCATATCGAAGAAGGTCAACGCATCATGAATAATATGCTTGAGCAGCTTCAAGATTGTTGCAAAGTTGAAAAAGCGCCGGCGATGGAAGGGAAAATGATGACAGCGCTCCTTGCCCCCAAAGGTTCGAAGTAAGGGAGGCGGTTTACCCCTTCACTCTTCACGATGCTGGCAATTCCGCGATTGTAGAACCCCCAGTAAGAACTGATCACAGAGAAATTGCTCTTCCCAACCCGGCTGATCGAATTAAGATAAATTTAGGTGAACGAGACGATCAACGATCGGAATCCATGACGGGTTCCGATTTTCGGTTTTTGTAAGCCAACAAAACCGACCTTATTTCGATCGATCTGCTTCGTTTGAACCTTGGAACTTTTTTTCGTGGAATCGGGGTCCTTAAGCGT
>Ga0308410_1000566_pt1 | contig 20007 bp, 18 predicted proteins | sample HotsprOSTMatCore_FD_203467 | JGI IMG/M metagenome (GOLD analysis project Ga0308410, IMG submission 203467) | Hot spring phototrophic mat microbial communities from Octopus Spring, Yellowstone National Park, Wyoming, United States -... | ecosystem: Environmental > Aquatic > Thermal springs > Hot...
GTTCCGGTTGTTCCGAATTTCGAGATAAGGTGATGGAAACGTGTTGCGGGCTGCACAACTTCCGAATTCGATTGAAACGCAAAGAGTGTTTTGAAAATCAAATTAAACCTTGATGAAGTCTAATGACGAGCAGCCTTCCGTCTGGTTCGACGCGGCGCGCTGTTTCAGTGCTCTTCAGCGAGCCGAAAATTCCTCAATCTAATCGATGACGGCGACCAGGTAGTGACCCGACGGGGTTTCAGTGCTCTTCAGCGAGCCGAAAATTCCTCAATACGACTATTTGTGTTATTACCTTGACCGCTGGACCGGTTTCAGTGCTCTTCAGCGAGCCGAAAATTCCTCAAACGACGGCACCCAGCCATAGTTGTGGGTACCGCTGGTTTCAGTGCTCTTCAGCGAGCCGAAAATTCCTCAACTGGATCCCGCGACCATTCGTGCGCGTGAATAAGCAGTTTCAGTGCTCTTCAGCGAGCCGAAAATTCCTCAATTGTACATGCAGACAATTAGTATCGCGCTGGCAATCTGTTTCAGTGCTCTTCAGCGAGCCGAAAATTCCTCAATGGACGTTCTCCAGAAGTCGCTGGAGTGGTACAACGCGTTTCAGTGCTCTTCAGCGAGCCGAAAATTCCTCAACGCAGGAACGACCTAACCGCAATATACGCCACCGCCAACGTTTCAGTGCTCTTCAGCGAGCCGAAAATTCCTCAACCCAGAGGTTCGGGTGGTGGGCGGCGCGGTCTCCGGGGTTTCAGTGCTCTTCAGCGAGCCGAAAATTCCTCAACCCCAACAGCACTAAACACACCCGCTGTCACGCGCCCGTTTCAGTGCTCTTCAGCGAGCCGAAAATTCCTCAACCCGCCGCGCCAGAGCGACGAGAGCGCCGCAGATTCCCGTTTCAGTGCTCTTCAGCGAGCCGAAAATTCCTCAACCGGCGTGGTGCTCCCGGCCGCGTTCGCGTATGTGACGTGTTTCAGTGCTCTTCAGCGAGCCGAAAATTCCTCAACGATGTTTCAGCAGACGCCGGTCGAGGGATACGTTATACGTTTCAGTGCTCTTCAGCGAGCCGAAAATTCCTCAACTCTTCGCCATCACCGCCGCCGCGCCCTCCAGCGCGTCGTTTCAGTGCTCTTCAGCGAGCCGAAAATTCCTCAACAGTTCTTGTTCCGCCCGATCAATTATGAGTTGTTGGTGTTTCAGTGCTCTTCAGCGAGCCGAAAATTCCTCAATTGCCGATCTGGGCGTTGCCGGTCGCGCTCGTCCAGTTGGGTTTCAGTGCTCTTCAGCGAGCCGAAAATTCCTCAATTCGCGCACGCCGACCGTCACCCGCACCCCGACGCCGAGTTTCAGTGCTCTTCAGCGAGCCGAAAATTCCTCAATTGACCTAGAACAGCCTGACGATGCGGCCGAGCATGCGTTTCAGTGCTCTTCAGCGAGCCGAAAATTCCTCAATTTCGACGAGGGGCAGCAGCGGATACTGAGCGCAATCGGTTTCAGTGCTCTTCAGCGAGCCGAAAATTCCTCAATTGGAAATACGCAACATACTCCCGCGTTGCGGGCGACTGTTTCAGTGCTCTTCAGCGAGCCGAAAATTCCTCAATTGTTCCAGTGGCGGAAGAAGAACTCGCCGAGCAGCGAGTTTCAGTGCTCTTCAGCGAGCCGAAAATTCCTCAATTGCGGCGGGTTGTTCGCGCCGCTGCCGGGCGCGCTGCAGTTTCAGTGCTCTTCAGCGAGCCGAAAATTCCTCAATTACAACGGGCGCTGTCACAACACACGCTTGTTGTGAGTTTCAGTGCTCTTCAGCGAGCCGAAAATTCCTCAATTTGTGATTTCGTCCCCGACACGCGGGGACGGCGGGAGTTTCAGTGCTCTTCAGCGAGCCGAAAATTCCTCAATTGCTATATGAGTGACCTTATTGCCTGGGTTATTGCGGGGTTTCAGTGCTCTTCAGCGAGCCGAAAATTCCTCAATTCGCACCCCGCCGACCAAAGCGCTGCTCTCGACGTTCGTTTCAGTGCTCTTCAGCGAGCCGAAAATTCCTCAATTAAGACGCTCCGTCTCGTCCACAACGTCGATAATATGTTTCAGTGCTCTTCAGCGAGCCGAAAATTCCTCAATTGCAACAAGCATTGGACGCGATGACTGAGTTGATCAAGTTTCAGTGCTCTTCAGCGAGCCGAAAATTCCTCAATTCAGCGGATACTGAGCGCAATCGCGGCAATCAACGAAGGTTTCAGTGCTCTTCAGCGAGCCGAAAATTCCTCAATTACGCCCGGCGAACCGGAGCGTCCCGAACTACTTATGTTTCAGTGCTCTTCAGCGAGCCGAAAATTCCTCAATTCCGTCGACCACCTGCCGCGTGCCGTACCAAATAACGAAGTTTCAGTGCTCTTCAGCGAGCCGAAAATTCCTCAATTGCTGCATCACTCGAAAGTAGTACTCCCCCACCCGCAGTGTTTCAGTGCTCTTCAGCGAGCCGAAAATTCCTCAATTTTTTTCTGGGGACGGGGACGGTGACAGCGCGTTGCGTTTCAGTGCTCTTCAGCGAGCCGAAAATTCCTCAATTGTCCCCGCTGTCCCAGCGCTTGCTGATGCGCCGGGAGTTTCAGTGCTCTTCAGCGAGCCGAAAATTCCTCAATTCATCAACCCGCCAGCGGATATTGTCCACGCGACAATCGTTTCAGTGCTCTTCAGCGAGCCGAAAATTCCTCAATTACAGCGCGATGAGCCGCGCAACGATGTATGTGACGAGTTTCAGTGCTCTTCAGCGAGCCGAAAATTCCTCAATTTGCGGCCGAGCATGCGCGCGCCGAGCGTGACACCGAGTTTCAGTGCTCTTCAGCGAGCCGAAAATTCCTCAATTTTACTACGATCCAGCCGCGATCTCCACGAACGGGCTGAGTTTCAGTGCTCTTCAGCGAGCCGAAAATTCCTCAATTCGGCTTCGACGCAACCGTCGTCGTAAACGCCTGCACGTTTCAGTGCTCTTCAGCGAGCCGAAAATTCCTCAATTTCGAGCGCGAGAGCGACCGCATGCCGCTGACGTGCGTCCGTTTCAGTGCTCTTCAGCGAGCCGAAAATTCCTCAATTTTCAAGGAGGATGGCTATGGCGATGACTAACGGTCTCGTTTCAGTGCTCTTCAGCGAGCCGAAAATTCCTCAATTCGAGATTTGCGCACCTCATCCGCGCGCCGTCGGTGTGTTTCAGTGCTCTTCAGCGAGCCGAAAATTCCTCAATTTCCGCACCAGACGCGCCACAACCGGCGCGGTCAATTGTTTCAGTGCTCTTCAGCGAGCCGAAAATTCCTCAATTGTCAAAATAGACGACGTTGAGTTGAGCCGCCCAAGGTTTCAGTGCTCTTCAGCGAGCCGAAAATTCCTCAATTGAGGAACTGGAGCGCCGGATCAACGACGAGCGCCGGGTTTCAGTGCTCTTCAGCGAGCCGAAAATTCCTCAATTCCGGCGGGACGACGCTGCGGTCGTATCTGCGCGACGGTTTCAGTGCTCTTCAGCGAGCCGAAAATTCCTCAATTGCCCGTCGCAGTTGCCGCCCCCGCCGGGGGAGCGGGTTTCAGTGCTCTTCAGCGAGCCGAAAATTCCTCAATTCTGTCGTTTGATGATGTCAAAACGAAAGCGCTCGAACTGTTTCAGTGCTCTTCAGCGAGCCGAAAATTCCTCAATTCTAACGCAGTGCAGTTGACGGATAAGGCAGTGTCGCGTTTCAGTGCTCTTCAGCGAGCCGAAAATTCCTCAATTCGCGCGTCGGCGCAAGCGCGCGCTGGACGCCCAGCGCGCGTTTCAGTGCTCTTCAGCGAGCCGAAAATTCCTCAATTCGCACCCCGCCGACGAGCGCGCTGCTCTCGACGTTCGTTTCAGTGCTCTTCAGCGAGCCGAAAATTCCTCAATTACACTAAGGGGGTTATGATGGTGACAGTCATATCATAGTTTCAGTGCTCTTCAGCGAGCCGAAAATTCCTCAATTCGCCGTCGCCGACCGCGCCCGTCCACGCGGTCGGGGTTTCAGTGCTCTTCAGCGAGCCGAAAATTCCTCAATTTGTGCGCCAACCACCGGCTCGATCATTGCAACGAGTTGTTTCAGTGCTCTTCAGCGAGCCGAAAATTCCTCAATTGGCGCGAACTGATGCTGTGGGACGGCATACTGAAGCGTTTCAGTGCTCTTCAGCGAGCCGAAAATTCCTCAATTTGCGCGACGTTGGGATGGGGCGCGGCGTTGCGGATAGTTTCAGTGCTCTTCAGCGAGCCGAAAATTCCTCAATTGTCCCCGAACGACGCTCCTTCTTCCGCAGCGGGCGCGCGTTTCAGTGCTCTTCAGCGAGCCGAAAATTCCTCAATTGTGCGTGATGTCGGGACGGGGCGCGGGGTGGCGGATAGTTTCAGTGCTCTTCAGCGAGCCGAAAATTCCTCAATTCGTTGCTGAAGACAAGCGACATCGGAACTTGAAACGGTTTCAGTGCTCTTCAGCGAGCCGAAAATTCCTCAATTGCTTCTGACGATCCTCACCCGCGCGCGTGAGATTAGTTTCAGTGCTCTTCAGCGAGCCGAAAATTCCTCAATTTGTGGATGTTATTAGATACGGCGAGCGCGCATACGGTTTCAGTGCTCTTCAGCGAGCCGAAAATTCCTCAATTATCGTCAGAAGCACAAACGTCTGGTAGTCGCGCATCGGTTTCAGTGCTCTTCAGCGAGCCGAAAATTCCTCAATTCGCCCGCGTCGAGCGCGGCTTCGATGCGCGCCGAACGGTTTCAGTGCTCTTCAGCGAGCCGAAAATTCCTCAATTCGCGCTTCGCACATCTGATACGCGCGCCGTCGGTGTGTTTCAGTGCTCTTCAGCGAGCCGAAAATTCCTCAATTTCGGAAGCGCCGACGGCAGCAGCACTAACCCGCCGTGTTTCAGTGCTCTTCAGCGAGCCGAAAATTCCTCAATTGAGGCTGCCGCGCTCTCGTCGCTCTGGCGCGGCGGGTTTCAGTGCTCTTCAGCGAGCCGAAAATTCCTCAATTGCGTGGTGCTCCCGGCCGTGTTCGCGTATTTTACCTTTTCAGTGCTCTTCAGCGAGCCGAAAATTCCTCAATTTTTGTGGTGCACCAGATGCGTCTGTCTCTTCTCGATGATTTTCAGTGCTCTTCAGCGAGCCGAAAATTCCTCAATTACACTGACCGCGCCGCCCGCGCCCAGTCCTCGTTGTTTTCAGTGCTCTTCAGCGAGCCGAAAATTCCTCAATTTTCAGTAATTGATCACGTTCATACGATACCACAACCTAGTTTTCAGTGCTCTTCAGCGAGCCGAAAATTCCTCAATTGAGATGCTGAACAATCCGGCATTTACCCCCGCGCCGTTTTCAGTGCTCTTCAGCGAGCCGAAAATTCCTCAATTATCGCCGAACGGCTGCGTAACGTAGTGATTATTTGTTCAGTGCTCTTCAGCGAGCCGAAAATTCCTCAATTCGTCGCCGTCGCCGCTGAACGCGCCCGTCCACGCAGATGTTCAGTGCTCTTCAGCGAGCCGAAAATTCCTCAATTGTGGGCGTCGAGCATCCTTTCCTCCAGCGACCCGCTCGTGTTCAGTGCTCTTCAGCGAGCCGAAAATTCCTCAATTCTCGACGCCCAGCCAGTGAATACGTTGACGCCCTCTGTGTTCAGTGCTCTTCAGCGAGCCGAAAATTCCTCAATTGTTGTCTTCAGCAGCGCCAGCAACTACGCGACCGCGGTTCAGTGCTCTTCAGCGAGCCGAAAATTCCTCAATTCGCGCAAAACGTTCGCTGCGCCAGCGGCGACATCGGGTTCAGTGCTCTTCAGCGAGCCGAAAATTCCTCAATTGCGTCGGTGCTCAACAACGAATTGACCGCGCCGGTGTTCAGTGCTCTTCAGCGAGCCGAAAATTCCTCAATTCCGACATACGCCTCACCTGACGGGCGGGTCTGCTCCACGTTCAGTGCTCTTCAGCGAGCCGAAAATTCCTCAATTTCTCGGCTGTCGGGGCGCTGATGGAGCATCTACGCACGTTCAGTGCTCTTCAGCGAGCCGAAAATTCCTCAATTTCTGCTCAATCATCGACGTAGCGCGCGTGAGCAGATCGTTCAGTGCTCTTCAGCGAGCCGAAAATTCCTCAATTGGCGCGCTTCGCGGTTCCGTTGGGGCGCGACCAGACCGTTCAGTGCTCTTCAGCGAGCCGAAAATTCCTCAATTGTGATGGGAACGCTGGTCAATCCGATCCTTGACTACCGTTCAGTGCTCTTCAGCGAGCCGAAAATTCCTCAATTGTGCTGGTTTTGTCCGTACCGCAGCGCCCGCAGCCAGGCGTTCAGTGCTCTTCAGCGAGCCGAAAATTCCTCAATTTGCGCCGCTGCCCCTCGTCGCCGTAACCTCCGGCAGGCGTTCAGTGCTCTTCAGCGAGCCGAAAATTCCTCAATTATTACATCGAAGATTACGTTGCACAACTGCGGTTCGCGCGTTCAGTGCTCTTCAGCGAGCCGAAAATTCCTCAATTTTCCGGCGCTTGCTGATGCTGCGGGACGGGTTGAGGCGTTCAGTGCTCTTCAGCGAGCCGAAAATTCCTCAATTCTCGACCTCGCCCTCGCGCGGCTCGCATAGACGGACGTTCAGTGCTCTTCAGCGAGCCGAAAATTCCTCAATTCGTTCAGCGTTTGCGCGCGGTGTACAAAAGCGCGACGTTCAGTGCTCTTCAGCGAGCCGAAAATTCCTCAATTGCAAGACCAGGCTCCGAATGTCGAGAGCAGCGCGCGTTCAGTGCTCTTCAGCGAGCCGAAAATTCCTCAATTCCGCCAATTCACCTGGCGCGTTGCAAGCGTCGGCGAGTACGTTCAGTGCTCTTCAGCGAGCCGAAAATTCCTCAATTTTCCGGAATAGTAGACGTTATCAGATACGGCGAGCCGTTCAGTGCTCTTCAGCGAGCCGAAAATTCCTCAATTGCTCATTCGCGGCGTCGAGATTGACTTGTGTCTTTACGTTCAGTGCTCTTCAGCGAGCCGAAAATTCCTCAATTGTACACGCGCGACTACATCGCCCGCGCCGTCGCTGCGCGTTCAGTGCTCTTCAGCGAGCCGAAAATTCCTCAATTCGCCTTCTTCGATGAGAAAGGGAATTTCGTCGGGACGTTCAGTGCTCTTCAGCGAGCCGAAAATTCCTCAATTCAACCGTACTCGCGTTGGCGGCGGACGCAAGCAGATCGTTCAGTGCTCTTCAGCGAGCCGAAAATTCCTCAATTTGGATACGGCGGTTGTCAGCATCGCCAACGCGCAGGCGTTCAGTGCTCTTCAGCGAGCCGAAAATTCCTCAATTTTGCGCTGCTGGCAGCGCTGGCGGCGCTCCAGCGCGCGTTCAGTGCTCTTCAGCGAGCCGAAAATTCCTCAATTTCTGCTGCTCGTGCGCGATGTCGGGATGGGGCGCGCGTTCAGTGCTCTTCAGCGAGCCGAAAATTCCTCAATTGGCGGTGCGCATTGTTGCACACACCGGTTCTGTGTCCGTTCAGTGCTCTTCAGCGAGCCGAAAATTCCTCAATTCGCGCCGACGGCGCGGATGCGCTCCTCGAATTGAGCGTTCAGTGCTCTTCAGCGAGCCGAAAATTCCTCAATTGGCGCAGTTGCCGGTGCGGATTATCCCCGCGCTCGGCGTTCAGTGCTCTTCAGCGAGCCGAAAATTCCTCAATTCGACGCACCCGCCAGCGCCGCATACGCTTCCGCACGTTCAGTGCTCTTCAGCGAGCCGAAAATTCCTCAATTGGTCGGGGTGACGACCGGCAGCGTGCAGCAGATGATCGTTCAGTGCTCTTCAGCGAGCCGAAAATTCCTCAATTGCCGCCGAGCCGCGCGATGAGTTCGGGCAGTCGGAACGTTCAGTGCTCTTCAGCGAGCCGAAAATTCCTCAATTTTTCGTTGATGCGCTGCGACCAGCGCCTGATGCCGCCGCTCGTTCAGTGCTCTTCAGCGAGCCGAAAATTCCTCAATTGCGATTGCCGCCGCTGCGCGGATCGCGTCGGAACCACGTTCAGTGCTCTTCAGCGAGCCGAAAATTCCTCAATTTGCGCGGGTTGTTTGAAGCGGGAACCGCACTGTTGCGCGTTCAGTGCTCTTCAGCGAGCCGAAAATTCCTCAATTCTCGTTGTTGTGACGCACCACAAACAACCCGCGCTCGCCCGTTCAGTGCTCTTCAGCGAGCCGAAAATTCCTCAATTCACAGCAAGCGCTAGACGCAATGACGGAACTTGTCAACGTTCAGTGCTCTTCAGCGAGCCGAAAATTCCTCAATTTGACGGGATACGCAGCGGGGTGGAAAGCGCCGCGCGCCGTTCAGTGCTCTTCAGCGAGCCGAAAATTCCTCAATTGTTCGTTCAAGCCGCGATTGAGGCGCTGGTTGCGGCGTTCAGTGCTCTTCAGCGAGCCGAAAATTCCTCAATTCTGAAGAAAGACGAACCGGAGTTGATGCCGCACGAGTTCAGTGCTCTTCAGCGAGCCGAAAATTCCTCAATTAACAGTTAGGCGACGGTCAACAGTTGAACAGACAACAGTTCAGTGCTCTTCAGCGAGCCGAAAATTCCTCAATTGCCGCTGCGGTAACGACGCTCATAATTCCCGTCCAAGTTCAGTGCTCTTCAGCGAGCCGAAAATTCCTCAATTTTGAGCAGATGACGCGCAAAACGTTCGCTGCGCCGGGTTCAGTGCTCTTCAGCGAGCCGAAAATTCCTCAATTCGAACTGTACAGTTCCGCGCAGAGGCGACAAGACGAGGGTTCAGTGCTCTTCAGCGAGCCGAAAATTCCTCAATTCGAACTGGAGAAGGCGGAAGCGATCCAGCGTCTGGCGGGTTCAGTGCTCTTCAGCGAGCCGAAAATTCCTCAATTTCGCCGAACGACGCGCCCTCACTCTCCTCAGCGGGCGGTTCAGTGCTCTTCAGCGAGCCGAAAATTCCTCAATTACGGGGTGTTGAAACGGGATTATCTGCTGTTGCGGTCGTTCAGTGCTCTTCAGCGAGCCGAAAATTCCTCAATTACGTTGTCCGGGCTGAGTGATGCGTATTTGTACAACGTTCAGTGCTCTTCAGCGAGCCGAAAATTCCTCAATTAGCGCGTCGCAACAAGCGACGATCACCGCCCGTTGGCGTTCAGTGCTCTTCAGCGAGCCGAAAATTCCTCAATTTGATATCCAACGCGCCGTAACCGATTGGCTCTTCAAGTTCAGTGCTCTTCAGCGAGCCGAAAATTCCTCAATTCTGCACCGCCAGCCCCGCCAGCAACTCGATAATATAGTTCAGTGCTCTTCAGCGAGCCGAAAATTCCTCAATTCGCTACCTTACGTACCAGCCGCGATTTCAACAAACGTTCAGTGCTCTTCAGCGAGCCGAAAATTCCTCAATTAGTATTCTCTCTTCGAGCGACCCGCTCGCAGCGCTCGCGTTCAGTGCTCTTCAGCGAGCCGAAAATTCCTCAATTACGCCCGCAGAGCCGCGCACAATGTTGAGGAACTATCGTTCAGTGCTCTTCAGCGAGCCGAAAATTCCTCAATTAAATCGACGATCTGCTCTTAGTACGCGATGTCGGAACGTTCAGTGCTCTTCAGCGAGCCGAAAATTCCTCAATTTGTCGGCGGGTCGAGCGACTATTCGACGATCACCGTCGTTCAGTGCTCTTCAGCGAGCCGAAAATTCCTCAATTGGATCAAGCCCGACCAACCTCAATCCAGCGCCATAACGTTCAGTGCTCTTCAGCGAGCCGAAAATTCCTCAATTTTCCGCCAGCACCAGCGATCCCGCACTCGTCACTGTCGTTCAGTGCTCTTCAGCGAGCCGAAAATTCCTCAATTACGGTATTGGTACCCGCGCCGTCGGCGAGGATGAGCGTTCAGTGCTCTTCAGCGAGCCGAAAATTCCTCAATTAGTATCACGCTGCTGGGCGTCGAAACGACCTCGACCGTTCAGTGCTCTTCAGCGAGCCGAAAATTCCTCAATTGTAGAGCAGCGCCTTCGGGTCGCGCACTCCTAGAGCGTTCAGTGCTCTTCAGCGAGCCGAAAATTCCTCAATTTTGATGACGACATCACTCATCGACGTTTCCGCTGGTCGTTCAGTGCTCTTCAGCGAGCCGAAAATTCCTCAATTGCAGCAAGCGCTGGACGCGATGACGGAATTGGTCAGTTCAGTGCTCTTCAGCGAGCCGAAAATTCCTCAATTGGTCGAGGGCGGAGTGTACACGCCAACCCGCGCAACGCGTTCAGTGCTCTTCAGCGAGCCGAAAATTCCTCAATTGCAAAGAAGGAAGCAATCGCGGTGTTGAAGGAGAGCGTTCAGTGCTCTTCAGCGAGCCGAAAATTCCTCAATTCTCCAATACTGAACGAACATCGTCGGGCAGCGCTGAGTTCAGTGCTCTTCAGCGAGCCGAAAATTCCTCAATTACCAACAAAGACTAACATTCCCACGAGTCGCGCCGTTCAGTGCTCTTCAGCGAGCCGAAAATTCCTCAATTTGTGCACGCAACGATCCGGCTCGCCTCCTGGTTGTACGTTCAGTGCTCTTCAGCGAGCCGAAAATTCCTCAATTTGGTCTGGGAGACCGCAAACGACGAGCGCGTGTGTCGTTCAGTGCTCTTCAGCGAGCCGAAAATTCCTCAATTAACCGCGAACGACCCGGATCGCCCGACGGTCGCCGACGTTCAGTGCTCTTCAGCGAGCCGAAAATTCCTCAATTTTTTGCTGCTGACGGTGCGCATCGAGCGGGGGCGACCGTTCAGTGCTCTTCAGCGAGCCGAAAATTCCTCAATTGCGTCTGGAAGCCGCGTTCCACTCAGCAATCTCCGGCGGTTCAGTGCTCTTCAGCGAGCCGAAAATTCCTCAATTTTAACGCGGCGGTTGAAACGTTACAGATTACGATGGTTCAGTGCTCTTCAGCGAGCCGAAAATTCCTCAATTGGTTCCTCAATCAGAATAATCCCGCTCGCGGTTTTCACGTTCAGTGCTCTTCAGCGAGCCGAAAATTCCTCAATTGACGTGCAATCGTCTCGATGTTCCGGCGCATCGCGCGTTCAGTGCTCTTCAGCGAGCCGAAAATTCCTCAATTTAGATACCATTCTGGCGATGATCCAGCGCTTGCTTCCCGTTCAGTGCTCTTCAGCGAGCCGAAAATTCCTCAATTGTTCGAGCAAAGGATTTTCCGCCCGCACGCGGCGGCGTTCAGTGCTCTTCAGCGAGCCGAAAATTCCTCAATTTCACAGTGTTGTTACCTGCGCCGTCTGCCAGAATAAGCGTTCAGTGCTCTTCAGCGAGCCGAAAATTCCTCAATTCAGCGCCAACTCTGCCGCGTTCGTGCGCAGCATCAGCCGTTCAGTGCTCTTCAGCGAGCCGAAAATTCCTCAATTTCATACTTCCGCGTACTCGCCCCGCGCCGCGTTCGTGTTCAGTGCTCTTCAGCGAGCCGAAAATTCCTCAATTCGTGACACCCTTCGGGCGCGCTGTAGCGGGCGCGACGTTCAGTGCTCTTCAGCGAGCCGAAAATTCCTCAATCCAGATTCGGTGACGCTCGAAATCCAGAACGTACCGACCCGTTCAGTGCTCTTCAGCGAGCCGAAAATTCCTCAATTATACCTCGCTGCGCCCGTTCCGAACGAATACAAACGTTCAGTGCTCTTCAGCGAGCCGAAAATTCCTCAATCTGCGCAGTTTCTGGCGACGTTCGACTGGCTGCTGCCGTTCAGTGCTCTTCAGCGAGCCGAAAATTCCTCAATCGAACGCATCGCCAACGCGCCCACGCCGGATGACGCGCGTTCAGTGCTCTTCAGCGAGCCGAAAATTCCTCAATACGGCAGCAAAGCGATTGCGGAAGCGCGCCGCGACGAAGCGTTCAGTGCTCTTCAGCGAGCCGAAAATTCCTCAATCATAGGAGATATATGAAGTTCCGCATTCTCGCAACACGTTCAGTGCTCTTCAGCGAGCCGAAAATTCCTCAATGCTGCTGGCGCTGTCGGTGCTGGAGAGTGCACCGCCGTTCAGTGCTCTTCAGCGAGCCGAAAATTCCTCAATTACAAGAGCAGCAAAGCGCTCGACGAAACCACCGGCGCCGTTCAGTGCTCTTCAGCGAGCCGAAAATTCCTCAATACCGTCAAGATTGACGATGTTGAACTGAGCCGCCCAAGCGTTCAGTGCTCTTCAGCGAGCCGAAAATTCCTCAATTTAGACGACGAGCGCGGCGCATACGGCGCGGCGCAACGTTCAGTGCTCTTCAGCGAGCCGAAAATTCCTCAATCCAGCGTCCCCGTCACCCGCACCCGCGCGAGGACGCCGTTCAGTGCTCTTCAGCGAGCCGAAAATTCCTCAATTCAATGCGAACCGCGCGAGGGCGGCGTTGAGGCGACGTTACGTTCAGTGCTCTTCAGCGAGCCGAAAATTCCTCAATTCGGCGCTGCTGGGCGACGCAATTCACGCGCATTTAGCGTTCAGTGCTCTTCAGCGAGCCGAAAATTCCTCAATCGAGCCGGCGGTGCGTTGGGCGATCCTCGACGGGAACGTTCAGTGCTCTTCAGCGAGCCGAAAATTCCTCAATCCGGTGGTGTGCAGTACAAACTGCACATCGAACGTCGTTCAGTGCTCTTCAGCGAGCCGAAAATTCCTCAATTAAGGCGCAGTTGCGCCTCGACGCCCGCCTGAACGCGTTCAGTGCTCTTCAGCGAGCCGAAAATTCCTCAATTCATCTACGTCCCCGCGCTTGAGATGGAACATCAGCGCGTTCAGTGCTCTTCAGCGAGCCGAAAATTCCTCAATCCAGGCGGAACTGATCAGACAGTACCCGGCGCTGCCGTTCAGTGCTCTTCAGCGAGCCGAAAATTCCTCAATGAGTACGACGAGCGCAGTACTCTGCACCCCGCCGCCGTCGTTCAGTGCTCTTCAGCGAGCCGAAAATTCCTCAATCGAAGGAGGTATATGAAGTTCCGCATTCTCGCAACGCCGTTCAGTGCTCTTCAGCGAGCCGAAAATTCCTCAATGCGCCGACTGCAGAGACTTTGCGGCTTTTCAGATTACGTTCAGTGCTCTTCAGCGAGCCGAAAATTCCTCAATCAACACCGAAGTGCGTCAAATGCCCGACGCGACCGGTCGTTCAGTGCTCTTCAGCGAGCCGAAAATTCCTCAATGATATGCTGAGCAACCCGGCGTTCACGCCCGCACCGCGTTCAGTGCTCTTCAGCGAGCCGAAAATTCCTCAATAGCCATACTCTCAGTGTCTGCGGCTGGGTTATCAGACGTTCAGTGCTCTTCAGCGAGCCGAAAATTCCTCAATGTTCACGCGATGCCCTCCTATGTGTTTCTTTTCAGCGTTCAGTGCTCTTCAGCGAGCCGAAAATTCCTCAATTTACGAGCCGGCACATCGCGGTGTTCTTTGGCGCGACGTTCAGTGCTCTTCAGCGAGCCGAAAATTCCTCAATGCTGGTTCTGCCCGTACCGCAGCGCGCGTAGCCAGGCGTTCAGTGCTCTTCAGCGAGCCGAAAATTCCTCAATGAGATCGACCGCGCCCGCGCGGAGGCGCTACTCTATACGTTCAGTGCTCTTCAGCGAGCCGAAAATTCCTCAATCGGCGCGTACATCGGGCGCTTTTTAGGCGTCAAAGAGCGTTCAGTGCTCTTCAGCGAGCCGAAAATTCCTCAATGCAGTTCGCATTCGCATCCGCAACCGGATACGCATACGTTCAGTGCTCTTCAGCGAGCCGAAAATTCCTCAATCTGTGTCCTTCTTCAGCGCCTTCGCCGCGTCTTCCGCGTTCAGTGCTCTTCAGCGAGCCGAAAATTCCTCAATGCGGATACGGCGTCGGAAGAGCAGAGCGACTTCTGCGCGTTCAGTGCTCTTCAGCGAGCCGAAAATTCCTCAATTCGAGGCGCTGGCGATTGTGCCGGAAACGCTGCCGGAAGCGTTCAGTGCTCTTCAGCGAGCCGAAAATTCCTCAATCTGCGTACTCTACCGCACTGAGGACGGGCGCGTTGCGTTCAGTGCTCTTCAGCGAGCCGAAAATTCCTCAATGATCGCAATGCCACGACAACTCTTTCCGTATATCGGCGTTCAGTGCTCTTCAGCGAGCCGAAAATTCCTCAATCCGCCCGCGCCGGTCGCGCAGCCAGCGAGCGGCGGACGTTCAGTGCTCTTCAGCGAGCCGAAAATTCCTCAATCGAAATGTCATTCAACGTAAATGTGTAGTTGAGGAACGTTCAGTGCTCTTCAGCGAGCCGAAAATTCCTCAATTGCGCTCGGATTGGCGAACGTCGGCGGCAGCGCGACGTTCAGTGCTCTTCAGCGAGCCGAAAATTCCTCAATAGACATACACCTCTCCGTAGTCGCACTCACCCTCCCAGCGTTCAGTGCTCTTCAGCGAGCCGAAAATTCCTCAATGGAGGGAGTACCAGTTGACGTTGGAGACGAAACCAAACGTTCAGTGCTCTTCAGCGAGCCGAAAATTCCTCAATAAATACGCATCACTCAGCCCCGACAGCGTGACGACCCGTTCAGTGCTCTTCAGCGAGCCGAAAATTCCTCAATCTGGAACAACGAACGGTCGTTCTGCCGGAACTGGACCGTTCAGTGCTCTTCAGCGAGCCGAAAATTCCTCAATGAGTTCCAGTCCGCATCCTCGAACATTCCGAGTTCCTCGTTCAGTGCTCTTCAGCGAGCCGAAAATTCCTCAATTCATCCGCGTTATCGGGACGGCGCGGCAGTAGAACTCCCGTTCAGTGCTCTTCAGCGAGCCGAAAATTCCTCAATCGAACTCGAAGACGAACACGTCTTCGAGCGTCGGTTCCGTTCAGTGCTCTTCAGCGAGCCGAAAATTCCTCAATGGTGATCCTCCTCGTCAACCGCGACACCGGTGAGACGTTCAGTGCTCTTCAGCGAGCCGAAAATTCCTCAATCGTGCACGTACCCCCACCGCAGACAGACCGCCGCGCGTTCAGTGCTCTTCAGCGAGCCGAAAATTCCTCAATCTTATCTAGTCAACGAACCGACCGCAACCCCCGCGCCGTTCAGTGCTCTTCAGCGAGCCGAAAATTCCTCAATTCGCCGGACGGCGCGCTAGGGTACGTGGCGGGACGTGCGTTCAGTGCTCTTCAGCGAGCCGAAAATTCCTCAATTTCGACTGATAGATGCAACTTCTTCGCCAACCCGACCCGTTCAGTGCTCTTCAGCGAGCCGAAAATTCCTCAATCGTCACGCGCTTCTGCCAGTGTGACCAGGTGCGGTAGACGTTCAGTGCTCTTCAGCGAGCCGAAAATTCCTCAATGTTGTTGTGACGCACCACGAACAGCCCGCGCTCCCCCGTTCAGTGCTCTTCAGCGAGCCGAAAATTCCTCAATACCAGTTCGACAACACCGGATACACCGATCTGAAGTCGCGTTCAGTGCTCTTCAGCGAGCCGAAAATTCCTCAATTGAACATCGCCGAGATCAGACGAACGACTTCGCTTCGGTCGTTCAGTGCTCTTCAGCGAGCCGAAAATTCCTCAATGGACGCCCGCGCGCAGCATCTCCTGGAGATGATGCTCGTTCAGTGCTCTTCAGCGAGCCGAAAATTCCTCAATCCGTCATCATCCTCGCCTGGGCGCTGCGCGAGTTCGCCGTTCAGTGCTCTTCAGCGAGCCGAAAATTCCTCAATAATTATCCGCATACTGTTCCCGCGTAACGAGATTGACGTTCAGTGCTCTTCAGCGAGCCGAAAATTCCTCAATTGCGCTGGGACTAGTCGCGTTTGACGTACGGCGTGACGTTCAGTGCTCTTCAGCGAGCCGAAAATTCCTCAATCGAGCCGGTGCGCGTCTCAAAGTGGGTGCGCAAACGTTCAGTGCTCTTCAGCGAGCCGAAAATTCCTCAATCGACCGCGAAACCCGCGACTACGCGGTCGAGTTCAGACGTTCAGTGCTCTTCAGCGAGCCGAAAATTCCTCAATCCTTCCGTCCCGCCGCATCAGCAAGCGCTGGGACCGTTCAGTGCTCTTCAGCGAGCCGAAAATTCCTCAATAAGAACTGCGCTTCGGGATCGACCGCGCCCGCGCGGCGTTCAGTGCTCTTCAGCGAGCCGAAAATTCCTCAATTTTCCGGCGCTGCGAACCGCGCGAGGGCGGCGTCGCGTTCAGTGCTCTTCAGCGAGCCGAAAATTCCTCAATGGTGGTGCGTGCGTACCACGCGCTGGATGATGCCGCGCGTTCAGTGCTCTTCAGCGAGCCGAAAATTCCTCAATCAGATGGGACGGACGGATACGGCGTCAGAAAGCGCTCGTTCAGTGCTCTTCAGCGAGCCGAAAATTCCTCAATGCATATTCAACTTGCGCCGGGTTCGGCTCCAGTGCGTGCGTTCAGTGCTCTTCAGCGAGCCGAAAATTCCTCAATTTAGCCCGCTCTCCAACACAAACCGCACCGTCCGCGTTCAGTGCTCTTCAGCGAGCCGAAAATTCCTCAATTGTCGTGCTGGCGTCTCGATGCGGAGACGCTGGAAGCGTTCAGTGCTCTTCAGCGAGCCGAAAATTCCTCAATTATGTTGAGATAGAGCCGACGGTTGACCCGTCTGCCGTTCAGTGCTCTTCAGCGAGCCGAAAATTCCTCAATGGAGATGGAGTGGCAGACCGCGCCCGGCGCGGCGCTGACGTTCAGTGCTCTTCAGCGAGCCGAAAATTCCTCAATCGAGATTTCGACCGCAAAGTTACCGGCGTACAAACCGTTCAGTGCTCTTCAGCGAGCCGAAAATTCCTCAATCAGCCCGACGCCCGGCTCAACCTCGCTCCTCACCGACGTTCAGTGCTCTTCAGCGAGCCGAAAATTCCTCAATACGCCCTCCTCGAACGCGCGCTACCTCATCTCGTGGAGCCGTTCAGTGCTCTTCAGCGAGCCGAAAATTCCTCAATCGTACCCTCGAACCCGTACTTGCGCGCCAGATTGATGCGTTCAGTGCTCTTCAGCGAGCCGAAAATTCCTCAATGTACCCTCGAACCCGTACTTGCGCGCCAGATTGATGCGTTCAGTGCTCTTCAGCGAGCCGAAAATTCCTCAATACTCTCGTCGCTGTTCCAGACGCTCTACCCCCGACCGTTCAGTGCTCTTCAGCGAGCCGAAAATTCCTCAATTGTTGTGACAGCGCTGAAGGAGGAATATACGATGCCGTTCAGTGCTCTTCAGCGAGCCGAAAATTCCTCAATCGTTTTTGCTCTTCCGTCTGTGCGTCATCCGGCGTCGTTCAGTGCTCTTCAGCGAGCCGAAAATTCCTCAATAGACGGCGGAAAGCGCGTGCGCGTCTATCGGCTAACCGTTCAGTGCTCTTCAGCGAGCCGAAAATTCCTCAATTGACGGATCGACCGCCGGGTACATCTCGACGTATGCCGTTCAGTGCTCTTCAGCGAGCCGAAAATTCCTCAATAAATCCTGCACCAACCGGCTTCCAGCGCGTTATATCGTTCAGTGCTCTTCAGCGAGCCGAAAATTCCTCAATCGCATACGGTCTGCCCTACGAGCGACTGATTGCGCAGACGTTCAGTGCTCTTCAGCGAGCCGAAAATTCCTCAATCCATATCAGACTGCAGCAGTACGAGATGATCAATCGGTCGTTCAGTGCTCTTCAGCGAGCCGAAAATTCCTCAATTGACGTACCGGCATCGGCGGCGCTGCTGAACGACGCGTTCAGTGCTCTTCAGCGAGCCGAAAATTCCTCAATCAAACCTCAACGCCTTCAGCCGCATACGCGCCGACGCGTTCAGTGCTCTTCAGCGAGCCGAAAATTCCTCAATCTACGATCCAGCCGCGATCTCGACGAACGGACTGACGTTCAGTGCTCTTCAGCGAGCCGAAAATTCCTCAATAACGCATATACACTAGCGCTCGGAACGTTTACCGCCATCGTTCAGTGCTCTTCAGCGAGCCGAAAATTCCTCAATTCCACGCCGCCAGACGGATCGTTGCGTGCACAATATCGTTCAGTGCTCTTCAGCGAGCCGAAAATTCCTCAATACAGCCCGCCGCGCTGCCAAACGTCAACGAGCGCGACGTTCAGTGCTCTTCAGCGAGCCGAAAATTCCTCAATAGTACCCGACACTGCGCGAGATGGCGGCGGAACTGGAGCGTTCAGTGCTCTTCAGCGAGCCGAAAATTCCTCAATCAACTAATGCTGGGGATCAGCGTTGACGAGTTCCACCGTTCAGTGCTCTTCAGCGAGCCGAAAATTCCTCAATAGCGCGCTGGGCGTCCAACGCGCCCTCGCCCCGACGCGCCGTTCAGTGCTCTTCAGCGAGCCGAAAATTCCTCAATCAAGCGTTTCTGCGCGGCGAGGGTGCGACCTCGCCGACGTTCAGTGCTCTTCAGCGAGCCGAAAATTCCTCAATGTATCTCGGTATGGTCACCGTAGCGCACGCAGACGACTCGTTCAGTGCTCTTCAGCGAGCCGAAAATTCCTCAATAATCACCCGCCACGCGCGAGTACGTCGCGTACTTCGCCGTTCAGTGCTCTTCAGCGAGCCGAAAATTCCTCAATTCGCGCGTCGCCGCGCCTCCGATGCGCTTGGGCGCGCGTTCAGTGCTCTTCAGCGAGCCGAAAATTCCTCAATCTGGAGTACGTCTTCCGGTGACGGCAGCAGTACGAGACGTTCAGTGCTCTTCAGCGAGCCGAAAATTCCTCAATCAAAGAGCGCGAACCCTTCCACATCAATCGAGACGCCGTTCAGTGCTCTTCAGCGAGCCGAAAATTCCTCAATCGAACCCTTCCACATCAATCGAGACGCCGGTACCGACGTTCAGTGCTCTTCAGCGAGCCGAAAATTCCTCAATATACTCGATCCGTCGGCGCGTCTGGCGGACTGCTCGAACGTTCAGTGCTCTTCAGCGAGCCGAAAATTCCTCAATGCGCTGGTTGCGGCGGCGCAGTGGGTGTGGCGCAACTTCGTTCAGTGCTCTTCAGCGAGCCGAAAATTCCTCAATCGCGCTCCCCCGGCGGCGGGGGCAACTGCGACGGTCGTTCAGTGCTCTTCAGCGAGCCGAAAATTCCTCAATTCATCGCCGTACCCGCCCGCCGAGGGGAACAACATCTGCGTTCAGTGCTCTTCAGCGAGCCGAAAATTCCTCAATTTGTTCGTCAAAGGATTTCAAGGCGCTCCAAATACGCGTTCAGTGCTCTTCAGCGAGCCGAAAATTCCTCAATGTTGCCGAAGTCGCCGGTTTGGAGCAGCCGGGCGACGCGTTCAGTGCTCTTCAGCGAGCCGAAAATTCCTCAATCCACAGCGTCACCGCAGCGTTGATGTTTCATCTCAAACGCGTTCAGTGCTCTTCAGCGAGCCGAAAATTCCTCAATGTCTCTGTTCCAGACGCTCTACCCGCGTTTGGAAGCGTTCAGTGCTCTTCAGCGAGCCGAAAATTCCTCAATATCGCGCGCGCGGTCGCCGCGTGGCGGCGGATGCCCGTTCAGTGCTCTTCAGCGAGCCGAAAATTCCTCAATCGAGACCGGCAGCAACTGCTTCCCGCGCAATCGCCAGCCGTTCAGTGCTCTTCAGCGAGCCGAAAATTCCTCAATGTCCACACCAAAGCGCGTCAAATGCCCCACGCGCCCGTTCAGTGCTCTTCAGCGAGCCGAAAATTCCTCAATCTCCACAGCAAGCACGAAAACGAGTGGGGCGGATTGAGCCGTTCAGTGCTCTTCAGCGAGCCGAAAATTCCTCAATTCGGTCATTGCAGATCGCAGCAGCGCGATGTCGGCGCGTTCAGTGCTCTTCAGCGAGCCGAAAATTCCTCAATGCGCCGGGTGGTGATCTCCCACGGCAGCGACGCGACGTTCAGTGCTCTTCAGCGAGCCGAAAATTCCTCAATTAGCGCGGTTCGGGAGGGTGTGATATGCGAATACGACAAACGTTCAGTGCTCTTCAGCGAGCCGAAAATTCCTCAATCCGCGTCGCCGTCGCCGAATACGCCCGTCCACGCGACCGTTCAGTGCTCTTCAGCGAGCCGAAAATTCCTCAATGGCAGTACAATCGTTCGCTGCTCCAGCGCCA
>Ga0308410_1000567_pt1 | contig 20001 bp, 28 predicted proteins | sample HotsprOSTMatCore_FD_203467 | JGI IMG/M metagenome (GOLD analysis project Ga0308410, IMG submission 203467) | Hot spring phototrophic mat microbial communities from Octopus Spring, Yellowstone National Park, Wyoming, United States -... | ecosystem: Environmental > Aquatic > Thermal springs > Hot...
GACCCTGTATATGGGTCATTGTTGGTGTCAAAATTCATGAATTGCATCATGCGTGAAGGCAAGAAGACCGTCGCCCAAAAGATCTTTTATAAGGCAATGGAAGAGATCAAAAAGAAACTCTCCGACAAGGATCCCCTGGAGGTTTTTACACAGGCTGTGGAAAACGTTAAGCCGAATTTGGACGTGCGGTCTCGTCGGGTGGGGGGGGCCTCGTATCAGGTACCAATGCAGGTCAACAAGAAGCGGCAACAGTCGCTGGCTATCCGCTGGATTATTCAGGCTTGTCGGGAGAAAAAAGGTCGGCCGATGTACCTGAAATTGGCCGACGAATTGATTGCTGCCTACAGGCGTGAGGGTGCCGCTATCACCCGACGGGAGAACGTCCACCGGATGGCAGAGGCCAACAAAGCATTTGCTCACTTTGCGTGGTAGTTGCCGACTTCCAGGCGGACGAGTTGCCGCGCCGTTGAGGCCGGAAAAGACCTTCGGCGCGGCAAAGTTTTGCGCAGCTTTGTAGCAGAAAAGTCTGGGGAGCGATTCCCACGGATCGTCCCGCTGTGGAAAAAAGGGTGGTTTTATGACCCGGGACATTCACAGACTTCGGAACATTGGAATCGTGGCCCACATCGACGCGGGCAAAACTACCCTGACGGAACGTATGCTTTTCTATGCCCGCTTCGTGCATCGGGTTGGATCCGTGGACGAGGGAACCACGGTGACCGACTATGATCCTGAAGAACAGGAGCGAGGGATCACCATTAATGCGGCAACGGTGACGTTTCCCTGGAAGGACGTGATTATCAATCTGATCGATACTCCGGGCCACGTGGATTTTACAGCAGAGGTAGAACGTTCCTTGCGGGTGCTGGATGGGGCGATCGTGGTTTTCAGCGCGCGGGAGGGAGTGGAAGCTCAGAGCGAGACCGTCTGGCACCAAGCCGATAAATACCGGGTCCCGCGCCTGGCTTTTATCAACAAGATGGATCGAGAGGGGGCCGATTTTTTCCGAACACTAGAGGAAATCCGCAGCAGGTTGGGAGCCAATCCGGTGCCCTTGACATTACCGGTGGGAGCGGGCCCGGCTCACTTCAAAGCTCCCTTCCGGGGTGTGATCGATCTATTGAGGATGCAAATGCTCACATTTACCGCGGAGAGTGAGGGATCGGAGATTGTCGCCTCCGAAATCCCTTCCGAGGAACAGGATCGGGCTGCGGAGTGGCGCGCTCGCTTGCTTGACGAATTGTCGCTCCACGACGATGAGCTGACCGAAAAACTTTTGTCGGATGAACCCGTGGAGGAAGAACTCCTTCACCGCGTAATTCGCCGGGCCACGATCCAGTATCGAATTGTTCCGGTGTTTTGTGGGTCTGCTCTCCAGGGGATCGGTGTCCAGCCAGTGATGGACGGCGTGTGGCGGTATTTACCGAGCCCAGTAGATCTGCCGCCGGTGGAAGGGGAAGATCCGGAACATCCAGGCAAGAAGATGTATCGCAAGCCCGATTCAAAGGAGCCGTTTTCTGGGTTGGTGTTCAAAATTCAAGTGGATCGCCACGGGGAATTGCATTATGTGCGGATTTATTCGGGCCAATTGAAGGCCAATAGCCGGGTGCTCAACCCAGGCAAAGGTAAGAAGGAAAACATTCCCCAGCTTTGGCGTGTGCAGGCAGATAGAAGGGAACAAATTCCCATGGCCGAGGCGGGCGATATCGTCGGCATCATCGGGCTCCGGTATTCAGTCACAGGTGATACACTCTGCGATCCCAGGCATCCTATCTTATTCGAGCCCATCACCTTCCCGGAGACGGTGATTTCCATGGCAATTGAGCCGGAAAGTTCCGCCGATCGCAAAAAACTCACAGAAGTATTGGAGCTGATGAAGAAACAGGATCCCACCTTTGACGCCCGCGAACTTGAGGATACGGGACAAACGATCATCAGCGGGATGGGGGAATTACATTTGGAGGTGCTTCGGCATCGGTTAGAGCGGGAGTTTCGCTTGAACGTCCGCGTGTATCCGCCACGGGTGAGCTATCGGGAAACCGTTGAAAAACCTGTGGAAGTAACCGGGGTATGCCACCGAAATATCGGTGGGCAGAACCTGTTTGCCGAGGTACAAATCCGGATGGAACGGTGGGAACAAAAGGGGCAGCCAGTGTTGGTTACGGCGGAGTGCGGTGAATCTTTTCCGCCGGCCTTTCTCAAGGCAGTCATGCAGGTTCTCCAGGAAAAGGCCCAAGGAACGGGACTCCTGGGATTCCCGCTCACCCAGTTGAAAATTACCGTGCTGGGCGGGAAGACCCACGAGACCGATTCCAATGAGCTGGCTTTTCAGATAGCCGCTGCCGATGCGTTCGAAAAGGCCCTTCGCGAGGCCGGCAGTCTTGTCCTTGAGCCGATCATGCGGGTTGAGGTTCTTACTCCCGAGGAATATCTTGGGGATTTTGTGGCGGACCTCCAACGACGGCGAGGCAATATCGAACAGACCTTCCAGCGAGGGAATATGCGGGTGATCGAGGCCTTGGTTCCTATGGCTAACCTCTTTGGATACTCCAGTGCTATGCGGACCCTTTCTCAGGGACGAGCAAGTTACTCCATGGAGCCTCATTCCTATGCACCCGCTCCTTCCGAAGTTCTCCAAGGGATGATTTAAGAGACACCCCAACGGAGACCACTCAAGGATAAGAAATTAGGGCAATGGCAGGAGAGCTGGTAGTTTTGGAGGGGGAGAAGGGATTTGGCCGTGGGCCAGGGCATCCTTGGCGAAAGATCGGGGGCCGGCAGGCTGATTCAGAAAAAGGAATTTTTAGGTCTGGGTTGGTGGGAAGGAGCGGGATTTTGAAAGGTGGGAGGAAATCCCGGAAGTTGTGGGTCCTTGGTAGGTAAGGTAAGAGCTTTCCGATCTGGCGGGTGCCCGTTTGCGGTTGGAATGATGCCGAAGTGGTTTCCCTCGATCGGCAGAGGTTCGATGGGGTTAGGGACTTGAGAGTTCGGGGGCCGGTTCGGTTTCTGCATTAGCGTCTGTGTGGTCAGGGCTCATTCTAAGCTGGAGAGAGTTGGGGGCCGGAGATCCGGCAGAACAAATCCGGGGCAGGAGACCATCTGACAATCCTTCAGGAAAGGAGTTGGAATGTCGGCTGGTACAGGCACTGGTCGAGATTCTCCTGGCAATGCAGAGTTTCCGGGGGGAGCGGTTTTGTGGTCAGGGTTCTATTTGCAGTTGGCCGAGGAGTGAAGGAGGCGGACAACGCGGGTGAGTCCGATAGCTTTCAAAGTTTGAATTTGGGTGGGCTTGGTCCTTGGGTGCCGGGGGGTATTTCAGGGGGCTGCAGAATGGGGCAGAATGGGGTTGCACGATTCTGTTCCGCCGAACTTGGGTGAAAACACCGGGGAATAATGGGAAAACAAGGTCAACTTTCGCTCGCAGGTTGAAGAAGGGAGGTTAGGTTCGTTTTTGGTGGGGCGAGTGGGCTTACGGAAAATTTTTTGGGCACTGGCCTTTAAAAGGGTTAGCGATCGAGTTAGAATTCCAACTTTTGCCGGCCCTCCGACCTTTGAGGAACTCCCGCCCCAGTAGAGAACCCCTTGTGCGTTTGTATTCCACCTAAGTTAGTTTTAGGATGGGACAAACGAAAGAAACGATTTGCCCCGTAATGGTCGATTATGGGGAAGCCTCTTGGGGGCACCCAGGTCGTGGTACTCCCTGCCCAGGGATAGAGGGGGTTTCTGGACGGCGGGATTGTTGGTGAAAGCCGGAAGCTGGGAATGACCCAAACACGACAATACGTGTTTGAATGGTTAACATTGGCGATCCGGTTCCGCCGGCTTCCCACCCACCGGGAGAACGCGTAGGCCTTCGCGGCCTTGGGGTTTGGAAGGCGGAAAATGTGATTTTTCGGCAGGCAGTTGACGGAGGATCTGTTAGCCGATACCTTTAAAAATTCGTGCCTTTTCGCGGCTCCCGCGGAGGAAGCATGTTGTGTGGTATTTGGCATTTAGTTTGTTTGGAATTTTGATCGTTATTGATGGGATTCGGAGACATATTCGGTGGCGGGAAAGACCAAAGAGGTAATCCGGATCCGGATGGAGGCGTACGATCACGCAACGCTCGACGAGTGTGCCCGCGAGATCGTCGAGACGGCGAAACGTTCTGGGGCCAAAGTTTTTGGGCCAATACCGCTTCCGACCAGGATTGAGCGATACACCGTGCTTTCGAGTCCGTTTATTGACAAGAAGGCACGTCAGCAGTTCGAAATTCGGACCCATAAGCGGTTGATTGATATCTGTGAGGCTACGGCAAAGACGATCGAACAGCTCAATAAGCTGAGTATTCCGGCAGGTGTTGAGGTCAAGATCAAGGCGACGACAGGTAGGGCCTAATACGGGGTTCTGCAGAATTTCGTGGGGTTGAATAGTTAAAAACTATTCGGGTGAGGTAGCGTGCCCGATAGGTTCATTTGCCTCTGGGAAATGCTGAGTGGTTAGGCTTCAGGACGCGTGGTGGTGTAATTCACCGAGGCGGACTGCGGCATGACGGGACGCGTTGTGGGTAACGCCGGCAGACTACCGGTGGTCCCACAAGCAAGGTGATGCGAACGAGGTTTACTTCCATGAAACGTGTGGGAATCCTTGGCCGAAAGGTCGGGATGACGCAGATTTATGATCCCTCGGGAAAGGTCATCCCGGTAACAGTAATTCAGGCAGGTCCGTGCCATGTGCTTCAAGTTAAAACCTTGGATCGCGATGGTTACGAGGCTATTCAGCTTGGTTTTGTCGATAAACCTCGTCGTCTAGCCACGCGAGCCGAGCGTGGACATGTGGCCCACCTTGATAGCAAGCGCCAAAAGGCCCTCATCGCCGCAGGAATTACCCCGCCTCCCAAGGCTAATTGTGAACCTCAGCGGTTTATCCGGGAAATCCGTGGCCCGGTCGAGGGGTATCAAGTAGGGCAAGTGATCGATGTGTCGATCCTCCAGGATGTGGGCGCGGTGGATGTCACCGGAATCAGCAAGGGCCGCGGCTTCGCTGGGGTGATGAAACGGCATAACTTCCGAGGCCAGCGGGCAAGTCACGGCGTCAAGAAGGTCCATCGCCATCCCGGATCGATTGGAATGAACTCCGATCCGCATCACGTTTTCAAAGGAAAACGGATGGCTGGCCATTACGGAGCCGCCCGTTGTACGGTGCGAAATCTCCGAGTGGTTCAGATCGACGCCGTCAACAACCTTCTTTTAGTAAAAGGTGCCGTCCCTGGACCCAACGGTGGCTTTTTGATCATCCGTTCGACCAACAAGTTGCCCGCCAAGCCTTGGAAGCCCCTTTTGCCGCCGATTTTGCCGGAACCGACCTCTGGGCAGGAATTGCCCTCGGAGGCTGTAGCGGCCAACTGATCTTGGGGAGGAGGTGCTGAGCTTCCCGACCACGAAGTAGCCCCTGAGGATGCGGTGTTTGGCCCCGTGGAGGGTGGATCGTGGGAGGTGGGGCGGTTAGCGTCTCCCAAGCACGCCTCGAGCGAGAACGGAAGCCTTCCCCGATGGCTTTTTGGCGGGATGGATCATGTGAGGCTTCGAACAGACGTGTGTGGAGTTACCCATGATTGTTTTGCCGGTATATGACCGAACGGGACAGCAGGTAGGATCCTACGAGTTGGACCTGGCGGAATTGGCCCCGCGGATCAACAAACAGTTGCTCCATGACGCGGTAGTGATGTACCAGGCCAACCGGCGTCTGGGTACGGTCAAAACGAAAAGCCGCGGTGAGGTGGCCGGTTCCACCAGAAAGTTATACCGGCAGAAAGGAACCGGTCGCGCTCGGGCAGGTTCCCGTCGGTCTCCGACCCGGGTGGGAGGCGGGCATGCTCACGCGCTTCGGCCGCGGGATTGGTACTATCGGTTGCCGAAGCAGGCCTTGCGGCTGGCCACGCGGATGGCACTAGCTGCCCGGTTACGCGATGGGGAGGTTGCCCTCATTAACGAACTTACCTTTGCAGAGCCTAAAACCCGAGAGATGGCTGCTATCCTAAAAGCCTTGGGCCTGGAAGGGATCCGAACGCTGGTAGTAGTCGAGAAATACGATGTCCATGTATACAAAAGTGTACGCAACTTAGCTGATGCTACTGTGTTACCCGTCAGCGATTTGAACGCTTTGGAGATTCTTCGGCCCCGACGAGTCTTGATGACGACCGCAGCCTTGGATGCGTTTCGAGCAAAGGTCAAGAGCGAGGCAGAAAAACGGGGTAGGGGTGATGGGTCGGAGGCTTCTGCATTGGTAAAAGTAGGCGCGGGTTAAGTTACGGCTAAGACGGTTTCGAGTTTCGGTGGGTGGTTCGGTAGGCCCCAAGGTTCCCCATAAATTTGCCAAGGTCGCTGGCCGCAGCAGGTAACGACAAAAATGCATCGGTTTTTTTGGTAAACAGAGGCGTCCTTTTAGAAATTGAAATGGCCGGTGCTCGGCTGTGAGGTTCTTTTGGCTAGGAAGGTTGCGGATTTCGCGGGTGTAGGGGTAGTCGGCCGCAAAGACAAAAAGGCAAATTTTCTGAATTTCGGAGCGGTTTGCCTCTTGAGAGAGGTTGACATTCGATCATGGGACGGGATATCACGCAAACCAATCTTCAGCTGACCCCGTATCAGATAATCATTCGGCCGTTGGTGACGGAGAAGAGCTTGAAGGCGGCCGAGCTGTTTAATCAGTATGCCTTCGAGGTTCATCCGTTGGCCAACAAGCGGATGATTCGCGATGCCGTGGAAGAGTTGTTTAATGTGAAGGTCTTGCGGGTTAACACGCAGAATCGCCGAGGAAAGCCGAGAAGATTTCGATTCAAAAGGGGGTCCACGAAAAGCTGGAAGAAGGCTATTGTGACCCTCCATCCGGAATATCGCATTGATTTCTTCTAATTGAGACTTTCGGCGCGGAGGCCAAAATTTCAGTTCCGTCGGGAGCGATATCGGGGATGATTGGAGGGCTTTGGATCGGTCGGGGGTTTGCCTCCCGGCGGCAAGAATTTATTGATGGAGACTTCTTATGGGTATTCGATTATACAAACCGACATCTCCTGGCCGGCGACATGCTAGTGTGAGTGACTTTGCGGAGCTAACGCCGGAAGCGGAGGCCCCAAAGTGCCTGCTTCGTCCTTTGGTGCGAGGAAGCGGCCGCAATAATCAGGGAAAGATTACGGTGCGGCATCGGGGCGGGGGCCACAAGCGGATGTATCGGGTGATCGATTTTTGGCGTCGTAAGGATGGAATCCCGGCCAAGGTAGCCTCGATACAGTACGATCCCAATCGCAGTGCCCGAATTGCGTTGTTGCACTATGGCGATGGGGAAAAGCGGTTCATCCTGGCCCCTGAAGGCCTGAAAGTAGGGGATGAGGTGATGAGTGGTCCGGGGGCTCCTCCGAAGGTTGGAAATTGCCTGCCGCTTTCGGAGATCCCGTTGGGACTTGAGATCCATGCCATCGAATTGCAGCCGGGAAAAGGCGCCGCTCTTTGTCGCTCGGCAGGTGCCCGAGCTATCTTGATGGCTCGTGATGCCGGTTGGGCGCAGATCCAGCTCCCGAGCGGGGAGATTCGGCGCGTGCCGGCATGTTGTCGCGCGACTATTGGAGTGATTGGGAACGCGGACCACGACGCGATCAAGCTGGGGAAAGCCGGCCGAAGTCGGTGGTTGGGCAGGCGTCCTCATGTGCGAGGCACGGCCATGAACCCGATCGATCATCCCCATGGAGGTGGTGAAGGGCGGACTAAGGGCGGGCGGCATCCGTGCAGTCCCACCGGAAAACCCGCAAAGGGTGGAAAAACCCGCAAACCGCGGAAACCATCGGACAAGTTCATTTTGCGACGCCGTGTTTCCCGACGCTACGGTGAGGCCAAGCTCAGGACTTAAGGTAAAGCAGGCAAGGGGGAACTATGGGACGGTCGGTGAAAAAGGGTCCTTATGTAGATGCCAAACTCTACAAAAAGGTAAAACAACTTAACGAGACGAACGAGCGTCGGCCTATAAAGACTTGGGCCCGGGCTTGCACCATAATTCCCGAGTTCGTCGGCCATACTTTTTTGGTCCATAATGGTAAGACTCATGTAAAAGTTTTCATCACGGAGGAGATGGTGGGGCACCGGTTGGGGGAATTTGCCCCTACTCGGATCTTCCGTGGTCACGGTGGTGCAGGGAAGAAGGAGGCCAAACGAAAATAGCCGGCTTTCCACCCGGGTGGCAGTACTTTTGACCCCAAGACTCTCAGCATGCAGTGCCCGAGTGAAGATTTCGCCTTGGGGCAATGATTCAGTCGAACACTGATAAAGGTGGGATGAAACCATGTACGTGGCTAAACATCGTTTTGCCCGAATCAGTCCGCGGAAAGTTCGGCTGGTGGCCAATCTGGTTCGGGGAAAGACGGCGGAGGAGGCACTGACGATCCTGCGTTTTCAGCCGCAGCGAGGAGCACGGATGTTGGAAAAGGTTATCCGGTCGGCGATGGCCAACGCGGAGGACCAAGACGTGCGAAATGCGGGGAGATTGCGACTGGTGGATGTTCGGGTGGATCAAGGACCATCGCTGAAGCGACTGCGGCCTTTGGCGCGGGGGGCGGCAGCAATTTATCTCCGACGCATGTCCCATATAACGGTAGTGTTGGAGTAAACAAGGAGTTGGTGCCGGTATGGGTCAAAAGTCAAATCCAATTGGTTTCCGGACGGGGGTTACCCTCGATTGGGCCAGCCGATGGTACGCCCCAAAGAGGGAATTCGCGGATCTGTTGGTAGAAGATCAAAGGATCCGCGATTTCATCAAAAACCGCAAGGACGCGGAAGGCCGTCCCATGTACCCGATGGTCGCCAAGATTGAAATCGAACGTACCCGGGACGAAGTCCGAGTGTTTGTGCATTCTGCCCGGCCGGGAATCCTCATCGGTCGAAAGGGGGAGAAAAAGGAAGAACTGCAGCGCGAGCTTGAAGAACTGACCGGCCGACGGATTCGTTTGGACGTCATTGAGGTCCGCCAGCCGGAGTTGGTGGCTCAGCTGGTTGCCGAGGATATCGCCGATCAACTGTCGCGACGGGCTAGCTTTCGTCGAGTAATGAAGCGGGCGATCGAGGAGACGATGAAGGCCGGGGCCAAGGGCATCAAGATTCAGGTTTCCGGCCGGCTGGGAGGGGCGGAAATGAGCCGCTCGGAAAAAGAGATCGCCGGCACCATGCCTTTGTCAACATTGATGGCCAACATCGATTACGGCTTTGCTGAGGCACTGATTCCTCAGGGGCGGATCGGGGTAAAAGTTTGGATCAATCGCGGTATGTTTGGGGAGGACGAGTCCCATGGTGATGATGCCCAAGCGGGTAAAGTTTCGAAAGGCCCAAAGAGGACGTATAAGAGGTAAGGCAAGTCGGGGTAATCGGGTTGTTTTCGGAGATTATGGACTCCAGGCAGTCCAAGGGGGCTGGATTAAGGCTCAGACCATCGAAGCCGGCCGGATTGCCGCCCAACAATATCTCCGTAACGAGGGAAAACTGTATGTGCGTATTTTCCCTCATAAACCTGTGACTGCTAAGCCTTTGGAAACGCGAATGGGAAAGGGTAAAGGTGAACCAAAGTTCTGGGCGGCTGTCGTCAGGCCGGGCACGGTCCTTTTTGAGATCGGCGGTGTTTCGGAGGAGGCGGCACGGCTTTGCTTTAGCCGATTGGCTCATAAAATGCCGGTCAAAGTGCGATTCATCCGACGCCAGCCAATTTAAAGAAGAGCGGGAAGGTTCCAAGATTTCCCGATATTTCGCTTGTGCGAAATTACAGTTGCTATTCGCTTGACCAAATATCGGAAACGGGTTGTGGAAGACGTTGCGAGTGGAGGAAAACCCCACGGAAGGCTTCATGAGAAGGCTTTTTTGGCTTAAGGGGCCTGGAACGCACGCGGGCCGCGATTGGAGCACTCCGGAGAGACGAAGGGTGGGATCGGGCCATGAAAGTGAGCGAATTGCGGCAGATGAGTGATGAGCAATTGGCCCAAGTGCTCAAGGAGACTCGGGAGTCACTTTTCCGCCTGCGGGTGCAGGCGCAAACCGAACGATTGGACGCACCCAGTGAAATTCGAAAGCATCGAAGGTTGATTGCTCGGATTTTGACCATCCAAAATGAGCGCAAGCGGCAGCAGCAAAGGCTTGCGGGTCAAAGTGCGTGAGAAAATTAGTGCGTGGCAAAATTCTTCGTGCATGGAATCCTGGCATTTAAGGAGCGGGTAGGGAAAGGCAAAATTTTGGAACACCGTCTGGCTCGGGCATTTCCCGTTTCCGCGGGGAGTCGGCGGGTGAGGTGAGACAAGATGCCTGCCGTAGGTGCCCAGGAGGCAACTGCCCACGCGGCATGGAAGGTGTTCGGACGACGAGTCCGTTGTGGAACCCCTCCAGAAAACAGTGTTTTTGTTTCTGTTGTGTGAGAAGCTTTTTTGGAATGTAGGATTCGGGGCGACAGCGACATCAAGGGTCAAGAGTATTTAACAAAGTATCCGCAAGGGGGTACTCCGGGGGTTGACAATCCCAGTTCGCTGGCTTGGTAGGAATTTGGGGATTGGAGTATGACCTCCAGAAGTGAAGCGGAGGTTCGCGAGGGATGCCACGAAAACGGTTGATTGGTGTCGTTACTAGTGATCGGATGAATAAGACCCGCCGGGTGGAGGTGCCGCGGCTTGCTAAGCATCCCCGGTACGGCAAATACATTCGGAAGCGAACAATTTGCTACGTGCATGACGAGAATAACGAATCCCATTTGGGGGATACCGTGGAGATCGTCGAGTCCAGACCGCTCTCCCGCCTAAAGCGGTGGCGATTAGTGCGAGTGATTAGCAGGCTCGATGTTTCGGCTCGCGAAGCTTTGCAGACCGAGACGAAGGATATGGAACCGTGGGCTCAGTTGGGTGCCACGGCAGCTCCGCCGCAGCCGGAGGAGGGTGGCGGGGAGGCTTCGGCAACGTAGCAACACTCCGTCTGCAACCTTCGAGCTGACCGATGTGGGGGGCACGAGACAGGGGTTAGAGGATCTGAATTTGTAACGCGAATTTCAGGGTATCTTGGGGGCAGTGCAGGGTTGAGGGTGTCACGGGACGGCTGAAGGCGGGAGTGGAGGTTTTTTCACGCAATATCCATAGCGATAACAAGAATTCAATCGCTTCCAAAGGGACTTCGCTTGCGAATAGCTCGGAACCTATTTCGGGATCTTTAGCTTGGTGCGGGGCAAATAAGGACAAATCTATCTGGAGTATGCGACTTGAGGGAATAAGCGTGCGGAAGGTCTGGCGATGATTCAAACGCAAACTCGATTGGCCGTAGCAGATAACACCGGTGTACGGGAATTGATGTGCATTAAGGTATTAGGGGGTTCACGGAGAAGATATGCCCGCGTGGGTGACATTATTGTCTGCAGCGTGAAAAGTGTGATCCCGGGTAGCGATTTCAAAAAGGGGGCAGTGGTTCGGGCGGTAGTGGTTCGTACAAAACAGCCGACGCGCCGGGAAGATGGGAGCTACGTGCGATTTGATAGCAATGCCGCGGTCATTATCGATCAGGAGCGGAATCCCAAGGGGACTCGGATCTTTGGGGCGGTGGCTCGGGAGCTCCGCGAGCGGAACTTCATGAAGATCGTGAGTTTGGCGAGCGAGGTGGTTTAGATGCACATCCGTCGGGACGATATTGTCGAGGTGATCACGGGGGAGGATCGCGGGAAGCGAGGTCGCGTCCTCCGTGTAGATCGCAAGAATCAAAAATTGGTGGTGGAGGGCATCAATAAAGCGATTAAACACCTCCGGCGGAGTAGAAAACACCCTCAGGGAGGGCGCGTAGAGATCGAGATGCCACTCCATTGGTCCAACGTCCTCCTCGTATGCCCTGCATGTGGTCGACCGACTCGCACAGGCGCGCGATATTTGGAGGACGGTAGCAAAGTTCGCTACTGTAAGAAATGTAGGGCAGATATTGGCTCGATTGCCCCTCCGCGAAAGCGTTATTCAAAAAGTGAGGCACGTGCGTCATGATTCCTCGGCTGATGGAACGCTATCAACGTGAGATCGTACCCGAGCTGGCCAAACGGCTGGGACGATCCAACCCTCTTTCGCTTCCGCGACTGGAAAAGATAGTCGTCAACATGGGTGTGGGTAAGGCCCTCCAGGATAAGAAGTATCTGGAGGAGGCCATGGATGCCCTGAGTCTTATTACCGGACAAAAACCGGTAGTCACGCGGGCACGCAAGTCGGTAGCAGCCTTCCGGGTTCGGAGGGGAATGGCCATCGGTTGTATGGTTACCCTCCGGCGGCAGAGAATGTATGAGTTTTTGGACCGACTGATTGCTTTGGCTCTTCCCCGGGTGAGGGACTTCCGAGGATTAAATCCGCGAGCCTTCGACGGGCATGGTAACTATAACCTCGGGCTGTCGGAACAATTTGTTTTCCCCGAGTTGAATCCGGACCGTTATTCCCGGCCGCAAGGAATGAATATCACCATTGTTACCACCACCAATAGCGATGAGGAAGCCCGTTTACTTTTGCAGTTGTTAGGAATGCCCTTCCGTTCAGGCTGAGGGCGAACCAACTTCGAGTGGGGATCGAGGATCCATGGCAACCAAAGCAAAGATTGTGAAAGCGATGCGGGAGCCGAAGTTTGCGGTTCGTCGCCGCAACCGGTGTCGGCTTTGTGGAAGACCCCGGGGATATTACCGCAAATTCGGCGTTTGTCGTATATGTTTGCGTAAGCTGGCCGATTGGGGACTGATTCCTGGTGTACGTAAGGCAAGTTGGTAAGGGGACCTGACGGGAAATGATGACAGACCCTATCGCCGACATGTTGACCCGCATTCGCAATGCCGTTCGGGTTGAGCATCCTTATGTGGACCTCCCAAGCTCCAAAGTAAAGCGGGGGGTGGCCGAGGTATTGAAGCGGGAAGGCTATATCTGGGACTGGGAGGAAATCGAGGTTGGGCCGGGAAAACAGTTGCGGATCTACTTGAAATATGGCCCTAATGGCGAACGGGTGATCCGGCACATTGAACGTGTGAGCGCGCCCGGTCGGCGAATTTACTGTGGGTACCAGAAGTTACGGCCGGTCCTGAACGGGCTGGGTATCTACATTTTGAGTACCAGCCGTGGCGTTATGAGCGACCGGGAGGCTCGCCAAAGAAAAGTTGGCGGCGAGATTATTTGCAAGGTTTGGTGAAGCCCCAAGGGAAGGCAGTTGTCTTGTTTCGTTCATCGGAAAAGGTGGATCCTCCTGGAATGTGATATCTCGGTGTACCCGGTGGCTTGACCTCGGGTGTGTAGGGATGGGCAGCAATGTCGCGAATTGGAAAAAGACCTGTAGTAGTTCCACCGGACGTCAAGGTGACCATCGAAAATCGTACGGTGGCCATCGAAGGTCCAAAGGGTAAGTTGAGCTACCAGCATCGGCCGGAAGTAGCCGTGGAGTTCGATCCTGCAAAGCGGCTGATTCATGTTCGGCCAGCCCAGGAAACCCGCTGGACGAAGGCCTACCACGGGCTGACTCGGGCCGTGATTCAGAATATGGTTACCGGTGTTACCCAGGGTTACGAAAAACAGTTAGAAATCCAGGGGGTGGGATATTTAGCGGCTATTGTGGGCAAGGAATTACATTTGCGTTTAGGGTTTGCCCACGAAGTTCACATACCTTTGCCCACGGATTTGACGGTCACCTGCCCGGATCCGCAACACATCCTCATTCGGGGGATCGACAAACAGCGGGTGGGCGAATTTGCTGCGGAAATTCGAGCGATTCGGAAAGCGGATCCTTATTTGGGCAAAGGCATTCGCTATGTTGGTGAGGTAGTCCGGCTGAAAGAACGGAAGGGTGCCGGAAAGAAGTAGCCTTAGAGCAGGGACACCGTGGGAGTCGGCAGAGCATTCGCACTGATCCCGCGGGACCTTCGCTGAGAAGCGAGAACCAGGGGGCTCCAGCACGTAGGGGGTTATTGGCCCGAGCTGCTGGGGCTGACGATATGCCTGGTGTGTTTTCCCGGCTAGGCTTCCCGGAGCCGTCATGTGGGGCGTGGATCGGCGGGTTTCAGGGAGCTATTAGAAACAGTGAGGACAGAAGCCGGCAGGTAGTCGAGTTGTAGGCGTCGGCCGGTTGGGTTTTTGTTTTGAGGGTTGGAGTTGATCGAGAAAACGTTTGCGGACCGGGTGAGTTGAAGCCGTGAACAAGCAAAAAGAATTGAATCGGCAGAGACAGCGGCGGTGTTTCCGGGTCCGGAATAAGCTGAAACGCGTTTCCCACCGACCGCGGCTAAGTGTGTTCCGGAGTCACAAGCACATATATGCCCAGGTAATCGACGATACCACGGGGCGGACTTTGGCCGCTGCAAGTACCCTCGAGAAAGAGATTTTAGGGAACCGAAAGCACGGTGGGGACATCGAAGCGGCTAAGGTGGTAGGACGGGTTATCGCCGAGCGGGCATTAACGGCCGGGATTAAGCAGGTCGTTTTCGATCGCGGACGCTATAAGTATCACGGCCGTGTCGCCGCTCTGGCTGATGCCGCTCGGGACGCAGGCTTAGATATTGGCCCGAAAAAAGTCATCGAGGACGAAAAAGCAGGAAAGGCTCCCGCCAAAGAAAAGAAGACCAAAGAAGAAAAAGCCCTTCAAAAGGCGGCAGCTCAGTCCGGGCAGAAAAAGGCTGGCAAGAAGTGAGTCTCGGGAGAAAGCCCCATCGGGGTTCCGCGTCAAGCTCTGGAATCTCTCCGCACTTTCCGGCGACGGTGCCTGGAAAACAATCACAAGGGTGCTTCCAAAACAATCACAAGGAGGTGTTCTAGTTGGTTTTGGCGGCTTGGGACGAAAGGTTCGTCGTCTTTTGAGGGAGGGCCCGGAGTTGTGGGCCACGCAAGAAGCTTTTGCCCAATCGGCGGGTATTCATTGAGGGGAAATCTTGAACGTTGAGGACAGCGTCGTTTAACACGTTGGGCGCGCTAAGGCAATCGACGAACCTTCCAAAACCTGTTCCCGCAAACCGAAGAAGGTGGGAGCGATCGCGTTCGGATTTAGGCAGAAGGCGAAATTCGTGGGCTCGATGTGGATTGAGGTCTCTTTAAGCGATGTCGACTGAACCTACAACTAGCGGGGAACTAGTCGAACGCGTAATCCAGATCCGTCGGTGCGCGGCCGTGATCAAAGGGGGCCGACGGTTTAGCTTCACCGCTTTGGTAGTAGTGGGGGACCGGCAAGGCCGAGTAGGCTGGGGATATGGAAAGGCCAATGAAGTCCCCCCAGCGGTGGAGAAGGCCCTTAAGGCCGCTCAGCGGAACATGGTGACGATTCATTTGGACGGGGGAACGATTCCCCATGAGGTTTGGGGCGAATATGAGGCGTCGAAGGTAGTGCTGATTCCGGCTCGCCCGGGGACGGGGATCATCGCTGGGGCCGCGGTTCGTGCGGTCTGCGAGGCCGCCGGAATTACCGACATTCTTACCAAGAGTTTTCGCTCCCATAATCCACTGAATTTGATAAAAGCGACCATGTTGGCGTTACAACAGTGTCGCAGTAAATCTGAAACCGAGCGACTTCGGGGAGTTTCGCTGTCATGAAATTGAGTGATGTCCACCGCGGAATAACCCGGCATAGGAAACCAAAGCGAGTGGGACGCGGACCGGGCTCTGGTCACGGCAAAACTTGTGGTCGCGGGCACAAGGGCCAGGCCGCCCGGAGCGGGTGGTCTCGTCGGCCAGGATTTGAAGGCGGGCAGATGCCCCTCATACGTCGTATTCCTAAACGGGGTTTTCATAACCGTTTTGCCGACGTGGTGGCTTTCGTGAATGTAGGGGTTTTGGAGAAATATTTCGCGGCGGGAGAAGAGGTCAATCCGGAAACCCTACGGCTTCGGGGCCTTGTTAAGGAGAATTATGACGTCCTGAAAATCCTCGGTTCTGGGGAGCTGACTAAACCCCTGAAAGTGGCCGCCCATCGGTTTAGTGCATCCGCTAAGGAGAAGATTACAAAAGCAGGGGGGGAAGTCATCCTTTTGCCCGGTAAGCAGCCCGTACCGAAGAACAAGCCGAAAAAGTTGCCGGCCGTGGGCCGTTAATGGCGGGGAGTTGGTGAATCCGTTCGGAACGCCTGTAGGCCTCTGGCATCTCCGGTGATGTTTGGCTGCGGGCAGACGAAGCACTTTTTTGTATTGCTATGGCCGGCGGAAAAAGATGCCTTCCCGATAGAGGGTGGGTTTTTGGCTCAGGGGTCGTGGAAGTTCTAGGGATTGGTCGTGCGAGGGCTTGTTTGGCAACAGTTTGGGGTTCCATCGTTTTTGGGGTGCACTTGGAAATTTGAAAGGGGTTGGGGGAAGCACTGGGTAAAGGGATAGCGAGGTGCTGGGGTCGAGCTGCCGCCACCGGCAGGATTGTTTGCGAAGGATGAGCCGGAAATGTTGGAAAAAATCCGAGTGATTTTTACCATACCCGAGCTGCGGCGGAAAATCCTCCTCACCCTCCTCTTGTTGGCTATCTACCGCGTGGGTTGGCAGATTCCTTTGCCGGTGGTTGATGCGGAGGCAATGCGGCGGGCCTTGCAAACGCAGCAGGGTGGCTTCGGGGCTTTGCTGGAGCAAGTGGCCATTTTTAGTGCCAGCAACTTGCACGAAGCTACCATCTTCGGCTTAGGGATCATGCCGTATATCTCAGCTTCGATTATTTTTCAACTGTTGGCGACGGTGATCCCTGCATTGGAGCGGTTACAAAAGGAAGAGGGGGAGGCGGGGAGAAGAAAAATCAACGAATATACTCGGTACGCAACTGTCGGGTTGTGCATCTTTCAAAGTTGGTTCTATCTTGCCGTGCTGGTTCGGAGCGAGTTTATTCGCGAACAGTTTATCAATCCTGAGACAGGCCAACTCTCTTTGGCATGGCAGCTGACGGCTGTGTTAACAATGACCGCGGGCACCACATTTTTAATGTGGTTAGGGGAGCAAATCGACCAGTACGGGATAGGGAATGGAATCAGTTTGCTGATCATGGCGGGGATTCTCGCGCGTCTTCCCAGTGCCCTTTGGTCTTTGCTTCAGCCTGTAGTTACGGAAGGCTTCGAGCTGGGGAGTGCCGGGGGCACGATCGGGGTTGATAAACTCCTTGTTTTAGTTGCGTTATTTGTAGGGGTGGTGGCTGGGGTGGTGTATATGGAAAGGGCCCAGCGGCGAATCCCCACGCATAGCGCGAAGCACGTTCGTGGCCGAAGGGTCTATGGTGGCGCGCGGCAATACCTGCCCCTAAAGGTGAATCAGGGCGGGGTGATGCCTATCGTCTTCGCTAGCAGTTTACTGCTGTTTCCTTCGGTATTCTTCCAGTGGTTGGCTCACCAAACCCGTGCAGGTTGGGCCTTCCAACTGGATTTAGCTTTCCGCCGCGGGGAATCCTATATATACAACCTGTGCTACATTCTGCTGATTTATTTCTTCTGTTATTTCTGGACGGCCATCATTTTTAACCCTAAAGACATGGCCGAGAACCTGAAGAACTACGGGACATTTATTCCGGGTTATCGGCCCGGACGGCGAACCGCCGAGTATTTAGAAAAGGTGATGGTTCGGATCACCTTTGTGGGAGCGGGATTTTTGGCCATAATCGCCGTGATCCCCACCATTATCGCAACATGGTTGAGGGTGGATTGGGTCATTGCAAGCTTTTATGGAGGCACGAGTCTGTTAATTGCGGTGAGTGTTGCTTTCGATTTGGTGCAGCGAATTGATAGTTACCTTGTGATGCATAATTACAAAGGGCTGTTGGAGCGGTAAACAGACGTCCTCTTGATGATGGGACACCACTACCGTCTCAGGAGCCGGATAATTCGATGCAACTTTGAGGGTTAGTCAGGTAAAACTTGCCGGGAGTGATAGCCGATGCGACTGGTTTTTATCGGGCCTCCAGGGGCCGGAAAGGGCACACAGGCCGAGAAACTGGTTCGAAGGTACAACTTAGTACATCTTTCCACAGGAGATATGTTGCGGGCTGCCCGAGAGGCCCAAACGGAAATTGGTCGCAAGGCAGATGTGTACATGTCTCGAGGGGAGTTGGTACCAGACGAAATCGTCTTGGGCATCGTCGAGGAGCGTTTGAGCCAACCGGATTGTAATTTCGGCTTTTTGCTCGATGGATTTCCGCGAACGGTCGCCCAGGCGGAGGCTTTGGACCGGATTTTGGCGGGCCGGGGGATGCCTTTGGATGTCGTGCTGGAACTCAAAGTGCCCGAGGAGGAGCTTTTCCGCCGGCTGGCGGGGAGGGGGCGCGCAGATGACTCTCCAGAAGTGATCCGCCAAAGGCTGGTCGCCTATCGGAATCAAACGGAACCTTTGCTTGAATATTATGGCAGGCTCGGTTTGTTGCAGTCCGTTGATGGGTTGGGGACAGTCGAGGAGGTGTTCGAACGGCTTGTTGCGGTACTGGATCCCATCGCAACGAACAGGGCTTAGGAGTTCATACTGGACAACCGTACCGTTTATTTCGCTTTCGGAATCGGTCGGGTCGGGTGATCCTGCTGGGATGAGGAGTGTTTTGGGGCGTGATTGCCCTCCGCAGTCCTAAAGAAATCGCGGCTATGCGGAAGGCCGGGTTGGTGGTCTGGCATGCTTTGGCCTTGGCCCGATCGATGGTCCGACCCGGGGTGACTACGGGGGAAATCGACAAAGCTGTGGAACGTTTCTTGGCCCACCAAGGAGTCCAGCCCCTTTTTAAAGGGGTGCCGGGAAAGGTGCCTTACCCGGCTGTTACCTGTATCTCAGTAAATGAGGAGGTAGTTCACGGAATTCCCGGGCCCCGGAAGCTCTTCCCCGGGGACATCGTAAGCATAGACACCGGGTGTCGTCTTGGAGGTTGGTGCGGAGACGCGGCCGCCACCTTCATTTTGGAACCGGTTTCGGATCGCGTACGGTTGCTGGTACAGGTTACCCGGGACGTGCTCCGTCTGGCAATTCGATTGCTGGGCGAAAAATCCTATTGGAGCGAGGTGGCCGCGGAAATGGAACAGTTCGTGAGGGCCCACGGGTTTTCGGTGGTGGAGGCATTTGTGGGGCATGGCATCGGCCGACAAATGCATGAAGATCCGCAAGTGCCCAATTTTGTGAGCGACCTCCTTCGTCGGGGGGGAGATTTCCGCATTCAGCCGGGTCTGGTGATTGCGGTCGAGCCTATGGTGAATATGGGCTCCAAACGAGTTCGCCTAATGCCAGATTACTGGACACAGGTAACAGCGGACGGGTTGCCCAGTGCTCACTTTGAGCACACGATCGCCATAACGGGGGATGGGCCTGTGGTATTGACCGCAGGTCCCCGCGGGGAGCTGGATTTCGAATCGAGTGAACCGCAGGAAACCCGAAGCCCTTTACAGGCCGGGGGTGAAGCAGGGGGTACCGCCTGAACGTTTTGGGCATGGAAAGCCTGTTTCTGTCTTTGACCTCGTGAAGAGGGGCTGAGATCGCCTGAGCGAGGTCCAGAAAGAAAGTCAAGAGAACTCCCATATTGCGAGGGCATTGGGGGGACAGTAGTAGGCAACTGGAAGGCTCAGGTGGCTCAGAACGCGGGAAGGTTAACCCGTCTCGGGTGTAACTGCCTCGGTAAAGTGCATAGACTACTTGCTGCACCAACATACTGAATACCTAAAAGCCGTCTTCGGCATGATGATCCGCGTAAGAATTGGGGCAAAGCGACATTGAAAAAGAGGAGACAAGCCTAAACGACTTTCTTAATAAGGAAATTCCCAATTTGGGGGCTTGAAGATGAAGGTTCGTGCGAGCGTGAAACGTATCTGTGCCAACTGCAAGGTAGTTCGACGGAAGGGCCGGATTTATATAATTTGTTCTAATCCGAAGCACAAGCAGCGTCAGGGTTAGGCCGGTCTTCTCCGAGCCGGTAGGATTGTGACGGGAACGGAGCGTGTCTTCGAGAGGTTGCAAACACTACAGCCGGGAAGTTCAGCCCGGGGCATGGATCTAGGGTTATGGGCAAGCTTCGAGGACCGAAGTTGGCCTTACGGCAGAAGCCGG
>Ga0308410_1000571_pt1 | contig 19957 bp, 12 predicted proteins | sample HotsprOSTMatCore_FD_203467 | JGI IMG/M metagenome (GOLD analysis project Ga0308410, IMG submission 203467) | Hot spring phototrophic mat microbial communities from Octopus Spring, Yellowstone National Park, Wyoming, United States -... | ecosystem: Environmental > Aquatic > Thermal springs > Hot...
GGGGTAAGAACCGGCCGATGGGACGAAGTGGGCCGAAACCTCTTTAATCGTTTCCAAGAGGTGGCAGTTAATGTTTGTTCATGGATTGAACGAGTCCAGGCTGAATTTAATCGGCTGGACCTTTTGGGCCATGCTCTGACCGGTAGCGGTACTGCGTACTTTGGGCTGTGCCGCTCGGCTTTGCATGCTCGCTGGGTGGCGGCCAGACTCCGTCAGCGAGCCTTGGGCCTGGTTTGGGCAGGGCGGAGCACTCGGGGTATTGCGTGCTGGGTCAAGGAGAGCTGCTATGGAGATTACCGAAGTCCGGATCAAGCTGGTGGAGGAGCCGGGAGAAAAACTTAAAGCTTTTTGCTCGATAACCTTGGACAATTGTTTCGTTGTCCGAGATTTGAAGATTATCGAAGGGGCTAACGGACTGTTTGTGGCCATGCCAAGTCGCCGGTTAACAGCACATTGTCCTCATTGTCGCACGAAAAATCATCTGAGGGCCTGTTATTGCAACCAATGCGGGGCGAGGTTGCGGGAACCGCCCATCCCGCGAGATGCTGAAGGACGTGAACGCCTGTACGCCGATATCGCTCATCCTATCAATTCCGCTTGTCGGGAAATGATCCAGCGTAAAGTGATCGAGGCCTTCTACCAGGAGCGGATTCGGGCTTCGCAACCAGGGTATGTCTCCCGCTACGAAGACTATGAGGAAGGCCAGTTTGAGGCCGATACCCCGCAGGCAACAAAGCCTTCCAGGGAGGGTACCTCTGGTGCCGCGGGAGGGAAAGTTCCTCATGCCGGGCCCCCCCAGGGACCGCACACCCGTTCTGCGGGAAGCACGGCCTCTTCCCCGCGGTCGAATGCCTCCGCCGAGGGTGGTTGAGCGAGTGGGCTCCCACAAGAAGTTTTAATTGCAAATTCGTCAGGTAGCTCCCCACTTAATAGGTGCATTGTTCCCAAGAATTCCACCAGATCTAGGGATATGCCGATCTGACGCCCCCCTCCCTGACCAGTGCTTCGTCCCCATCAGGAGTTGAGCTTATCCAGATGTACGGGTTTTTGCGTGCACATCCCATCTTTACCCAGTTAAGGAGAATTGCTTCCCGGGCAATCCTAATTTTCCACGCTGAGGAAGCACTAGCCCGGGATTATGCCCCAGAAGCGGACCAAGGCCGAAGCCCGAGGAAATCGGCCTTCTAAAGTTTTCAATGTTCCGAAATTCACCCAGTGAGAGATCCCTGTTTTTTTGGCGGGATTTCTCGAACCTGAAGGAATGAGCTTTTCCATCCACGTGTCGGCAATCCGTGCTGGGCATCCCCCTCAGCCCGGAGATAACCAGGGCCGGAGAGTTGGGGAGGGTAGGTTTTCGCAAAGTTTCGGAATGTAAGAATGGTTCACCTGGCGGGCAGGGTTCTTCTTTGCTTGCTTTCTTCGGTGTATCGGCCGATTAGTTCCTGCATGTACCGAAAAACGCAACTTGTGATTTGTCAGGATCTACATAATCTCGGAGGAAACGATCTACCCATCTTGCCAAACCGGTGACACAGTTGGTTCCGCGGTTTTGAGGCAACTTTTCCTTTATTGGTTTTGGGAAGCTGAATCAGTATTTGGGAAGCTGAATCAGTAAGAGAAAGGTGGTGTTTTATGAGGAGAGCCTTTCCCTCCATTTGCACGCTCGGAGGGTTACTAGTCCCAATAGGAGCTGCCATAGGCGGGGCTGTACCGACGGCGACGATAATAGTAATAACGCCGGCGATGCCGCGGGGCAAAAAGCTTTAGGAGGAGCAGGGTGACGCCACTGACGCTGAGGATCGCAAACAGCTCGTAGCACAGGCCGCTCAGCAAATCTATAGGCTCCTGAAGGGAATCCTCCTGCGGCAGAGATTGCCCTTGCCCGGAGGGTAAGGCCGCGGTGGGAAGTGAGGAAGCGGTTGTGGTCGAGCTCTCCCCCGTTCCCCGGGACGGGTGCTCTTCGCCTGCGGCATTCGAAATCGACGTTCTAGGCTTATTTGGATCGGACATTTGGGGGCTGGAATGCTCCTCCTGTGAAAAAGCAGATCCTGGGGAACCGAGTGAGCCAGAAAATGAGGATGAAGTTTTGGAATCGCCCCAACCTCCAGGGGAGGTTGGTGTGTCTTCGGCGAAGGAATCTGTGTTCCAAGGATTAGGACCGCCACTCCGGGATGGAAGCCTGGAACCCGAATTCTCCCGAGTACTATGAGTGCTTTCTGCCGGGAAGGAAGAAACTGGCTGGGAATCGGTTTCGAACGGACGGCTCAATCCTGGTGATTGTTGTGATCGGTGCGTTGACCCGGTCGAGGACTCACGAAGAGGATTTCCCTGGGATTTTTCTGTGGCCCACGGAGAGGACTGGTTGGCACCGGAAGCTTTCGATGAGGGTTCGTAGGATTTGTACCCATAATTTGGCGGGTGATTCTCGGCAGCCGACCCTTCCTCGAAGGAGTAATCCTCAAACGAACTTCGGCCGAGATTCCCCTGATCCCTTCCAGAGTAAGAGCCTCGCGGCCTGCTACTTGCCTCGATACCTTCCATCGAAGAGTTTTGGGGCGAGGGGCTTCCACTAGAAGAATAGGGACTACCGCTAGGAGAATATTGACCCCACTGAGAGGCCTCGGCGGAATTGGCGAAGCTTGCAGGCTGCGATCCATACCTCGGGTGAGTTTCCGCTGTCACGCCCGTGAAGCGGGAATAGGATGAACTTCCGCTTGCGCCCGCGGATCCAGTTGAAGAGACGTCTCGAACTGGGTTGGAACGGCTCGGGCTGGCGGAAGTGCTATCGGCAAAGCCGGGGGAGCTATCGGGACAGCTCTTGGAATTACCTCCGTGGTAACCGGAACCAGGAACGGAGTCGGATACCGCCGATCTCCGCACATCGCTGGGGTGGTTCCGGGGTGAGGCTGCCGGCGGGCTTCCCACTTGGGGGTGAGCCGCAAGCTGGGCCGCAGGGGTATCGTCGGTTTCTGGAGAGTACCCGGGGCCTCTGGCCGCGGGCAAAGTGGATCCCTGATCCTTACTGGAGCCCCATCTGCCGAAAGTATCTGCCGACCGAGCAGGGCTTCCGGTGTCGGTTGCGGCCAGGGGGTCGTACGGAGTCGAGGCAGAATTCCCAGAATAACTGGGCCCCCGGTATCCTCCGGAGGAGGCTGCAGTATTGGGGGACATTTCCGGGGAAGGGTGGGCGGGCTCGACGAAAGCAGCTGGAGCGATTGCAACGGAAAGGCCCGGAGTGTTCCCCGATGGAATCGAGGCGAGAGTTCCAGGTTCCGGGGAAACCCCCGGCCTTTGAAGGCGGGCAAGTTCGCCATAAGCTACCGTTAGTTGGGGTTCCGCCGTGGCAAGGAAGCGGAGGATCCGGGCGGAGTGGCTTCCGAAGGTTCGGCCGCCGCTGGTGCCGAAGAGAACGCCGGCCAATTGTCCCCTGGAATTGAAGATTGGGCCACCTGAATCCCCTTGCCTGGCCCCCACCGATACTTCCAACATTTCCGGGGGATAACCGATCCCCGGAGCCACATACTGAACACATCGTGCTGCTGCAGCACGGTAATTTCCGCGGCCATAACCAGCGATGATCAGATTTTCGCCCGGAATGGCTACGGTAGGAGAAATCGGTACCGGGCCGATGTTGACGGGCGGAATCATCAGGAGGGCCAAATCCCAAACCGGGTCGGTGGACACCACTACTGCGGGAATGCGGATCCCGTTTGGGAAAGTGGCTTCGATTCGCCCTTTACAATCACGAATTACATGCCAGTTGGTGATGATTAGTCCGTAATTGGGGTGAGTGGCGATGAGGGTTCCTGACCCAAAGGACATTGCTCCTTGTTCCTCAGCGGAGATCCGGGCCACGGCCGGGTGCGGTTGGGTAGAGACCACCTGGGCGGAACTTCCTCCGTCCCACCACCAAAAAGGAAAGGCACAGAGTTCCCCTTGGGGTAGGGTTGAGGCTACCCACAGAATGGCAGCCGTAACAGAAAGAAGCTTTTGCATCGGGAGACGAAACCTTCGTGGGTTTCGAGACAGGTCATACTTGGTTCCTAGGTAAACCCCGGCTACAAAGCAGCAACAGTTTTCTCGGCCGGAGATCCGGGGAAGATTGGGAGAGTGGGTGCTTGTCGCCACTGACATCGAGAAAGCCTCCGCGGCCGGTTGGGCGGCCCGATCACGAGTGAGCCAGGGCACTGGTTTCAAAACGTCGGTCTCGCTCGGAGCGAACGATCAGCTCCAGAAGCCGCTGTCGGAGGTTGGCCCACTCCAGCCACCGGGAGGAACTGTCTTGGGCCGAACTGGGCGACTTAGGTGGCAACGGGGCCACGGGATTTAAGCCGTTCCGGTCGCTGTGGAAAATCGGGGCCATGGCTTTACAGGTCCTTCAAACGCTGAAGTTTCTCCCGGAGGACTTGCTGGGCAAATTTGCTCCGGCTCGTGCCAGAGGAGTTTCCACCCAAGCAAGTGGTGACATTCCGGGTTTCTTCCAAAACGTCCAGTGACTTACACAGCGTTGCTTGGACCTTCCGTGATCCCTGCAATTGGGTCCCCATACTCGTCTGTTGCCCTGAATGGTCGAGCTTCTCCGTGCCCGGCCCGGAAATCTGGCTTGGCTTTCGGCAGGATGCGTGAAACGTGCTCCAGGTCCTCATCCCCGGTAAGACCTAAAACATCATCCTTTAGCGGAAATTACGGATCCCCTGGAACGACGCGGCTTTCGGCAGTTCTCGGAGACCTGTCCAGGGCTTGGGAGGCTATTCTTTCAAGAAGATTTGCAGCCTCCACGGCATCGGTCTTCGGGGTGCCTGCTAACCCTCGAAAGGTTTGCTGTTGTGGATCTTTTCCTAAAGGTTCGTGCATCTTTTCCTAATGTGTTCTGCAGAGCTTGCCACTGAGATGTCTCAATGCCGCTTGGGGTACAGTGATCGGAGGCACGGCGGATGACGGTGTTGACTTCTTTGAGGCGGTTGGTGCAAGCAGGTCCCTTGCGGTGACACCTTTTCTCAGGGACATGACACACGTCCAACGAAACGTGATAGGTTGGGCCTAACGTCGGTTTCGGCTAGCCAAGCAGAGCTGGTCGAGCGATTTTCTTGAGCATCTTTGGGTTTACCGGAGTGGCACAACCGCTTAACCTGGCAGGTTTTCCGTCTTTCGTTTGACCGCACCATGACGGTATCGGGGATGCAGCATTTATCGAAATTGCGGAGCAAGGTGCGGGCAAATCTTAGCGACTTTATCGAGCATGCAAGCTGCAGGGATCGCTCCTGCAATTCCGGAGGGTTGGTTCATACGTTCACTGCTGGCTGGTCCGGGGATAGGGTCAAACCGGGCAGGCATCCAGCCGCTCGAAGTATCCCGGCCATCCGGAGGGTTGTTTCGAAGGGCTAGACAATAGCTCTTACTCGTAAGAGCTGTATTCATCTCAGCCCACCCCGAGGAGAAGAGCGGAAACCTACTCTGCCGGTTGGAATGGGGCAAGCCTAAGAGGGTGTGTCGGAGCAGCCGGCTGGTGCAATAGGACAAATGATAGATTTTACGGACCTGCCAGGCAAAAACCGGTATTTTCTAGAGGCCATAAGGAAATTGGTCTAAATTTACGACGCCGCTTTCCCGCACAAGGCGAAGGGCTTTGATGTATTCAAGGAGAACCCGCAGGCAATATTGGAGCCTATCACGGACAGCTGCATCTTCCGGGCTAACAGGGATTTCCCCGTGAAGCAGCGAGCCAACGTTCCGGATAATCATGTGATCGGGAATGTAGCAGATCCGGGTGTTTTTGTAGCTGCTCATTCGCAACTCGGCCACCGGATAGGCTCCTCCCATGGAAGCCGACACCGCCACAATGAGAGCGGGTTTGTGAGCCAACATTCTCTTATCGCAAAGTAGGAAGAAGTTTTTCAACCCCGCAGGGACCATTCCCGACCATTCCGGGGTGACGACGACAAAGCCCTCGGCTTCCCCAAGTTGCTGTGCGATGGGGCCCCAGAGTGTTTTCCATTTTTCATCCCCGGCCCACAGGCCTTCATCCCAAAGCGGCAGGGGGTTGTCGGCCAAGGATAACAGGTAGGTGTTCTCTACTCCTAGTTGCTGCAATTCCCGCTCCACATAACGGGCTACCCGAAGAGACTCGGCTTCCCGACGATGACTTCCGGCAATAATTGCCACCTTCATGCGTGCTTTCCCCCCTGGGTTTTTCCTCGGTTCCGTTTGAATTCCTAATGGGTTAAGCCATCAGCGGGAGATATCGAATCTGCCAATCTGTAGGGCATTTGCCAGGGCCCTCTCGAAGCTTTAAAAGATTACGCAAACACTTCCAAGAGGCAATAGGCCGGAAAAAAACGCTTTGCTTGGGAGTAACTCAGAGCTCAGATATTGCCGGTTGCAGACTTCTTTGCCTTGGAACTGTCGGTATCGGTTATCCCTGGCAGGAGGAGCTTTCGGTTTGGGTTGCCGGGCAGCTTTTTCCCGTAGTAACCTGGTCATAGGTGGTAGGATCCAAAGCGGAGTGGCAATGGCAATTCGATGTGGCATTTGGTATGGTGTGGGAAGTACCGGTTTTTTCGTTTCGAGGCGGAGGTGATCGCTTGAGCCACAAGATTAATTAACCGCCGATTTTTTGGAGGCATGGACAAGAAGGATTATCTTCCAGGCTGGTCGGAGAAGAACTATGCGAATGCGAAGAACCATCGAGGGGACGGTCATAGCTGTAGTCAGTAGTCTTTTCATCCTCACGACGGGGAGCCCGGCGACTGGGCAGCCGGGCTCCGCGGCCGAGCTCAGGCTGGTGCCCTCCCCCAAAAAAATAACGCTCGCGAGCGGCCAGATCGATTTGCGGGGGAAGTGGGTTTTTGAGATTCCTGTCGGACTTCCGATCATTGGTCAACTCGTTGCCGAGGAGATGGCTCGGGCAGGGCTAACACCGCCCGAAGTGAAAAGCTTGCCTGGAGACTCCGCCATCCTTCAATTTCGCTTAACAAGACCTGGAACGGTTGCGGAACCTCCCCAACTTCCAGAGTTTCGCTCCGGAGCCACCTCGGAGGATTACGTGCTCTGTGTGAATCCCCAGGAAATTGTCGGTCTTGCCCCTGGGGATTCCGGGCTTCTTTATGCCGCAATGACTCTCTGCCAACTTTTGCGGGCAAATCGTGGGGAATCCGGTTCTCTGCCGTGCCTTCTGATCGAGGATTGGCCGGTGCTCCGCTGGCGATGCTTTCAGGATGATTTGACCCGGGGGCCAAGTACGAAGTTAGAGTCTCTGGAGCGGAGTTTGGCCTTAGGGGCTTTCTTCAAGTACAACCTTTGGACCTACTACATGGAGTATCAATTCGCTTTCTCTAAACATCCGGAGATTGGGCCGGCAGATGGTTCTTTAACGCCTGCGGAGCTGCAGGCCCTGGTAAAAATAGGTCGTCGGTTTGGCATGGAAATTATAGGTAACCAACAGTCGTTCGGTCATTTTCAGTGGATTCTAAGGCATGAAAAGTTTGCCCATCTGCGGGAGAAACCGCACCTCTTAACGCCTGTCCGGGAGGAAACCTACCAACTTTTGGACGAACTCTATTCCGAGGTTTGTCCATTGTTACCTTTTGAGATGTTCAACGTCTGCTGTGACGAAACGCGGGGGCTGGGAGAAGGACCCTCGAAAGAATTGGCTCAAAAGATCGGTGTTGGGGGTGTGTATGTCGAGCATATCCTTCGGGTTCGTGCTTTGCTCCGCGAAAAATACGGCAAGAGGATGATGATGTGGGGAGACATCATCCTGCAACATCCGGACCATCTCGAGAAAATTCCCAGGGATGTGGTGATGCTTACTTGGAACTATAGCCCCCTGGACAGCTTCGACCGCTTGATTGTTCCCTTCCAAAAAGCGGGGTTCGAGTTCTTCGTTTGTCCAGGTATCCATAATTGGAGCCGCATCCTGCCGGATTTTGGTGTGGCTATGAAAAATATCCGAAACTTCGTTCGCGATGGGGTTCAGTACGGGGCCAGCGGGATGATAAACACGGATTGGGAGGATGATGGAGAAGCCCTTCAGGGGTATCGCTGGCATGGCCATGCCTGGGGAGCAGAGTGTGCTTGGAACGGCGGCACTACTGAGCCGGAGGATTTCCAACGCCGGATCGGGGCCGTGCTGTTTGGGGAAAGAGGGGAGCATTTCGGCAAGGCAATCACTTTGCTAGCAGAAACTCACCGACTTCCTGGGGCGGAGGGCATGGGGAACCGGCGGTTTTGGAGACAGGACTTTGTTCCTTCGGCTCCTGAATCAGAAGTCCGCGGCTTTGCGGAGCGGCTTTTATCCCTGGTACGGCCTGCAATCGAGCACCTCGAGGCCTGCCGAAAAGAGGCGACAGCGAATGCCGATCTTTTGGAGAGCTTCCTGCATGGGGCAAAGCGGATGGAACTTATTGCCCAGCGGATGCTGGATGGTTTGGAGGCGGTAGCTCTGTACAAGGAGGCACTAACGGGGGATCCCGGGGATGCCGTTGCCGCTATTGAGAAAGTCGAAAACCTTGTCCGCCGGAATCGTGATGCTCACCAGGCGTTGGGCGAAAAATTTGCCCAATTATGGTTGGCGGATTGCAAGCCTTACGCTCTCGATTGGACCATGAAGCGTTACGAAGCTACCATCGCCTGGTATGATGGGGTTTTGACACGATTGGCCGAGGCGAAACGCGCTGCAAAAGGAAGGCAGCCGTTGCCGTCGCTGGAGGATGTCGGACTTCAAGTGCCCAAAAAGTAATTTCAAGGTAGGAATTTCTCCGGAGATATCGCGAATTGCCTCTTTGTGATATTGGTTCAATGCCATAATTTCTGACCTTTCCAGCGGTAGGGACAACTTGTAGGGTCCGTAGTGCTTGGGAGGCCCATTGGACCGATCTTGTATGGCCAAACGATCTCAAGGATTTTGGGTTTGTCTTACCGATATGCAGTCGAGAAGTGCATGGAACCTCACGTCGGGACCGTGACAATGGGGACTCAGATGCTGCGTCGATTGAGCTTGAGCAGTTTTGGGGGAAAAGTAGCCGGAACGAGGAGATGGGGAATTTCCCCGGGGGCCTCGTTATCGTGGAAGGTAGGTTCCTTAATTGGAAAGGGTTATGCCTTCGTGAAGATAATGATTTTAGCCGGCAGTTTTACCCCTCTAGCTGCCGAGAGTGCCGAAGGAGTTCGATTCCGGCCGCCAGCTGTGCCCCTGGTTGTGCACGATCCTTACTTCAGTATTTGGTCTTTCGGGGACGAGCTGTCTCGCGATTGGCCACGACATTGGACGGGTAGGCCTCATGCTTTGGCCAGTATGATCCGCGTGGATGGCAAGTGTTATCGGCTGATGGGGTGGCCCGGGGATGGTGTGGCTCCCATGCCTCAGGTGGGGTTGAAAGTTTTCCCGACGCGGACGATTTATCTCTGGCAGACCGAGGAGGTGCAGGTGCAATTAACGTTTTTAACGCCTGCCTTCCCCCATGTTTTGGAGGTCCTTGCTCGACCGATCACTTATTTGATCTGGGAGATTCGATCGGCCGACGGGAAAACACACCTTATCGATCTTTACTACGACAATTCGGCGGAACTGGTGGTCAACGAGCCCACGCAACTGGTCACCTGGGAGCGGGGGGTTGTTGGGGAACTTCTCTGGATGCGGGTGGGGACAATAAGTCAATCGATCTTGGCTAAAGCAGGCGACGACTTGCGAATCGATTGGGGATATGCCTACGTGGCTGTGCCCAAGCAAGAGGATCTCAGAACGGTAGTCGGTTCCCATAGTGCTTGTCGACGACTGTTTGCATCAATAGGGCATATTCCGACGGAGGATGATCGGAGGAAGCCTCGGGCGGCCAACGATGACTGGCCGGTGCTTGCCTGCATGTGGTCGGCTCGGGTCTCGCCGGAAAAACCCCTGACGCGTTACCTCCTGCTCGGCTATGATGACTTATTCTCCATTGAATACCTAGGGCAAAAGCTGAGGCCTTGGTGGTACCGGTCGGCCCAAAACTTTACTGATCTTTTGGCCACTGCCAACGATGAATTCCCGAAGCTCTCCACGCTATGCGAGCAATTTGATTGCCACTTATTGGCGGATGCCACCCGCCTCGGTGGTGATGAATATGCGTTCTTGGTATCTCTTGCCTTTCGCCAGACATTAGGCGGACACAAGCTCGTAACTGGCACCACGGGAGAACCGATGTTGTTCTCGAAGGAGTGCTTTAGCAATGGGTGTATAGGTACGGTTGATGTTCTCTATCCAGCTTCCCCATTTTTCATGCTATTTAGCAATACCCTGTTGAAAGCTGCCGTGTTGCCGGTACTCGAGTATGCCACCAGCCCCCGGTGGCGTTTTCCTTTCGCCCCTCATGATTTGGGAAGATATCCCCTGGCAAACGGGCAGGTTTACGGAGGCGGCGAAACCAGTGAAAATGGTCAGATGCCGGTCGAAGAATCGGGCAACATGCTCATCGTGATGTTTGCCATTTCTCTTTTGGATGGAAATACCGAGTTCGCTCAACGTTACTGGCCCCTTTTGGCTCGATGGGCTCGTTATTTGGCGGAAAAGGGATTCGATCCGGAGAATCAGCTTTGCACGGATGATTTCACCGGACCTTTGGCCCACAATTGTAATCTTTCCATTAAAGCCACGGTGGCTTTGGGCTGCTATGCGGAAATGTGCCGAATGGCTGGCACCCCGGAGGAGGCAAATTTCTATAGGAAGCTTGCGGAAAGTTTTGCTGCCAGATGGGTAGAGGCGGCGGATGACGGGGATCATTATCGATTGGCATTCGATCGGCCGGGAACATGGAGTCAAAAATATAACCTAGTCTGGGACAAGATCTTGGGGCTGAAGTTGTTTCCTCCGGCAGTCCGGGAAAAGGAGGTAGCCTTTTACAAAAAGAAGCTATTGCCCTTTGGTTTGCCACTAGATAATAGGGCAGTTTTTACCAAACTCGATTGGCAGGTTTGGACGGCAACTCTGGCAGACTCGCGAGAGGATTTCGACATTCTAATACAGCCAGTGTACCGCTTCCTTCGGGAAACTCCAGATCGAGTTCCTCTCACTGATTGGTATTGGGCAAACAGTGGACGGTTGGTGGGGTTTCGGGCTCGCCCGGTTGTTGGGGGAGTTTTCATTCCTTTTTTGAACGATCCGGACTTGTGGGCGAAGTGGCAGAAATTTCGGCCGGAATCTAAGTAGGCTCAATTTTCGGGGGGCTTTTTGTCGGGGGTAGCCATCGCTGAGGAAATCCTCGGTCGACATTGGGAACTCTAAAAACGGGGAGGGCCTGTCGCCGGGTCCGGTCCCGCGATTTACTTGATTCCGTTCTTCGCCGTTGACATAGTAATGGAGCTCCCACCTGAAGTGCTCGCGGTCTTTTCCTCCTGGTGGTGGGATTTTGTTGGGAAGGATTCCGCCGGACAATCTTTGAAGTTCCTTGCTGAGCTTACCCTTTACGGGTTGGTGGAACTTAGAGAGAGACAGAGATTTTGTGTGCTGGACAAATTGCTGGAATGCCTGGAAGGCAGAGAGATTAATTTCACTTCTCGGGTTGGGTAGTTCAGCCTGGCTGCACCTGGGGAGGTAGGATTCCCCAGGGTGCATGGCCGAGGTGCGGAGAGAAAATACTGTCGATTCCCTTTGCAGGTCCGAATATTGCACCGCCTGCAAAATTTCATCGCAATATACCTGTGGCTCCAAGTTGGGGATCGAGGATTAGGACGGAAGTGGTAGAAGAAGCTAGCTCCTTGGCAGGTTGGGTCCTTTCAAGGACGAGGTTATTGTCAATTTGAGCTCGGAGGGAGGTTCCATGATCTGTACAAATTTAGAGAAAAAGCTGCAACGGTGGGCCTTTGTGGCTGTGGCGGTGGTTATTGGGGTGGGGATGAGTGTCGGGCTGGGGCAGGAATTCCGCGGTACGTGGAAGCCGTTGTGGGACGGAAAGACCTTCACCGGGTGGCACACCATAGGGGTTGGCCAATGGACGATCGAGGATGGGGCAATCGTGGGACGAAAGAAAGCGGTCGAGAAGGAATATGGTCATCTTGTAAGTGACGAAAGGTTTTCGGACTTTGTGGTCCGGCTCAAATTCAAGGTCCTTCAGGGAAATAGTGGGTTTTATTTTCGGGTCGAAAAGTCTGGGTTTAGCGGGGTGACGGGATTCCAAGCGGAGATCGAGCCTGGGCCGGCAACCGGCGGCCTCTATGAGACGAACGGACGGGGTTGGGTCGTGCAGCCACCACGAGAGATCGGTGAAAAGGCTTTTAAGCCGGGGGAATGGAATGAGATGATCATCTCAGCTAAAGGGGGAGATATTACCGTGTGGGTTAACGGGATTAAGACGGCCGAGGTCAAAAATGACCCCGGCCGAAAGGAGGGCCACCTCGCCCTTCAACTGCACGGGGGCAATGACATGTTGGTAATGTTTAAGGATATCGAGATCCTTGTCTCGGAACCTTAGTTCCGCTGGACAATCGGTCGTGTAATGTGATATCTGCCACAGCTGGGACAGGGCACGAGCTCTGTCCGGGGGACACCGGCTTTGGGCGGGGGCATTCCCGGGGGCTTAAGGGCATATCCCCCGGAGGAGACTTTTCGAAATCGAGGTTGTCCGGCTGATGGGCTGGGGGTTTGGTTCCGGGCCAAACCTGAAGCCATAGTTTGGTACCCTTGAGTGGGCGGCGGGAGTTGCCGATCGCAAATAGTGCACGCACCCCCTGGAATCGGCGGAGAGCTATTGGCAAGCACCGGATCGGCAGGAAGACCCGGATCCCCGAAACTCTGGACTGTTTCTCCGGGGCCAAACGGCCCCACCCATTTTCCCCAGTGGTCGCATGGCTGGCAGCCACGGGGGTGTGTGGGCCAGTCGCCAAAGTAAAGTTCGCCGCAGCCAGTGTCAGGGTATCCCCAGCAGAAGATGGCAAAGAGGGGGCTAAGGGGCCCCCATGTTGGCACAGGACATCCACAACAGCCCTCCCCCGGGCCGCAAGTTCCGCAAGGGGACTGTGCCGCACAATTAAGGTCCTCGCAAGTAAGTGCCTCGCAGGTGCATAGTCGGGGCGGAATCGACGGGCCTCCCGGGAAGTAACCATATCCGGCGATTCCCGGGCAACAAGCACACCCGGTGCCGAAAACGAGCAATAGGCCGGCGGCAAGGACAGGAATCGTTCGGAGAAGCATGCCTTCGCTCCTTACGGTGTGGACCAGTTGGGGCGATCTCTTTGTCCGGGAATTCCCGGAGTGTTTTTTGTGAAAAGGAGTTGGTTCCCACCCGGCAGGTGGGGTCAAGAACCGGGACTTCTTTGCCAATCTTCGAGACTGTTTCCAGAGCAGTACTAAGCAGGCGTTTGAACGAGAGGGTTTTGAGCCAAAATACCCCGAGTCGCAGACTTTTTTATCGGCAGGAAGGTCTCAGGAATCGATAATATTTGCGGGAAACATAGCCCCAGGAAATTCTTTCTGGCTCGCCTGTTTTCTCCATCTCGCCAATAAGAAAAGATTGATCCCACCATGAGAAGAGATCTGTTAAGACCACAGGGGAAGTAGCGAAAAAAACCGAAATCGGGAAACTGGGGTAGAAATGACCGGGCGTGGAACTTCGTACTTCTACTTACAGATACTTACAGAGCACTAAATCGGGTGAATTTTAGTTGTTCCGCTACTGAGAAGATTTTTCAAGTAAAGTTGTCCCCCGGTTTGTAAGCGGGATGCCGATAAAACCTGATCCTTTTGGACCCTAAGAAACAAACCTCTCGTCTTGAATGTCTCGGGGCCGCAAAGCAGCGGCAATGTTGTAGGCAGAACTCAAAATCGCCTGGGACAAAGCAAGCTTGACTTTTTTGCCAAATCTTCGCCCGGGGAGAATTGGGGCTGGAAATTTTATATCGAATCGGGATCTGACATCTTAGACCCGACTGAAATCCACACGGGAACCCGCCCGGCCTCCCCGGAGTCGGAAAATGTCGGAATTTTGGGTTAGCCCGAGCGGGGGCAAGGGGCTGCCCCTCCAAGCTTCAAATTTCGGGACAGGCGGTTGTTGCGACTGCTCCGTCCGAGGTAATCCAGTTTCCGGCAGATTGTAAAAAGCCGCTGGGCGGATTTAGTCGTATTCGACGGCTTCGCCGAAGATGTGGGACAGCAACCGGCCCACGTAACTATTTGCTCGAGCTGGAGCTTGCGGATCGCGGCGAGCAATATTACGGAGGCTGGGGTAGACCGAAGCCGCTTTCGGCCCTAGAGTATCTAACACCCAGACAGCAAAGGCCGCTGTGTAAGCCCCATTTTTATCGGCCGGCGAGAGCTCTGCCAAACACGACAGTGCTTGTTGGCGAAGGTTTTCTTCTCCGAACTCGGCCAGGGCCCAGGCCGCAACGATCCGCACGGAGGGGGATTCGTCCGCAAGAAGTGCCTGGAGCTGTTTGGCAGCTAGCAGCACGGCATTCTGGCCCCGTATCAAAAGGCCCATAGCTGCCCAATAGCGAACGCCGCTGTCGGAATCCGTCAGGCCGGCAAGAAGTTCCGGAATAGCATCGGTGTCATATCTGGCAGCCCGTTCAGCCATCCTGTAGATCCGCTCCAGCGGATAACGTTGCGGATCTTGGGCAAATTCGTAAATTGTTGTCCCCGCTGCCCGACGATGCATCTCTGGTTCCGGTAGAAAGCCCACATCGCGAACGGCAAAAATATGTTCTCGTACAGCAGATCGCATTTCGTTAAGTGTGGCTGCAAATTCTGGCCGGCCTGCCAGATTGTGAATCTGATGAGGATCAGCGGCGACGTCGTACAGCTCCTCAGGCGGTTTCTTTTCCCAAAAGTAAGTAGCAGGAGGTTGTAGTTTCCCAGCGTCATACAGGGCCTTCCAGACTCGAGTAGTCGGAGTGTCGAACATGTACGCCAGATGCTGTCCGTATGGGAGGTGGGGCATATAGTTGCGGATGTAAAGGTATTGCTTGCTTCGGACAGCTCGCAGGAAGTCAAAACGTTCGTCCATCCGGCCACGGAAGCCGAACATATACCGCGGTTCCTCCGCATAAAACTTCCCCATAAACGGCCTTCCATGCATCCAGGCCGGGGGCTTTTGACCGATGAGGCTCAAAAGGGTCGGAGCCAGATCCACGAAGCTCACCAAGCGATCACTGACGCCACCCGGCCGATACTCCGGAGGAGCGAGATGGTGAAACTTCTTAGGAATGTATACGATCAAAGGAACCTTCAGACCCGAATCATACAGCCAGCGTTTGTGTCGCGGCATACCGCTGCCATGGTCGCTGTAGAAAAACACGATAGTATCCTCAGCCAAGCCAGCCTCCTCGAGTTCCTGAAGACGCTCTGCCACCAGCTTGTCCAGGGTGGTGATGTTGTCGTAATACTGCGTCCAATCGTGGCGAACTTCTGGAACATCCGGGTGATAAGGGGGAATAGGGGCCCGGCTGGGGTCATGTTGAAGAGTATGGGGACGACGGCGAATCTGACTCTCGTGGGTAACGGTAAAGTTGAAGATGGCAAAGAACGGCTGACCCGGGGCCCGGTTTTTCCAATGTGCCTTGTTCGAGGATTCGTCCCAAACTTTTCCGGGTTTCGTAAGGTTGTAATCCTCCTTGACGTTATTGGTGCAGTAATAACCCGCTTTACGAAGGAGCTGAGGATACATTTGGATCGAGGTCGGCATCGCCACCTCGCTCCGCATGTGTTCGGCTCCGAGAGCGGTGGGATACATTCCCACGATGATAGCAGTTCTTGCCGGCGCGCACACCGGTGCATTAGACCAAGCGTTCACGTACCGGAGCCCTTTGGCCGCCAGCCGGTCCAAGTTTGGTGTTGTAGCAAACGAATCCCCATAGCAGCCCAAATTGGGTCCCATGTCCTCGCACGTCAACCACAAGATGTTTGGCCGTGGTTCCTCCCCTTGGAGCAGCTCAGTATTGCTTGTGGCAAGCATCACCGCCAACCCGACACTCAGCCCGATCCGGACAGGAAACAACGGCTTCCGCATGGCAGAGTCTCCTCGTTATGCCGGACATAACGTTTCAACAGGGATCTAGTCTCAAGCATCACGGCCAGGCCGAAGTAGCCGCCCCTTGAGGGAGTAAGAGGGCTTGGTTTTCCGGTTGGAAAATCCCTTCCGATTTCAGAAGGAAAGTAAGACGACACCGGACCTTCATTGCGGCCTCAGGCGATTTTAACAGAGCATCGCTTGAGGTTCAAAAACGGCCTCCCTCAGAAATGAAGTCTTCCGCGGTATTCCGCGACTTTTCCTCTTGCAGCAAAATCAGCCGGAGGTTTACCGGACAGTTCCCCAACCGGTTTTGCCGCCCATACGGGCCTCTTGCGGCCGCTGATTCGCCGGAGCAACCGCCGCCAGAGCCTCTCTAATTCCTCGCAGGATTGGCAGTAGATTTCTCGGCAAAAATGCCGCTCCCAGGCATACCCATAAACAGCGGGAAGATAAATGCCTAATGGGACGGTCATGTGTTAACGGAAAAGTGCTTGCAAAATCCCTTGACAGTCCAGGTTTAGACGGTACACTAAAACTTGGCAACGATATGTTGTGCCATTTACAAGAAAACATTACAATATATTGTTGATTGTGACTTCTTTAAAAATTTACAAACTTGCTTGTTTTTGAGGATGTTCGCCGGGCTTTTTTGGAAGGGTCTTCGGAGAGTTAAGTCGGAGGGAGTCTCTCCCACTAGGTGTTACTTGATCGTGGTGGCTTCAAGCTCACGTTAGCCTTCCTGTGGTTGAGCTGGCTTCCGTTTACCAAAAGACTTGTGCGGAGCTTGCATGAATTTGTGAGCAAAGGAGTTGATTTTTCAGCATGGTTGGCGAGAGTCACGGAGGTGAAACCATGGCAACCCGTTTGGCAGGCGTAGGACGGAAATTGGTGATTGACCCGGTCTTTTGTCCCTCGGAGGTGGCTGATCCTTTCGACACCGTAGAGTGGGAGGAGCGGACAGCGGAGATCCGGGACGACAAGGGACAGGTCATCTTCGAGCAGACCGGTTGCGAGTTTCCAAAAAGCTGGAGCCAGCTTGCCACCAATGTGGTGGCTAGCAAGTACTTTTACGGGGAATTAGGCACACCGCAGCGGGAGCGGAGTGTGCGGCAATTAATTCACCGGGTTTGCCGAACCATTGCCGACTGGGGCATAGCCGATGGCTACTTCGCCACCCCACGCGACGGAGAGAACTTTTACCGCGAGCTGGTGTGGTTATGCCTGCATCAGGGTGCATCTTTCAATTCGCCGGTATGGTTTAATGTGGGGCTTTACCACCAGTATGGGGTGAAAGGGACGGCCTGCAATTGGGTTTGGGATCCCACGACCGAGTCAGTTCGGCAACCGGAGAATCCGTATGAGTATCCCCAAGCCTCGGCGTGCTTTATTCAAAGTGTACAAGATACTATGGAGGATATCATGGAGCTGGCTCGGAGCGAGGCCATGCTCTTTAAATTTGGCTCCGGTACCGGTACCGATCTTTCCACGTTGCGATCCATGCGGGAAAAGCTCTCCGGCGGGGGGAAGCCTTCGGGGCCCTTGTCCTTTATGCGGGTTTACGACCAGATTGCTGCCGTCGTCAAAAGCGGCGGAAAAACTCGCCGAGCTGCCAAAATGCAATCGCTCAAGGTCACCCATCCGGACATCTTGGAGTTTATCGGGTGTAAGCGAAAGGAGGAAATGAAGGCAAAAGCCCTCATGGCGGCTGGCTATTCCCCCGAGGAAGCCTATAGCTCTGTCCACTTCCAAAATGCTAATCTCTCGGTACGAGTGACCGACGAGTTCATGGAAGCCGTGGTGGCCGATCGGCCGTGGACCACTCGTTGGGTTACGGATCCATCGCGGCCAGGTCCTACTTATTCTGCTCGGGAACTGTTTTACAAAATGGCGGAGAATGCCTGGGACTGTGGCGATCCGGGAATCCAGTACGATACCACGATCAACAGGTGGCATACCTGCCCAAATTCCGGCCGGATCAATGCTTCCAATCCGTGCAGTGAATACATGTTTCTGGATGATTCGGCGTGCAATTTGGCCAGCCTCAACTTAATGAAGTTTCGGCGGCAAGACGGGACTTTTGATGGGGAACGGTTCGCGGCGGCTTGCCGGATCGTCTTTATTGCTCAGGAGATTTTGGTGGACCATGGGAGTTACCCCACAGCAAAGATTGCTCTGAACAGTCACCGCTTCCGGCCGATTGGGCTTGGATATTCCAATTTAGGAAGCCTTATTATGGCCTCGGGGTTTCCTTACGATTCCGATGAGGCTCGGGGGCTTTGTAGCGTGGTCACGGCCATGATGACCGGGGCCGCCTATCGGACGAGTACGGAACTTGCCGCTGCGATGGGCCCCTTTGAAGCTTTCGAACTAAATCGGGAACCTATGTTGCGGGTCATGGAAATGCATTGGGAGAAGGTCGAAGAGATCGAACACGCCCCCGAGGAACTCAAAGCCCTGGCCCGACGAATCTGGGATGAGGTGCTAGCTAATGGTCGGCGGTACGGCTTTCGTAATGCTCAGGCTACCGTGCTAGCACCAACCGGTACGATCTCTTTCATGATGGATTGTGACACCACGGGGATCGAGCCCGAGCTTGCGATTGTCAAATACAAGTACCTAGCGGGAGGAGGGACCTTTAAGATTGTCAATCAAACAGTTCCGCTGGCCTTGCAAAAGCTTGGGTATACAGAAGAACAGATAAAACGGATTGTCGAATATCTCGAGCGGGAGGATACCATCGAAGGGGCTCCGGATTTGCGGCCGGAGCATCTGAGTGTCTTCGATTGTGCTTTTCCGCCTCCCAAAGGCGTACGTTGTATTCCTTGGCGAGCTCATTTGCGGATGATGGCGGCTGCTCAGCCGTTCCTTTCGGGGGCAATTTCGAAGACCATTAACATGCCCAAAGACACTACCGTAGAGGATGTGGCCAATGCCTACATGGAGGGTTGGCGGCTTGGCCTGAAGGCAGTGGCCATCTATCGCGACGGGTCTAAGGGAATGCAAGTCTTGGCTACCAAAAAGAAGGGAGAGGAGGAAACGAAGAAGCCTGCGGAAACACCGCCTCCGCGAAGGGAGCGGTTGCCGGATACCCGACGCTCTATTACCCACAAATTTTCCGTGGCAGGTCATGAGGGTTACATCACCGTGGGCCTGTATCCCGATGGAAGGCCGGGTGAACTTTTCATCACCATGGCCAAGGAAGGAAGTACCATTGGAGGGCTAATGGATTGTTTTGGCACTGCTGTGTCGATGAGTCTCCAGTATGGGGTACCTTTGGAAGTTTACGTGAACAAGTTTTCCTACACCCGGTTTGAACCGTGGGGTTATACTAATAATCCGGAAATTCGAGTGGCCACGAGTATTGTGGACTATATCTTCCGGTGGCTAGGAATAATGTTCCTGCCTGGATACCGGGAGCAGCTTCGATCGCGAGGTGCGGGGGCTGCCGCAGTCACTGAAAAGGCAGGAGCTGCTTCCCCGGCAGGGCAAGGTTCGGGGGGAGGTAACGAGCAAGCCCCCTTGCAGGCAGCTGCCCCTTCCAGGGGCATAGAACCGGAGAAAACCCGGTCGGTAGCTGCCCCGACCGGCGATGGGGAATTCCGCCAGGGGAAGTCAATTCCAGTACCATTATGGGATTATCCGATCGAGACTGCCTCGTCCTCCGCAGAGGGCATGAATAGTCCCGTTCCCCCTGAGGGGGTGGCTCGGTACCAAGACGATAACCCTATTTGCGACAACTGCGGAGCGATTACCCGGCGGGCCGGCAATTGCTTCCTGTGCGGGGTTTGTGGGACCAGCATGGGTTGTTCCTAATTTGCCTCGGTCTTGATCCTAGCCTGAGGGGAACCTATTCCGGGTTCCCCTCGGGATTGCAGCCGGTGGATATCCGCGGACAAGTCACTCATTCAGCCGTCCGCACTCTGGGAACGGACACATGGCCGGCCGAGTGGCCGGGGTGGCTTGGGGGCGGCATTCCGCAA
>Ga0308410_1000574_pt1 | contig 19918 bp, 19 predicted proteins | sample HotsprOSTMatCore_FD_203467 | JGI IMG/M metagenome (GOLD analysis project Ga0308410, IMG submission 203467) | Hot spring phototrophic mat microbial communities from Octopus Spring, Yellowstone National Park, Wyoming, United States -... | ecosystem: Environmental > Aquatic > Thermal springs > Hot...
GGGGCAGATCGCGTTCGCGCGCACGCCGCGCTTGACGTAGTCGGCCGCGACGCTCCTGACGAAGCCGATCAGCGCCGCCTTGGTCACGCCATACACGAACCGGTTCGGCGCACCCTTGATCGAGGACGCGGCCGAGGACATCACGATGATGCTGCCGCTGCCTGTGGCCAGCATCGCCGGCAGGAACGCCTTGGTCACGCGGAAGGCGCTGCGGACATTGAGATCGAGCGCGAAGGACCACTCCTCCTCGGTGCAGGTCTCGATCGTGTTCTGGTGCACGAAGCCCGCGCAGTTGAACAGCACATCCACCGCGCCGGCATCCCGCGCCGCCGCCGCGATCGCCGCCGGGTCGAGCACGTCGAGCCTGCGCGTCCGGAGGCGCTCGGAGGCGAGCGAGGCGAGCCCCGCCTCGTTCACGTCGGTCGCGATCACCTCCGCGCCCTCGGCGGCGAAGGCGAGCGCGGTCGCCCGCCCGATGCCCTGCGCCGCCGCCGTCACGAATGCGCGTTTGCCCTGGAGCCGCCCCGCCATCCGCCTCCTCCCCTGCGCTGCGCCGCGCATCCTCGCCGCGTGCTCGGGAGGGGGCAAGGGGGGTCAGGCGAGGCGGGCCGCGCCCTCGGCCGAAAGCCACGCGATGCGGCCGCCGACCAGCGTGCCGACCACCGCCGGCCCGCACGGAGCGGCATCGTCCAGCAGCACGAGATCGGCGCGCAGGCCGGGCGCGATCCGGCCGCGATCCCCGAGGCCCACGGCGGCAGCGGGATTGGCCGAGACCATCGCCCAGGCCTCCGGCAACGAGCACGCGCCGCGCGCCGCTAGCGCGAACGCCGCATGACGCATCGCCGGATAGAAGTAGTCGGAGGCGAGTACGTCGGCGGCCCGCGCGCGCACCATCGCCTCCGCCGAGTGCCAGCCGAGATGGCTGCCGCCACGCACCACGTTCGGGCAGCCCATCACGACGTGCTCGCCGGCTTCGCGGGCGGCCAGTCCGGTCGCCTCGTTCATCGGGAACTCGCAGATCGTACAGCCGAGCGCACGCCACCGCGCGCGCGCCTCGGGCGAGGCGTCGTCGTGGCTCGCCATCACGAGCCCGGCGTCGCGCGCCACCTGCGCTGCCCGCGCGACGAACGGGTCCACCTCGTCCGCCCGTGCCAGCACCGCCTTCGCCAGCGCCAGGACCTCCGTCCCGGTCACCTTGGCGCGGTCGGCATAGCGTGAGGCGCGTGCCGGATCCGATGCGCGCCGTGCGATCTCGGCGGTATGGTCGTTGAAGGCGAGCAGGTGCACCGCTCCGGCAGCGATCGCCGCCTCGGCCGCTGGCCAGTGATCCATCGCATAGGTCTCGAGCCGGAGATGGATGCGGTGATCGGCGCCCAGCCGGCCCGCGAGCGCCGTCCATGCCGCGATCAGGGCACGAAACGCGGTCTCGCCCCGCAGCCCCGGCTCCCAGGAGAGCGTGACGCCGTGGAACGCGGTGGTGATGCCGTTGGCCAGGAGTTGCGCATCCGTGTCGATCAGGGCGATGTCGTGGCGGAAATCGACCCCTGGCCGCGGCTGCACCTGGCGCTCGAACGCATCGCCGTGGATGTCGACCAGGCCCGGCGCGAGCAGCAGGCCGTCGGCCCGCACTTCGCGCACGTCCTTCGGGGCATCCGCTCCGATCGTGCAGATCGTGCCGTCGCGGATGGTGATGGTGGTGGGCGGCGAAACGGCATCGGCGAGCAGCAGCCGCGTGCCGGCGATCGCGAGCGTTCCGGACATGCCTCAGAACTCGAACACGAGCTGCACCCGACCCGCCGGATAGGTCGCGACGCCGTACTCCACCGGCACGCCCTGCGCGTCGATATTCACCGCCTCGCTGACGATCACCGGACGGTTGCGCGGCTGGCCCAGCAGATCCGCCTCTTCGACGCTCGGCAGGCGCGCGGTCACGCGCGTCGAGCGGCGAGCGTATTCCGCCACCCCGCAGGCGGCAAGCGCGCGCGTGATCGACCCCCGGCCGTCGACGAGCGCGTCAGGCAGGCCGGGCAGACGCGTCTGCGGGAAGTGGTGCCGGCCGAGGCTGACCGGCCGGCCGTCCGCCAGCCCCAGCCGCTCGACCAGCCAGAGCGTGCGCCCGGGCCGCACGCGGAGCGCTGTCGCCGCAGCTTCGTCGGCCGCCACCTCGGCGATCCGCAGGATGCGTCCCGAAGGTTCACGGTTCTGCCGCGCGATCACCTCGGAGAACCGCGTCCGCGGGCCGACCTGGTAGTCGATCACATCCTCGGCCGCGAAACTGCCGCGGCCCTGCTCGATCCGCACCAGACCCCGCCGCTCCAACTCCTCCATGGCGCGGCGCACGGTGTGCCGATTCACGCGGAACCGGGCGGAGAGCTCCTGTTCGGTGGGCAGCCGGCCGCCCGGCGGAATGCGGCCGCCGGCGATCTCCGCCTCGAGAACCTGCTCGATCTGGCGCCAAAGGGTGACGCCGGCGCCGCGCTCGACCGACGGTGAGACGGTCTTCGGGGGCTCGAAGCGGCGAACGTCCATCGCGTCGTCTCCAGGGCCGCATCCGTCACCGGAACGTCACGCCGCACGCGGGAGCGCCGGCTTATTGTGGAGCAGTGTAGTTGTTGGTATGTTGAGATGTCTAGATCTGATCGGACATCCGGGGTCTGCCGCCACGCCATGCATACGTCTGCGAAGATCCGCGACCGTCAGGCCTGGATGGGCGTGCTGGCGCGCGCGGATCGCGCGACACTGGAGCAGGCGCTAGAGGCGCTCGATCCCGCGCCGACCTGGACGCGGTTGCGCGCGCCGGAGACCGGCATGGTGATGGTGCGCGGCCGCGCCGGCGGCGACGGGGCGCAGTTCAATCTCGGCGAGATGACGGTGACGCGCTGCGCGGTCCGCCTCGCCTGCGGCGCCATCGGCCACGCCTATGTCGCCGGGCGGGATCAGCGCAAGGCCGAGCTTGTCGCCGTGCTCGACGCGCTGTTGCAGGCCGGGCCACACGCTGCATCGTTGCGCGCCGGCCTGATCGCCGCTGAGGCGGCGCGCCAGCAGGCGCGCCGGGAAGACGCGCTGCGCCGCGCCGCCGCCACCCGGGTCGATTTCTTCTCGATGGTGCGCATGGGATGACCACGCTCGCGCCCGGCTTCGTCGACCCCCCGCGCGGCGCGCAGGCCGCCTTTCGCCGCCTGCTCGAGGCGATGGCGCGGCCCGGAACCGTGACGGTGCTGGACGCCCCGCCCGCCCCCCTTCCGCTCGCGCCTGCCGCCGGCGCGATCGCGCTCACGCTCTGCGATGCGGACACCCCGGTCTGGCTTGATGCCGCGCTGGGCGCGCCGGAGGTGACCGGCTGGCTCCGGTTCCACACCGGCTGCCGAATCGTCGCGGCGCCCGAACATGCCGCCTTCGCCTTCGCGGCCGACCCTGCCGCGCTGCCCCTGGATCGTCTCCCTGCCGGGTCGGACGAGTTCCCCGACCGCTCCGCCACCGCCGTGCTCCAGGTCGCGGGCCTGGATGAAGGCGTATCGTTGCGCCTGGCCGGACCCGGCATCGACACCGAAGCGACGCTGCGCGCGCGGGGCCTGCCCCCCGGTTTCGTTGCCTGGCGCGCGGCCAACCACGCCCGCTATCCCCGCGGTGTCGATGTCATCCTCGTCGCCGGCGTGAGCCTCGCGGCCTTGCCGCGCAGCACCAGCGTGGCGGAGGGCTGAGCCATGTATGTCGCGGTGAAGGGCGGCGAGCGGGCGATCGCAGCCAGCCACGCCGTGCTGGCCGAGATCCGACGCGGCGATCCGGCGGTGCCCGTGCTCGCTGTCGAACAGATCGAGCAGCAGCTCGGCCATGCGGTCGACCGCGTCATGGCCGAGGGTGCGCTCTACGACCGCACCCTCGCCGCTCTCGCGATCAAGCAGGCCCAGGGCGATCTCCAGGAGGCCGCCTTCCTGCTGCGCGCCTACCGAACCACCCTGCCGCGGTTCTGCGCGAGCCTGCCGATCGACACCGCGCGCATGACGATCGCGCGCCGCATCAGCGCGACGTACAAGGACCTGCCGGGCGGGCAAATCCTCGGCCCCACCTACGACTACACGCATCGCCTCCTCGACGCCGCGCTGCTCGAAGACACGCCCGTCCCCCCCGCGCCGCGCGCCGACGAGCCGGCCGATCCCGCCATGCCGCGCGTCACCGCGCTGCTCGACCAGGAGGGGCTGATCCGGCGCGAAAGCGGCGATGGCGACGCTGACCCACCCGACCTGACACGCGATCCGATTGCCTTTCCAGCCGCGCGGCCGCTGCGCCTGCAGAACCTTGCGCGCGGCGACGAGGGTTTCGTGCTCGCACTCGGCTACTCCACCCAGCGGGGCTATGGCGGTACGCACCCGTTTGTCGGAGAGATCCGTTTCGGCACGGTTGCGGTGGAGATCACCCCGGAGGAGCTGGGCTTCGCGATCGAGATCGGCGACATCGCCGTCACCGAATGCCAGACGGTCAACCAGTTCGGCGGCAGCCGTACGGAAAAACCGCAGTTCACCCGCGGCTATGGCCTTGCCTTCGGCCACAACGAACGCAAGGCCATGGGCATGGCGCTGGTCGATCGCGCGCTCATGAGCCGCGAACTCGGCGAGGACGTCACCGCGCCGGCGCAGGATGAGGAGTTCGTGCTGAGCCACAGCGACAATGTCGAGGCCTCGGGCTTCGTGCAGCACCTGAAGCTGCCGCACTACGTGGATTTCCAGTCCGAGCTCGAGTTGATCCGCCGCCTGCGCGCCGAGGCGGAGGAACGCGCCGCCGGTCCGACGCGCGAGGCCGCGGAATGAGCCTGCCCGGGTACAACTTCGCCTATCTCGACGAGCAGACCAAGCGGATGATCCGCCGCGCCCTGCTCAAGGCGGTGGCCATCCCCGGCTACCAGGTGCCGTTCGCCAGCCGCGAGATGCCGCTCGCCTACGGCTGGGGCACGGGAGGGATGCAGGTGACGGCCGCGGTTATCGGCCCGGATGACGTGCTCAAGGTGATCGACCAGGGTGCGGACGACACCACCAACGCGGTGTCGATCCGCCGCTTCTTCGCGCTGACGGCGGGGGTCCGCACCACGGAACGCACCGCCGAGGCAACCGTGATCCAGACCCGCCATCGCATCCCGGAAACGCCGCTCACGGCCGGACAGATCCTCGTCTATCAGGTGCCGCAGCCCGAGCCGCTGCGCAAGCTCGAGCCGCGCGAGACCGAGACACGGCGGATGCACGCGCTCGCCGATTACGGGCTGATGCACGTGAAGCTCTACGAGGACATCGCTCGGCATGGCCGCATCACCCTCTCCTACGACTACCCCGTGCTGGTGAACGGACGGCACGTGATGTCGCCCTCGCCGATCCCGTCCTTCGACAATCCCAAGATGCACCGCTCGCCGGCATTGCAGCTCTTCGGCGCCGGGCGCGAGAAACGCATCTACGCCGTGCCGCCCTACACGAGCGTCGAGAGCCTCGCCTTCGAGGACCATCCGTTCCATCCCTGGAAGGCCGAGGCCGCCTGCGGCCTGTGCGGTGCGACCGACTCCTATCTCGACGAGGTGGTTGTGGATGATCGCGGCGGGCGGCTTTTCGTCTGCAGCGACACCGATCACTGCGCGACGCGGCGCGCACGGGGGCACAGGGGCTCGGCAGCTGGTCACGCGCTGACGCGAGCCGGCGGATGAGCGACGCTCCTCTGCTCGCCGTGCGCGAACTCACCGTGCGCTTCGGCCGCACGCTGGCGGTGGATCGCGCCTCCTTCGAGCTCTGGCCAGGCGAGGTGCTGGCGATCGTCGGCGAATCGGGCAGCGGCAAGACGTCGCTGCTGCGCGCTGTGCACGGCGACCTGCCCGCCGATGGCGGCCGCGTGCATTACCGGCTGGACGACGGCGCGCTCGTCGCTCTGGACGCATTGCCGGAGCCCGTGCGGCGCCAGCTCGCGCGCACGCGCTGGGGCTTCGTGCACCAGAACCCGCGCGACGGGCTTCGCATGTCGGTCTCGGCCGGCGGCAATGTCGGGGAGCGGCTGATGGCCGCCGGCGTGCGCCATTGGGGCCGCATCCGCGCCGAGGCGGTGGAGTGGCTGCGCCGGGTCGAGATCGACCCGGCGCGGATCGACGATGCGCCGCGCACCTTCTCCGGCGGCATGCAGCAGCGGTTGCAGATCGCGCGCGTGCTGGTCACCCGGCCGAGGCTGGTCCTCATGGACGAACCCACGGGCGGGCTTGACGTCTCGGTCCAGGCACGGCTGCTCGACCTGATCCGCAGGCTCGTCGCCGATCTCGGGCTTTCGGCGCTGATCGTCACGCATGATCTCGCGGTCGCGCGGCTGCTCGCAGACCGCATGCTCGTGATGCAGGGCGGCCGGATCGTCGAGGCCGGCCTGACCGACCAAGTGCTGGACGATCCGCAGCACCCCTACAGCCAGCTGCTCGTCTCCTCTGTGTTGCAGACATGAACGAGCCGGTGCTGATCGCCGAGGGGCTGTCGAAGGATTTCACGCTGCATCTCCAGGGCGGCGTGCGCTTGGCAGTGCTGCGGGGCGTGTCGCTCACGCTGCGCCCGGGAGAGTGCGTCGCGCTCACCGGACCGTCAGGAGCCGGCAAGAGCACGCTGATGCGAATGCTCTACGGCAATTACCTGCCCGGTGGCGGGCGCATCCTGGTGCGCCACCGCGACCGTCTGGTCGATCTTGCCGCCGCCAGCCCGCGCGAGATCGTCGCGATCCGGCGTGAGACGATCGGCTACGTGTCGCAGTTCCTGCGCGTCATTCCGCGCGTGCCCGCGCGCAGCATCGTCGCCGAACCCTTGCGTGCGGCCGGCAAGGACGCGGGCACCGCAGAGCGCGAGGCCGAGCGTCTGCTCGCGCGGCTGAACCTTCCGGAACGGCTCTGGTCGCTGCCGCCGGCGACCTTCTCCGGCGGCGAGCAGCAGCGGGTCAACCTCGCGCGGGGCTTCGCCTATCCCTATCCCGTGATGCTGATCGACGAACCGACCGCGAGCCTCGACCCCGGCAATGCAGCGGTCGCTGTCGCCCTGATCCAGGAGGCGAGAGCGCGCGGCGCGGCCATCATCGGCATCTTCCACGACGCGGACGTGCGCCGCGCGGTGGCCACACGGGAATACCCCGTCATGCCTCTGGCAGCAGCCGCATGAGCGACGAGACCGTCTTCACCAACACCAAGGTCGTGACCGAGACCGAAGTCTTCGACGGCACGGTCGTCGTGCGGGGGCGGACGATCGTGGCGGTGGAGCGGGGCCGCAGCGGGCTTACGGCCGCGCTCGATCTCGAGGGCGATCTTCTCGTCCCCGGGCTGGTCGACGTGCATACCGACAATCTCGAGAGACACATGATGCCGCGGCCCGGCGTGCGCTGGTCGGCACGCGCCGCCCTGCTCGCGCATGACGCGCAGGTGGCCGCGGCGGGCGTGACGACGGTGCTCGATGCGCTCTGCGTCGGCGAGGTCGAGCACGCGGACCAGCGCGAGCAGATGTTCCGCGAGGGTGTCGCCGAGCTGCGCGCGCTGGCCCCGCGCGGCCTGCTGCGCGCCGAGCACCTGCTGCACCTGCGCTGCGAGCTCGGCGTGGCCAACATGCTGGCGAGCTTCGAGCCGGTCGCCGACGATCCGCTGGTGCGGATGGTGAGCCTGATGGACCACACGCCGGGCGCCGGGCAGTTCGCCGACGTCGAGCGCTACGTGAAGAAGAACGCGCGCAGCCTGGGCATGACCGAGGCCGAGGCGCGCGCCTATGTCGCCCGCCGGCGCGAGACCCGGGACCGCGTCCGCAACGCGAATCGCGATGCCGTGCTTGCCCGTCTCGCCGGTCGCCCGATCGCGCTGGCGAGCCATGACGACCGCACCGAGGACGAGGTCGCGTCCTGGCATGCCAGCGGCATCACGATCAGCGAGTTCCCGGTCAGCCTGGTCGCCGCCGAGGCGGCGAAGCGGCGCGGCATGGCGGTGGTGGCGGGCGGGCCCAACATCGTGCGCGGCGGCAGCCACAGCGGCAATGTCTCCGCTGCCGATCTGGTCGCGCGCGGGCTCGTGGATGTCTTCGCCTCCGACTACATCCCGGCCTCCATGCTCGCGACAGCGCTCATGCTGCATGATCGTCACGGCATCGCCCTGCCGCGCGCGGTCGCGACGGTCGCCGCCGAGCCGGCACGGATGGTCGGGCTGCACGATCGCGGCCGGATCGCACCGGGCCTGCGGGCCGATCTCGTGCAGGTGCATCTGGCCGACGGGCATCCGCTGGTGCGCCAGGTCTGGCGCGAAGGCCGGCGCATCGCCTGATGGCGTATCGGTACGCGATCTACTGGGCGCCGCCGCGCGCGCATGCGCTGTGGCGCGAGGGCTGCGCCTGGCTCGGCCGCGATCCCGAGACGGGCGAGCCGATCGCGCCGCCATTGCCCGACGGGATGACGAGGGAACAACACGCGGCGATTACCGCGGCCCCCGCGCGCTACGGCTGGCACGGCACGCTGAAGCCTCCGTTCCGTCTGGCACAGGGCGAGAGCGAGGCACGGCTCGATGCGGCGATCCGCACCTTCGCGGCAGCACGGGCGCCGTTTGTGGTGGAACGATTCGCACTCTCCCCGCTGTCGGGGTTTCTCGCGGTGGTGCCGGCGCAACGGTCTGCTCCGCTCGATGCGCTGGCCGCCGCCTGCGTCGCGGCGTTCGATGCGTTCCGCGCGCCTCCAGAGCCGGGCGAGATCGCACGCCGGCGACGCGACGGGTTGAGCCCCGCCCAGGAGGCCAATCTGGCCCGCTGGGGCTACCCTTACGTGATGGAGGAGTTCCGCTTCCACCTGACACTCACCGGGCGCCTGTCCCCGGACGAGATGGGGCCGCTTCGCGGGTGGCTGGCGGCGCGCTTCTCCGACGCCTTGGCAGAGCCGGTGCGCATCGACGAGATTGCGCTCTACGTCGAGCCGACGTTTGGCGCGCCGCTCATGCTGCGCCGTCGCTACCGGTTCGGCTGATCTCGCGCCGGAGTGCGCAGCGCCACGCGGGGCAGTAGGCCTCGCCGAAAGCCCCTCGCAGGAGCAGCCAGTCCCGGCGGAGGGAAAATCCCTTCCGCTGATCCACCCGGTCGCCGACCGGCTTCGGCCCAAGCGCCGGAAGCTCACCGCCCTGACGGACGAGCCAAGAACGACCTGATCGTCCTGGAGCAGATCGCACACGGCCGGCATCGCGCGCGTGGGTGAAGATGCTCGCACGAAGTGCCCGGAGCGGTCTCCACGCATGCAGACACCGCTCCCGCGCGCATCCCGCCGCAGCGCCGAACCGCGCGGCGCCCCTGCGCGCGAGCGCTTGAACGGCTGAAACCCAGGTCGGCCAGACGCCGGATCGAGCCAACACATAGCGGTCGCCCGGATCGTCCCGCACGAGGCCGCCATCGCTCGTCGCGTCGGTTCCATCCTGCCCGAGCGGGAGGACGACAGCACCCGGAAGAGCGCCCGCCCCACGACCTCGGAAAGCGTCAGCCCGGGTCAGCGATGATGCCGCGGTCGGCCTCCCAGCCCGGGCAGGCTCATCGGCCTCGCCACGCCGGCGATCGCGGCTGCCCGGCGCGCACGACGCGTTGGCACGGTTCCACGTCCCGGCATCGAGGCAGGGCGGCTCACCCGGCCGGTCGCGGCCGGCGCGGAGACCGGATCAGTCGAGCGCGCGCACGAGGATGAGCTTCGCGTCGCCGCGGGCGTAGAAGTCGGGCACGGTCGCGACCGCCCGGAACCCCGTCCGCGCATAGAAGGCGCGCGTGGGCGCATAGGCGGGTTTCCCGGCAGTCTCGGCGTAGAGGGCGGTGCCCCCCTCAACGCGCACCGCGTCGGCAACCCGGTCGAGCAGCGCCCGCCCGAGTCCGCCACCCTGCGCAGCGGGATGTACGACGATCCAATAGAGGTCCCAGGCGCTCTCGGTGCACGGCGTCGGGCCGTAGCAGGCATAGCCGAGCAGGACCCCGTGCGGCTGTTCGGCCAGCAGGAAGCGATAGGAGGATGCCGCGCCGCGCGCGAGACGGTCCTCCGCAAGCTCGCGCGCGACGCCGATCTCGCTCTCGGTGAAGACCCCGGTCGCGGCGCAGAGGGCGGCGATGCGCGCGGCATCGCCGGCGACCAGCGCGTTGCGCCACGACGGATGGGCCCTGGGCGGCTGCGATGGCCGTCGCGTCGGCGGCGCCGGGATCGGCCGAGACGAGAGCCGTGGCACTGCGGCGGCGGCTTGCACGATGCGCGCGATCAGGTCGCTGAACGACATCCCGGCATGCTCTGCGGTCGCGGCGATGCCCATGCCCGGTGTCAGGCAGGGATTGGCGTTCACCTCCAGCACCCAGGGCTCGCCCGATCGATCCACCCGCAGATCGACCCGCGCATAGCCGCTGAGGCCGCAGACCTGCCAGACTCGGCGCACCAGCGCCTGCATGCGCGCGACCAGCGGGGCGTCATCATGGCGGAGATCGAAGCAGCGGGTGGCGTAGGGATAGATCGGATCGGCCGGATCCCACTTGCTTGCCCAGTCGACGATGCGCGGACGGTCCGCGGGCCAGCGCGGATCGAAGACCTGCTCGGCGGCCGGCAGGACAAGACAGCCGCCCATGCCGTCATCGAGCAGCGAGAGGTTGAACTCGCGCCCGTCGATGAACGCCTCGGCGAACCAGCGCCCGCCATGCTCGGCCGCGCGGGCCTGCATCAGCGCACGCGCCGCGTCGGGATCCCCGACCACGCTCTCGGGTCCGATCGCGAAGGAGGCGTGCTCGGTCGCGTGCTTGACGATCAGGCGCCCGGTGACATCCGGGTCGGACGGCTCCATCCAGTCCGGCGTGGCGATCCCGGCGGCGCGCAGCACACGCTTGGTCGCGAGCTTGTCGGCCGTCAAGGCCAAGGCGGCGGCCGAGTTGCCGGTGAAGGGGAGCCCCAGGCTCTCGAGCAGCGCGGCCGCGGCAGGCGCCATCACGCCGGCGGCCCGACGGACCTTCAGGCTTTCGACCAAGTTGATCACCAGATCGGGCGGGTCCACCGCAAGCGAGCCAACGACTGCGGAGAGATCCAGCTCCGCAGCGACGCGGCGCGTCCGCCAGCCCGCCATGATCAGCGCCGCCTCCACGGCGCTGGCCTGCTCCAGCACGTCCTGCTCGTCCGGCGGCGCATCGGGCGGCACCGCCTGATGCAGGATCACGCTGCTGCGCGCGTCCGTTGCCAAAGTCCGGTGCGGGCCAGCGCCGAATCGAGCATGCGGTCCATCAGCCATGCGAAGTCGTATCCCGCGAGGCGCGCCAGGATGGGCAGGTCCGAATGCGTCGGGTGGAGGCCGGCGAGCGGATTCACCTCGAGGAACTGCGGGATGCCGGCCGCGTCGCAGCGCAGGTCGATCCGCCCGCCGTCGCGGCAGCCCAGCGCGCGCCATGCCGCGACGGCTGACCGCTCGGCGGCCCGCGCCGTCGCATCCGTTGCGATAACGTATTCCACGCGGCCGTGCCAATCCTCCTTCGTCGCGAGCCCGTAGACGCCGTCATGCGCGGTCGCGTTGAGGCGCACCTCCATCGCCGCGATGGGCCGCGCCTGTGCACCCGTGCCGATGATGCCGACGGTGAATTCGCGGCCGGGCAGGTAGGTCTCGACGAGCACCGGCTGGCGGAAACGCGCGAGCAGGTCGCGGCAGGTGCGGGCGAGTGCGGCGCGGCTCGTGCAGCGGCTCGCGCGCCCCACGCCCTTGCCGGTGCCCTCGGCGATCGGCTTGGCGAAGACGGGGAACGGCAGGTCGATCGCCAGGACATCGCGCGGATGCTCGACGACGGCGAAGGGCGCGGTCGGCACGCCGGCATCGCGCACCACGCGCTTGGCATGGCCCTTGTGCAGCGCCAGCGCCAGCACGAGGCTGTCGGAGAACAAGCACGGAATGCCGTAGGCCTCGCACAGGGCGGGCACCAGCGCCTCGCGGCCGAAGCCGGCGAGCCCCTCGCAGATGTTGAAGACGAGGTCCCACCGCTCGCCGGCGGCCAGACGCGCCACGAACGCGCGGTGGTGGCCGATGCGTTCGACCAGGAAACCGCGCCCCGTCAGGTGATCGGCGATCGCATCGATCGTGGCGATGCTGTCGAATTCGGCCGTCGCCTCCGCGTCCAGCCCTTCGGCGAGCCAAGCCTCGCGCAGATCGTAGGTGAAGCCGACGCGCAGGCGCCGCGCGATCCCGCCGTCAGGCATGGCCGTCCGCCCTGGCCTTGAGCGCGACATGGGCCGCCAGGGGACGATCCGCGCCGAGCGATCCGCCGGGATCCGTATAGCGATAGACGCGGCGCTCGAAGTTGCGCAGAAGGAGATCGTCGCCGTCGCGGCCGATCACATAGTCCGGGATGAGCGGGATCTTGCCGCCGCCGCCCGGCGCATCGACCACGAAGTGCGGCACCGCATAGCCGGTGGTGTGCCCGCGCAGCCCCTCGATGATCTCGATCCCCTTCTCGACAGGCGTGCGGAAATGCGCCGAGCCCGAAATCGGATCGCACTGGTAAAGATAATAGGGCCGCACGCGCAGCTTCAGGAGACCCTGCATCAGCGCGCGCATGGTGCCGATGTCGTCGTTCACGCCCTTCAGCAGCACGGTCTGGCTGCCGAGCGGGATGCCGGCATCGGCGAGGCGGGCAGTCGCCTCCGCCACCTCCGGCGTGAGCTCGTCGGGGTGCGTGAAATGGATCGACATCCAGAGCGGGTGGTAGCGACGCAGCATCCTGGTGAGGTCGCGCGTGATGCGCTGCGGCAGCACGACCGGCACCTTGGTGCCGATGCGCAGGAACTCGACATGCGGGATCGCGCGCAGCCGCGCGAGCAGCCATTCCAGCTTCTCGGTGGCGATGGTCAGCGGATCGCCACCCGAGAGCAGCACGTCGCGGATCGCGGGATGGGCGGCGACGTAGTCGATTGCGCGCTGCCACTGCGTTGTGGAGAAGGTGTACTCGCCGCCGCCGCCGACCATGCGGCTGCGCGTGCAGTAGCGGCAATAGGTGGAGCAGAAGCCGGTGGCGAGGAACAGCACGCGGTCCGGATAGCGGTGTATCAGGCCGGGAACGGCCGCGTCATGATCCTCGGCCAGCGGGTCATCGGCCTCGCCCGGCACGCGGAGGTACTCGCCGTTGACCGGGATATGGGTGCGGCGGAGGCCCTGCGTCGGATCATGCTCGTCGAGCAGGCTCGCATAGTAGGGCGTGATGCCGACCGGCAGCGGTCCGCTATGGCGCGCGACCGCGCTCTGCTCGTCCTCGGAGAGGCGGATGATGCGCGCGAGCCCGCGCAGGTCGCGGATCCGGTGCTGGAGCTGCCAGCGCCAGTCGTTCCAGTCCGCCGCCGTCGCGTCCGGCCAGAAGCGGCGGCGGAAGGCGCGCGACCGCGCGGATTGCGGGAACGCCGCGCCGCGCTCCCGTTCCTTCACGGTGGCGGCGAAGATCGGCCTGTCGAGGGCGCCCGCGCTGGCCGGCGCGGACGCCACAATGGATGGAGGTTCCGTTTCAGGGGCCTCGAGATCGCGGTCCATGGCGACGTGTTCCCTTCGACGCCCGTCTGTCTTGGGTCCGGCAGGCCCCCCGGCCGGAGTGCCGCGCGATGCGGCGTCGTGGCGCGGGCGTGTCGCCACTGGATTCGCTCCATAAGGCAAATGTCGGTGAGTCGCCAGTATTTCCGCGCGCCGCCGTCGACGCCGGCGCAGCGGGAAAACCCCATGAAAGCCAAGGGGTTGAGGGTCGATCGACGGCGGTGCGGGCGGCCGAAGCAGAATATCGAGCTTGGCTGGATACTGGAGAGGACGGCATGAACAAAGACGAAAAACAGACGATTATTGAAGAGCCTGGGCGGTCCCGTTCCTCCGCGGCCGCCCTGCCCTATGTGCGGATCGGCTCGCGGAGATCTCGCTGGGCCGGGTCGCTGCACTCGACCGGACGCCGGGACGACTATGTGGACCTGAGCCAGGCCAGATCGTTGTGGTGCCGTGCCGCAAGGCCGGAGGGTCGCGGCGGCGGCTGGGCACGGCCCGCATGCCGCGTGAGCGCCAGGGCGTGGGCGGGCTGCGCGGCGCCGGAGCAAGGGGGCGCTGGCAAACCAAGGGCGAATGCCCAGATAACCGACGGCGGCGGCAGCGACCCCGCCGTCGTCGGAGGAGGACGCCAAGCCATGAAAATCTCTCGACGCGCCATGGTCCGTGGCGGTGCAGGCCTGGCAGCGATGGCGGTCGCGCCATCGCCGCGGCTCGCCCTTGCCCAGCCCGCAGGGCCATTCACCCTGCCGCCTCTGCCCTACCCACCTGACGCCAACGAGGCAGCGATCGACACCCGCACGATGGAGATCCATCACCGCTTCCACCATGGCGGACAGGTTAACGGCCTCAACGCCGCCGTTGCCGACCACAGCCGCATCGCGGCGATGCCGCTCGACCAGATCCTGATGCGCCTTGGCGAAATGCCCGAGACGGTGCGCACGGCGATCCGCAACAACGGCGGCGGGCATGCGAACCACTCGATGTTCTGGGTGATCATGGGCGGGCGGGGCGGCGAGCCGTCCGGCGAACTCGCTGCCGCCATCACGCGCGACTTCGGCGGGTTTGCCCAATTCCGCGAGCGGTTCGACCGTGCCTCGATGGGCGTATTCGGCTCAGGCTGGGCGTTCGTGACGGTAGACCGGCAGGGGAGGCTGGCCGTGGTGCAGCGGCCGAACCAGGACACCCCGCTGATGGACGGCGAGCGCGTGCTGATGGGCAACGACCTCTGGGAGCACGCCTATTACCTCCGCTACCAGAACCGCCGCGCCGAGTACGTCCGCAACTGGTGGAACGTGCTCGACTGGGCAAAGATCGCCGAGCGCTACGGCGCGGCCAAGGCCGGTGCGCTGACGATCTGACGCGGTCGCGGCGGAGCGAGCAGCTCGCCCCGGCCTCTCATTCGGCGCCTGCGATCGGCTTCGGTTGGTCGCCCTCGCCCGGCAGCACCTGCGCCGAGCCGTTCGCGCCCTCGCCATGACCGTTCAGCGCCTGCTCCACGGCGGCTTCGACATCCGTCTCGCCCTCGTAGCCGTTCGGCCCGCGCCGTACCTGCTGCGGCTGCAGCGCCTGTTGGCCTTGCATCTGCTGCATCGCATTGAGGATGCGGAAGTAGTGCTCGGCATGCTGGAAGTAGCTCTCGGCCATGACGCGATCGCCGCCCGAGGTGGCGTCACGCCCGAGCTGGAGATACTTCTCGAAGAGCTGCTGCGCGGTGCCGCGCAGCCGGACATCGGGACCATTGGAATCGAACACGTGGTTGCGATTCATCGGCTGATGGCGGTGCTGATGGCGGCCTGCTTGGTGATGGCCGCGGCCGCGCATGCGCTTGAGGTTCATCTCGTTTCACGTCTGCCGTTGTTGTCGCAGCGCCTCCGCCCGGCATTGCCGGGCGCCCCAGACCACCAGAGGCGGTCCGCCCATGAGGCCGGTGCGCCCGGTCAGGGCCGAACCGGCGACGCGTCCCTCTCGCTGGGCTGGCCTGCACCCTAGTCTGCGATCCGCGGCTCGCCAACCGTTTTTTCCGCGTGGCGGAGGACCACCGCGCGGCTGACGCCGCCCAAATCCTGCCGCAATTCCCGGACCGCGAGCCCGCGTGCTTCCGCCAAACGGCTGACCTCCGCCGCTTGGCCTGCGCCGAGTTCGAGCACCGCGACCGCATCCGGTGCGAGGAGCAGCGCCAGATCTCCGAGGATCGCACGGTACGCGTCGAGCCCGTCCGGGCCACCATGAAGGGCGGCGCGAGGCTCGTGATCGCGCACCTCGGGCTCGAGCGTGGCAAGCTCGGCGGTCGCGATATAGGGCGGATTGGCGAGCACGAGGTCGAAGCGACAGCTCAGTGCCGCCGACCAGTCGCCGCAGAGGAACAGCGCCCGATCCGCGAGGTGCGCGCGCGCCGCATTGGCGCGGGCGACTGTAAGCGCACGCAGCGACCGATCGATCCCGATCCCGAATGCGGCAGGGAACTCGCTGAGCGCGGCGAGCAGCAGCGCGCCCGAACCGGTGCCGAGGTCGAGCACGCGCCGCACCGAGGCCCGCTGCGGCAGGGCAGCCAGCGCGGCCTCGATCAGCGTCTCGGTCTCGGGGCGGGGGATCAGGACGTCGGGCGTGACGAGCAGGTCGAGCGTCCAGAAGCCGCGCGTTCCGGTCAGGTGGGCGGCCGGCTCATGGGCGGCACGGCGCGCGACGAGAGTGCGGAAACGCTCCGCCGGCGCCGGGCCGACAGGCTCATGCGCCTGTGCGGTCAGCAGGCCGGGCGTGCGGCCCAGAATATGGCCGAGCAGCAGCCGAGCCTCGCGCCGCGGCTCCTCGATGCCGGCTGTGCGCAGGATCGCTCCGGCCTGGCAGAGCAGCGACCCGATCGTGTCCGTCACGCCCCCGCCGCGAGCAGTGCCGCCTGATCCTCCGCGGTCAGCGCATCGATCAGCTCGTCGAGCTCGCCGGCGAGGATGCGGTCGATCTTGTGCAGCGTCAGGCCGATGCGATGATCGGTGACGCGGCCTTGGGGCACGTTGTAGGTGCGAATGCGCTCGGACCGGTCGCCGGTGCCGACCTGGCTGCGGCGGAGGTCCGACCGCGCCGAGACCGTTGCCTCGCGCTGGCGCTCGTAGAGCTTGGCGCGCAGGATTTTCATCGCCCGCGCACGATTCTTGTGCTGGCTCTTCTCGTCCTGGCAGGTGACGACGATGCCGGTCGGCAGGTGGGTGATGCGCACCGCACTTTCGGTCTTGTTCACGTGCTGCCCACCCGCCCCGGAGGCGCGGAACACGTCGATGCGCAGATCGGCATCGTTGACCTGCACGTCCACCTCCTCGGCCTCCGGCAGCACCGCGACCGTGGCAGTCGAGGTGTGGATGCGGCCCTGGCTCTCGGTCACCGGCACGCGCTGGACGCGGTGCACGCCGCTCTCGTATTTCAGCCGCGCGAACACGTCCATGCCGGTGATCTCAGCCACCGCCTCGCGGTAGCCGCCAAGGTCGTTCTCCGAGACGTCGAGCACCTCGAAGCGCCAGCCGCGGTTCTCGGCGTAGCGGCGGTACATCGCGAATAGGTCGGCGGCGAACAGGGCAGCCTCGTCGCCGCCGGTGCCGGCGCGCACCTCGAGGATGGCGTTGCGGCTGTCGGCCTCGTCGCGCGGCAGCAGCGCCAGGCGCACGGCGCGATCCAGCGCGGCGACGCGTTCGGCGAGCGCCTTCGCCTCCTCCTCGGCCATCCTGCGGAGCTCTGGGTCGGCGGCAGCATCCGCGATCATCGCGCGCGCCTCGGCGAGCTCGCGCTCGGCGCGGCGCAGGGCCGCGACCTGATCCGCCACCGTCTCGATCTCGGCGAGTTCGCGCGAGGCGGCGACATAGGCCGCACCGGCGAGCCCCTGGGCGAGCTTGGCGCGCAGTTCCTCGGCGCGCGACAGCACGCGGTCGAGCCGGAGGGGCAAGCTTTCGCTCATCGTCGGAGCCGGGCGGGAAGCTCGGCGATCGGCACCGCGTGCTGCTCCCCCGTGGCGAGGTCCCTCACCTGTGCCGCGCCGGTAGCGAGCTCGCTGTCGCCGAGGATCACGGCGGCACGCGCACCGATCCGGTTGGCGCGCTCCATACGGCGCTTGAGAGTGCCGCGGAACGCCATCTCGGCGCGGATGCCGGCGGCGCGCAGCGCGCAGAGCGCGCCGATCGCGGCGGTCTCGGCCGCCTCGCCGACGGGGATCACGGCGACCGGCGGCTCGGGCGGCGGCACGTCGCGGGTCAGCATGGCAAGGCGCTCGATCCCGGCGGCCCAGCCGACTGCCGGCGTAGGCGGACCGCCCATCTCCTCGACCAGCCCGTCGTACCGGCCGCCGGCCATCACCGTGCCTTGAGCGCCCAGCCGGTCGGTCACGAACTCGAAGGCGGTGTGGCTGTAGTAGTCGAGGCCACGGACGATGCGCGGGTTCACCCGGAAGGGGACGCGGAAAGTCGTCAGGTGGCGCTGCAACGCCTCCCAGTGCTGGCGCGCGCTGTCCGTGAGGTAGGGGAAGATGTCGGGCGCGTCGGCGACGATCGCGCGATCGGCTTCGTCCTTGCTGTCGAGCACGCGCAGCGGATTGCGGTGCAGCCGCGCGCGGCTGTCGGCGGAGAGCCTCGCTTCATGGGCGGCGAGGAAGGCGATGAGCGCGCTGCGATAGGTGGTGCGGCTCTCGCGGTCGCCCAGGGTGTTGATCTCGAGGGTCGTGCCCTCCGCCACGCCGAGCGCTTCCAGGATGGCTTGGCCGCAGGCGATCGCTTCGGCGTCGGCGAGCGGCTCGCCGGCGCCTAGCGTTTCGATACCGATCTGATGAAACTGGCGGTAGCGCCCCTTCTGCGGCCGTTCGTAGCGGAACATCGGCCCGGCGTAGAACACCTTCTGCGGCAGCGACTGGGTCAGGCCGTTGGAGACCAGCGCGCGGCACACGCCGGCGGTGTTCTCGGGGCGGAGCGTGATGCTCTCGCCGCCGCGGTCCTCGAAGGTGTACATCTCCTTGGTGACGACGTCGGAGGTCTCCCCGAGCGAACGGGTGAAGACGCGGGTGTCCTCGATGACCGGGGTCTGCCACTCGTCGAAGCCCCAGGTCTCGGCGATGCGGCGCGCGGTCTCGGCGACGTGGCGGTGGCGGCGCATCTCGTCGCCGATGAGGTCGCGAGTGCCTCGGACGGGTTGCAGGGAGCTCATGACTCCCGGATGGGGTGAGGTCGAAGCCGGTGTCAAGGGATGGGGTCTGTTGGAAGGGCCTTGCGGCCCCTCCCCCAGAGCCCCGGCTTCAGGCCCTGACGTCCATCGCCTGCCGCAGCCCGTCCGAGAGCAGGTTGAAGCAGATCGAGGTGGCGAAGATGCACGCACCTGGCAGCATAGCCACGGTCGGATTGACGTAGATCGCGGTGCGCAGCGTATTCAGCATCAAGCCCCATTCGGGCTCGGGCGGGGTCACGCCGAGGCCGAGGAACGACAGCCCCGAGGCCAGGATCATCGAGACCGAGATCAGGCTGGTGGCGTAGACGAAGATCGGCCCGAGCACGTTGCCGAGGATGTGCACGCGGATGATGGTGAGCGGCCCCGCCCCTGAGGCCCGCGCCGCCTCGACGAAGTCGAGTCCCCGCACACCGGTGGTGACGCTCTCGGCCACCCGGATCACGGGCGGGATGAACACCAGGGTCAGCGACAGGATGGCGTTGACGGTGCCCGCGCCGAGCGCGCCGGAGATCGCGACCGCCAGCAGCACCGAGGGGAAGGCGTAGAACACGTCGGTGATGCGCATGATCAGCATGTTCACCGCGCCACCGACATAGCCTGCGAGCACGCCGCACAGCGTGCCGACGAGGAACGCCAGCACCACCGGGGTGATGCCCATGAACCAGGAGAGCCGGCCGCCGTAGAGCAGGCGGGTCAGCATGTCGCGGCCGAGCTCGTCGGTGCCGAGCGGATGGTTCGGCGTGCCGACCACGCGCAGCCGGCGCAGCATCGAGCCCTGATAGGGGTCGTGCGGGGCGATCAGGTGGGCGAAGACGATCGCGAGCAGCATCGCGATCAGGATCAGCCCGCAGACGATCGTGACAGGATCGCGCCGCAGGCGCTTCCAGACGCCGGCCCAGTAGCCCTGGCTCCCGTGCAGGGCCGCGCGCGCCTGGACGGCGAGATCGGCGGCGGCAGCGGTGCGGGTGGCGCCGTCCGCCATGGCTCATCCCCGCCTGATGCGCGGGTCGAGCGCGGTCTGCATCAGGTCGACCAGGAGGTTCAGCGCGACGAAGAACATCGCCAGCACCAGGATGGTAGCCTGGAGCACCGGCAGGTCGCGCTGGAAGATCGCATTGTTCAGCAGCAGGCCCGTGCCGGGCCAGGAGAATACGGTCTCGACCAGGATCGACCCGCCCATCAGGTAGCCGAGCTGCAAGCCCATCA
>Ga0308410_1000576_pt1 | contig 19898 bp, 17 predicted proteins | sample HotsprOSTMatCore_FD_203467 | JGI IMG/M metagenome (GOLD analysis project Ga0308410, IMG submission 203467) | Hot spring phototrophic mat microbial communities from Octopus Spring, Yellowstone National Park, Wyoming, United States -... | ecosystem: Environmental > Aquatic > Thermal springs > Hot...
CGAGACGGAAACACTTCCCGAAGAGGCTCGCCAAAAGGCAGAGGAGTTGCGGAGAGAGCAAGAAAATCTTTCTCAGCTGCTAATTGAATTGTTGAAGTCGGCGATTGAGCCGACAATTCAAATCCCATCAGAGGAGTCGGTCCCCTAGGGTCCTTTTTATTTCAGCCTGCGACGGTGGAATTTGACTGTAGGCGAACACTTGGACACCGGACAACTCTTATGAACCGAGTGACACTTAAAAGCTTGATCCTAACTTTGCTCTTAGGCCTGGGAATTGTCTCCAAAGAGTTCTCCAGTAGTGCCGCCCAAGTTAGCACAAAGGAAGACGAACAGGGATCGACGGCAGCAGTCTCTTCACCCGTCGAAGCTGCAGACAATCCCATGGCTCGGCCTGAGGTTTCGCAGGAAATGAGCATTTTGATCGATGTGTTCCTCCAAATGCGGCTGGCCGGAAAACTGATCGAAAAAAGAGACTGGCAGAAAACGCTAGTCGTCCAGCAACAGGTGATCGAGCGATTGGATGAACTGCTTCGGTCGGTACAGCCGCCGGCTTCACAACCGCCGCAGCCGCAGCGTCCGCCTTCCCAGCAGGAGAAATCCCTCTCCCCGAATCCTGAGCAACCCCTCCGCCAACCCGAGGCAGCCCAATCCCCACCGACAGAAACCGCTGACCAGCAGTCCAATGATCAGGCAGAACCGCAAACGGAAGAACTCCGGCGAATCCTTCGTGGACTTTGGGGACAGCTGCCCGAGCGAATCCGAAGTCAGGTTTCCGAAACCATTGCCGAACACTTCTTACCGCAGTATGCACCACTCATTGAGCAGTATTACCGGCGATTAGCCGAAACCCTCCAACCACCATAACACCGCCATTGGTGCACGTGCTGCCTACCGGCCGTATGAACGGTTGGCGAAGATCGAGCTCTCCCGAGCCGAAGGAAATGCTTCCCGGCCAATTTTCCAAAAAGATTCTGCCTCACCTGCCGGAAGCAAATGCCCCGCGATATCCCATGCAAGGAAATGCAGCCAATCGAACCATCGGCGGGATTACTGCCCCGAGGGATCCGCTAAGTTCGCTACATACCAGGAACGGGTGAAAGAACTCGATCACGACCTGCCACTAGGGGAACAATCACCCCCAGAGCATTCCCCCACCAATCAGACTAGAAGGGGGTCTTAACCTGTTGACCTGCCGACACAAGCGGGCGAATCCCTCCTTCGAAGTGTCGGGAGTTCTTGTTTTGCATACCCTCGGTGGTTATACCCTCGCCCGTTACCGAAGGTAAAACTGCCAATAGTTTTCGTCGGGCCGGATGCAGGTTAATTCTACAGTTCCCCGAATTCGGGAGCCTTCAAGCTCCACTTGAATTTGGTTTGGCTCCGGAGATTGCTTTGGGCGGAAATGGCCGCGGTCCCAACGCTTGACAATCCCTCGGCCTCCGGAAATTTCTCCCTCGTACTCCAAATAAACCAACCGGTGAGGCGGCAACTCCCTCGCGGGAATTTCCGTCCCGGGGAAAGGTTCGGCACTTAGGGACCAGGTGCGGAGTTTTCCTTCCTCTTCCAGCATGAAGTCCCAATGGGTACCCTCGCCAGTACGATGCTCGAGGATTACAAACCGAGGCATCACAACGGCAGCTCTTTTCCTGGAAGCATATCGAAATTACCCCAAGCACCCAAGCCGATGGAAAACCCGGCCAACCACACAAAAGCAATTCTCCCCGCCGGAAAATTGCCCCGCTTTTCTCCCGTTTACCAGGTCAAATCTATGGCAACGCCGAATAACTTAAGGCCCGAAAACCTTGGCCCTCAACTCCTCGATGGGAACCCGCGAATAATCAAACCTCCGGATAGCTTAGCCCCCATCTTTCGAATTTTTTGCTACTTGTACACATGAATATAGTGGTCGCAATCACACTACTTGAAGCTTTGGCAGAGTAAATCCGAGAGGCCCCATCCTTTTCCGATTTGTTCGGCTGAATATGGACGGCTCTCGCAGGTTTTCCGCAGCTCCCAAGAAATTATTCATCGATTCTACAGGTGCAAAAGATCACCCCGAGCAGCGATACCCACCCTAAGCCGCTACTATCCTCCTTCGTCAATCCTGTGGGCAGAAGGGACGGACTAGTCTCCTGGGAGCATCCCCGGGTGCGCGCTTGCCCAGGTGTACCGACCTTTTCCCGACCACCCGACCTTTTCCGATGTCTTATTCACCCCGTGCTCCGCTCCCGTTTACCGTCCCTTCTCCGTGCCTCGCTAATTTCCCTCCGTTACCAAAATGGATGTCGTGGCCGTTATGGGCACAGGCGATTCCCGACTGGTTACCTCAGCTGTGGCACGGGCTTCGCCGGGCCTGGTGGCCAACACCACCACCCGGTATTCTGCAGTACCTCCTGCCGCAAGCTCCGACAGCGGCGGAAAACGGATAGTGGAATTTTCAAACGTGGCATCTTCCGCCCCCGGAGGCCCCAATGTACCAAACTTCACTCGCTGCAGTTCAGGAGCTAGCCGGACCGTGACCCGAACATCGCGGTCCGGTGTGCGACCACTTCCGGAAACACGGATCACCAAAGTACCCGTTTGGCCCACTCGGACATCCTTCCGCAAAGGAGTAATCGTAAGCTGGAGCCTCCCTGGGGTAGGAGTCGCTCCCAAGGTTTCGGTTCCCATATCTTTCGGCAGGGTAGTCCCCCTCTGGGAAGGGCTTGGGATTTGGCCGGAGGGGCCTCCTGGTGTCGGCGAAGGCACCTCCCTCTCCCCGGTCGTTATCGCCACACACCTTCTTTCCGATAACCGCGTTCCGTCTCCCGTGGTTACCTCGACTATCAAGCATGCCTGAGTGGCTGGTTGTGCTGCTGTACATTGGAGCCGGTATTGCACCGTCTGATTGGCCGGAATTGTGTCCCTTCGCCAAACGAACGGTGCCCCCACTTCCCCTGCCCGGCGAGGTTCAAAACCGCCGCTTGCAAACCGGGGTTGGAGTGGAGGATCGACCCTGCAAGTGAGCTGGATATTGTCTACCGAACTCGGTCCCGGATTTGTCAAATCGATGACAAACTCCACCATCTCTCCCACGCGGGTTACATCCGGACCCAGAACCCGCAACTGTAAGGGGCTTGGAGCCCGCGAAAATCCCGGGACAGCGGAAGGCTCACCGGGCGGGATTCCCCTCGGGACCCCGGGTGGGGCAGCTGCCGAAGGCAAACCCTCACCTACCTGGACGCACTGCCGCTCGGAAGCCAACACAACCCCATCGCTGAGAACCTCGATGATTATACACTGCGAGCCCTTTTCGACAGCCTGAAACTCCACCCCCACTTGCTCTGTCTGCCCTGGCTGAAGAGTTTTGCCCAAATCGCGTTCGATTGGACTCGGGGCCGCTGCATGACGTAGCCCTCGATCGAATCGGGCTCGAAGCACCAAACCCGGAAGAGGCTGTGCTGCTCCGTTAGTAAGCTCGATCACAAACCGAACTGTCTCGTTCAAACTCGCGGAGCTAGGTCCTTTCACACGAAGCTGGAGACCGGAGGCACGGACTTCGGTGACGGCGGAACTCCGTGCTTGGAGCCCCCCGTGGGCAGTGGCAGTCACGATATTTTCGATGCGACCAGGCCGCTCCGCGATGCATTCCAAGGTCACCACCCGGCTTTCCCCAGAAGCCAAAGTACCTAATTTCCACCGCAGTTGGCGTTGCCCCGGAAGATTCTCGCTAGGCTCGGGCGAACTCTTGGAGAGGCTTAGTCCCTCCGGCAAGGAATCGATCACGGTCACATCTGCCGCCGGTAAATCTCCGGGATTGGCTATCTCGATCCGATACTGAATCGTCCCTCCCGCCGGCATAGTAGCTGGACCCAACTTCCGCAATGTAAGCCCGGGTGAAGACCAAGTAATGTGGGTGGTTCCCCGACCCACTACCAGTGGCCGACCACTACTATCCAAAGTATCAGGTTTCACTAGTTCCACGCCGATGGTTGTCGTGCCGGCAACAGGCTGCTGCTCTGCGATTTCTACGATTGCCTGGCCTGCCTCGTTGGTGACCACCTCGACCATGGCCTCACCCCCGGGAAGAAACCCCGCCGGCGGACCACTGCGGACCTGGTACCGCACCACCCAACCCACCCGGGGAGCCTGATCTGATTGCCGGCTGACGGTCGTCACCAGCTGATGCCGGCTACCTGCGGGAACAATTGCCGGCGAGGGGAAAGTCCACTGAGCATCCACCCAATGAATTCGAGCCGTCTGAGTTCGCCGCGTCCAGTCCCGCACACCTGGGGCAAACACCGTGACAATGCTCGTGCCTTCCACGGCAGAACTCACAGAGATCCAAGTTTGCCCCGCCAGGATGGAAAGATCGTCCTCGGGATTGACTGTCCCCCGTGTCAGCAAGAGATATCGCCGGCTAGTGGAGGTTACTGCATAGTGGTTGGAGACCTTCCGCGGTCGAGTGAAATCCCCCACCAACCAGTCTACAAAAGCACCCGGACACACATCGACAATTTGACCCACCCCATTGGGATCCAAATGCCAGTGCACCGGCTCGTTAGTTCGCAAATAACCATCGGATCCAAGGACACTGGCCACCAAAATCACTTCGCTCCGCACGGAGGAGATGCTCTCTTCCGGCTGCAAGATAATGGCCACCCGGTCTTGCAGCCGCATCGGCGAAGGAATTTCCCGGTAAATTGGGGCTGTAGGCTCTAATGCAGGGGAAGGGGCCGCGACTCCAGGACTTGCCAACGGAGGCTGAGCGGCAGGGCTAATCTGCGGTGTAACAACCGGTGGAGCCGGCGGAGCAAGGACACCTTCTGGAGGAAGCACCGTGGCATTCTGGTACGGCGCGCAGGCCAGTCCCGCTACCCAAAGGCAGGCTACCAACGCCACGATTCCGCTTTGGCCACGCCCTTTCAGGCCCATGACGATCTCAACATCCCGAAGAGGCCAAATCCGCGGTTGAAGGGGTCATAACCACCCCAAGTGTCCGCGTTGGGGAGAGTTCCACGCCTAGGCCCTCTGGTAGGTTTCTTTAGCCCAATCCCCCAAGTTGCCGGGAGGCCATCCGTTTTCGGCCGAAAACTCACTCCCCAAAACTTCATTCCGGGAGGACACATCCATGAAGTCTCTCCGCCCAAGGCATCGTCATGACGAACTCTTTGTTGAGCAAATATTAACGAACTCTTTGCTGAGCAAATATTAAGATGAAGCCCTGGTTTGGCCCGGGAAGTTCAACAAGAGATCCGAGGGACCCTGCGGTTATACCCTCCTAAATTTCCCAGTTGCCGCAGATTGCCACACGAAACCGAAGAGGTGCCTGGATGAACGGGAAGTGCCACACACCCCGAGCCCCATCTGCTCTCGGCTGCTGGCTAGCAGTTTTTCCCTGGGAAGGGTGGTTCTCCCGCTCGACCTATTCCACCCAAATCGCCATTCTAGCGAATTCCCAACCGTTAAGCCGAGATCGGTTTTTCCCGATAAGCGGGCAGCTTCGTGGGGTTTCTAGCTATCCAAGCAGAGTGAAGCTTGTGGGTAGGAAATGCATCCTGTAGTGAAGGTTGTGGGTAGGAAGTGCATCTCGGAGTGCATGTTATTTGTTACCATGTATCCAGCCGCTTTCCCCATGCCAAGCAAGACCACGGCTTTATTGGCAGAGCATTTCGCTGTTAGTTACGGGAATTGTGAGCTACTCAGCAACCATTTCAAACGTCCAAGAAGGAAAAACGGCTAGAGAAAAGCGACTAGATAATCTCAGTAGCTCCGGTTGCTGACTACCCTCCGATTTTTAACGAGCCCGAAAATCCTTTCCCCAGGAACTTTGCCCAACTTCGCTCCCAGGTACTAGGTCGGGGCGGGAGAAAATAAAACCGACCGGCACCGTCGCCCGAAAGTATCCCTCCCGCAAGAAGTTGGGACACCTCCCACTTCATGGGCGGAAAAAAACCAACAACTTCATGGGTGGGAAAAACTAGCCGACAGAATTTGGAACCGTAAGCAATTTGGACACTCAACCTGCGGGCCTTGACATTGCACACTTTGCAATGAATCAACGAAAATGCATACTTTGAGGTGAATAGATAAAATCGGAAGAATGGACGACTTATCTCGATCCGTGAGCGGGCGTTTTTTTCAAACGGTTGCTACCACAATTTTTGGAAGTAGGTCTGTGGGCTACCGTGAACCGACAAAGGCCTACAAAGCCGCGGCCGGGATCCGGAAAGCCCGTGGGGAAACTTGGAAACAACCCAAATCCGCACGATTGACAAGAAAGCTGGAGAAGAGAACTTAGGGCAAGTCTGGCTCCCCTCGTAGAGGTACACGTGTCGGCTTGACGTACAATAGCGAAGCCCGTTGCCAAGCAGCTCAACTTTTAGATGGGAACCTCGGCGGGTCCCCGAAATTAGATGGGCATATCTCCTGTACGCTCAAACGAACTAACTGTCTCAACAGGTGAAGTTTGATCTTTTGTGGTGGCCATAGCGAGGCACTGAACGAAAGCCGTCCCACTTAGCGGGATTGTCACGAGATTGTCAGGGGTTCCAAACGCGGGGGAGCTTCGGTTGGCAGGGGAAAAATCCAAGAATCCGGACTGAATTATTGAGTGAAAGATTTGCAGACAAACAAACATGGTAATGAATCTGCCTGATTACCTTCATAACCCTCCGCCGTGGTGGGATAGCCGGTTTATGCGCGCGGCTCGGAGAGAGCCCGTGGACCGACTCCCGGTCTGGCTGATGCGTCAGGCAGGCCGATACATGCCCGAATACCGAACTATTCGCAATGGCGACGACTTCCTGAAATTCTGTAAAGATCCCGATCGGTGTGCCAAAGTAATGCAAATTGCGGTCGAGCGACTGGGGGTGGATGCAGCCATCCTGTTTTCGGACCTTCTCGTGTTGTTGGAGCCCTTGGGCCTGAAACTCCTTTACACGGAAGAGGGCCCCCGCATTCTGAACCCCATTCGCCATCCCGAGAACGTCTACCGGTTGCAACCCCTGGAAAAGTTGGACGCACTCCAGTTTGTCTTCGCTGCTATTCAAAAAACTCGTGAACGTCTGCCGCCAGAGATCCCCCTGATCGGGTTTGCCGGGGCTCCTTTCACCTTGGCGAGCTATGCCATTGAAGGCCAAAGCGGTGGCAACTCCTTTCTCCAGACAAAACAGTTCCTGTATCAGCACGAGGATGCATGGTTCGGTTTGATGAAGCTCTTGGCCGACGCCATCGCCAAATACTTACTTGCCCAAATCGAAGCGGGAGTTTCCGCGGTGCAGGTTTTTGACACCTGGGTTGGGTGTCTGGGACCTGACGATTACAAACACTTTGTGGCTCCGGCGACACAGGCCGTCTTCGCAGCGTTACCGCCCAAGGTGCCCACCATTCATTTTGCCACGGGGAATCCCGCCCTCTTACCATGGATGGACCAAGTAGGAGGAACCGTCATGGGCTTAGATTGGCGGATTTGTCTCGAAGATGCCTGGAAAGTCTTGGGGGATCGAAAGGCAATCCAAGGAAACCTCGACCCCGCGGTTCTATTGGGCCCTCGGGAGAGTATTGAGAGAGCGGTGGAAAAGATCCTCGGTCAATGGAATGGCCGGCCCGGATATATTTTCAATCTGGGACATGGTGTTCTGCCGCAGACGCCGTTCGAAAATGTACAATTTCTCGTAAGACTGGTGCATGAACGCAGCCAGAAGATCCTCGAGCAAACTTGGTGGGACCCAGGCAAATTCCGGTGAGGAAACCCGCTATCTATCTGGATTGACACGGCATAATATGCCTGACTACACCGTTGCGGTTTGTTTTGGGAGACCGGGTACCAGGGGACAGGGGACCATTTGCAGCTGTTGGCCAAGGTGGAGATCATGGTGAATGTAGTCAAAGACCAGAAAGTCACCGTGGTGGACCTCGGAGGTAAGTACGAGGCCTTGAATGAAGCTTTGCTCCAGGAATTTATGACGGCTCTTTTGGCCGAGGCCGAAAAGGCGGATCCACCCTGTGTACTCGTGGACCTCACAGGGGTGACCTATATAGGGTCGAACTTCTTGGAGGTGCTAGTTCGCGGTTGGAAACGCCTAAAGCAGCGGCAAGGAACAATGGCCCTTTGCGGAGTGGGATCCTTCTGTGCTGATATTCTCCGGATAACACGCTTAAGTACCCTGTGGAACATCTACCCAACCAGAGAGGAAGCCATCAAAGCACTCAGCACAGAGCTGGCCAAAGCCTCCCCACGATAATGCCAGCTAGTCGGTCAAAAAACCCAATCTTTTGGAAGGTCTTACCTCCAATGTGAACATATGATCCGTTCGAGCAACTTGCACCAAGTTTTCGGTTCCTTCCCGATCCAAGGGTGGCAAGATCGCTCGGTGAGAGATCGGGAAGCAAAAAGAACTCAAAAGGCGACCTCAATCGCTCGGTGATTCTGCTTTTTCAGCCCCCCACAAACTCCTCCACATTCCGGTTAGAAGCCCATTCAAAGTTTCTCCGGATCCGGGATTTTTTTGGCAAGGGTGCCCTAGCCGCGATGTTTTTAACCAACGGGGCATTCAAGCGAAGCCGCAGCCGCGGAAAATTCCAAAAGGGTGATAGGGAACCGCTCTGAAGGAAAGTTCGGTTAATCCCGCCCAGTTTTCATCCCTAGGAAAAGTGGTTTCTGAGTTGAATCATCCCCACCATGGCAGCCCACCCGGAGAAGGTCCAATATCCCCAGGGAAAGTTCTAACCCACTGTTTCCGGATAGATCACAAGTTCGATTCGCCGATTGGCTTTCCGCCCGCTTTCGGTCGTATTGGGGACCATGGGATAACGGTTGCCATGTCCAACAACAAACAGCTGCTCAGGTCTGAGGATTTTTTGCTGCAGAAGGGCTTCATACACGGCAATAGCCCAGGCAGTAGACAAATGCATGGCATTTCGCCAGAGATAAGTCTGGGGAGCATCTGCATCCACGTGTCCTTCCACGGCGATCCGCTGTTTTGGGTAAAGCCGAGCAAGCTCGGTGGCCACCTGAGTTAAAAGGCTTAGACCATCCGGGCGAAGGACAGCGGTCTCCCCATCAAAGAACCGTTCCGCCGGTATCGAAACCCGAATGACATCCCCGTCCCGACGTACCTGGACAGCGGGGTCCTGAAACTGCGGCAGCACCGCGAGAAGGCTGGTATTTGGAGTGAAGGTGACCGGTTGTTGTCGTTGAAGCGAGGCAGTTAACGCTTGACTTTTCTGCTCGGCCGCCTCCTTTTCTTGCTGTACCCGTGACAGTTGAGCCGTGACGCTGGAAAGCTGCTCCCGGAGGAGACCCGCCTGTTGTTCCAACAACTCCGCTCGCTGCTGGGTTTGAGCAACCAAAGCCTGCAGCCGCTTGTTGTCCTGATCCAGGGCCGCCACCCGCGTTTGAAGTTCCTGATTCTGACGGGCAAGAGCCATCTGCTGTTGTTGAGCCTGTTCCAACTGGCCTTTGACCAAAAGGGAATTGCCGGCGCAGCCCGAAACACTCATGCAAAAAATGATGGCTACTCCCCGGCACCAGCGGAGCATGGCTCGCATCCTTACCCATCCTCATCCAGAGATTCGCTCAAACTGCCTTTCCGTCGATGGGCGGAGTAACAACAAGTCTCTGCTCAAGAAAAGCCGAAGTTCCCTTCGGAAAAACTTTAGCCCCAAAAAGGCAAAGAGGCCTCTCGCAAAATTAACATGCATTTTGACTTGCCACATCCCGGTATCGGAACGCGGATCTCCAAGCTGCAAAGTCCCCTGAGCTAAACCATTTTCCAGTTTGCTAAAGCCACCACCCCCTCACTCGGCAAAAGAACCGGTGTGAAGGCCCTACCCAAGGGAAAAGTTTCCGCAAAAGAGTCTCGACCTAAATAGGCACGACCCGGCCAATTGCGGAAGTCGCGGCCTTACCCCTTCGCGAATCCTCCCCAATAGCCCTGCTTTAATACCCTTGCTGTCTGGAGCCCTGCTGGCATAAACCTGCTGTCTGGCCTATCTCACGCCCACCAGCGGCAATGGAGTATTCATTCAGGTGGGGCACTCCGGACGGCACACGGGCGTTCCTTACCGCGACACAAAACTTCGGTCCGAAAACCGACTGCCGCTTCACCAACAAACAATCCCAACACGTGGAACCCCGGTACCAACGGGCCCTTTATGTCCGGTATCAACGAAGCCTTTATTTAATTAGAGGAAGCTTTAACTAGAGGAAGCAAATTTTTAGGCACGATCGGACAGATTTCGCGTTTCCCGACTGTCCCAGAGGCAAAAACGTTGCTTAAGAAGACGACAAGCCCTTCGAAGACAAGCCCCACCCGCAATTATCGTCGTTCCCCCTGGACCTGCCCCGGTGGGAGAGCAAGTCTCCTCCCCCCAATTTCGGTGAGTGGCATCAATGTGAGGGCTCCCCGGTTAGGCCGTAGGTCTGACGACGCAACGGATTCTTCGGCTGCCGATGGCCCTTCTTCACCGATGGCAAAAATGCCTGCGGCAACCCACCTGCCTCATGGCGGACACCCTCCTTTTCCGGGGCCACTACCGAAAATGCCGAAAACGGCCGGATAAGTTCATTGTTTTCGAGGTAAAGCGGGCAAGAGCTCGGTCCGGCGATTTTTCCGAAGCCATGGAAAGACCAGGCCGGCACACAAAACCGACTTGCCCTGGCCGAACGACCGGGCCTCGCCGAAGCCTGCACCGCCGGTTTTTACTTCTCGATCTTGTCCCTGGTTCGAATAGCGGATTCCCGCGATTATTCCTCGAGCGAGTAGCGGAAAACTTTAGTATGTTAAAACCCCTTCTGAGTATAAGACCTTAAAGCACCCGAGGCCAAGGGCAGTTTCTCCCCCCTGAGAAGAGCAACTCCGACCCTTCCGTTCGCTTAAGCCCAGATTCAATTCTCTTTAAGACACCCCTATTTTTTGCATCCAATCGAGAACATTTTTGTCCTCTATCCTTCCCATATTGCCTCGACGGTTCTCTTTGTCGAGCCTCTTCAATGCAACCACAGTAATGCTAAATGCAACCACAATAATGCTGGAGGACATAATCTCTTAACCTTGCGGAACGATGTTCTTATTCCGACACCCCCTTCCTTATTCCGGCAACCACTTCTGGCCGTGAACTAAGCCTGAGGGAAACCCTTTGTGTGCCCCGGTAGGTCCTTTTGTTACCCCCAACGACCAGCCGCTGAGAAACACTTAAAACCAAGCTCCCCGCTGATTAAAAGACGGCCGGAGCTAGCCTTTCCCGGCCGGCAAAAGCCCCTGTCCTATGGAATCACCAAAGTACTTCTTCGCACTTTACCCCCAGTTTCAAGCTATCTGAATCTCCCCGGCAAGCCTTTCTCTTATTTCGTCCCAGCTTGACCATTTCCCGAGGTCCAGCTTTTCGGCCACAAATTCTCTCCGCTTCCTGCTCCCACAAACTCATTCCGGTCTCACAGGCTTTTTCTCGGAACTAAGGACTCCCGAGCTTTTCATCACGGGCTCAAAAACGGGTTTCCCGCAGAAAAATCTTCTCCCAGCCCAGCGAAACCCTCCGAATCTTATGATTCTTCTAACTCCCCGGCTCGTGGCTAGCTCCTTGAACTATCTATCTCGGATGGCCCCCTGGTGAGTGCCAATTCACCGAGTTCCGCCCGCAGCGGTAGTTCCGAAGGACAGACCTCGAGCCTCCTTCTGGAAAATTCCCGAAATTGCAGTACCCCCCTTCCCACCAGGCCACCCAGGGCAGACTGGTACAGGGGACGATGAGATCGCGTTCCGTGAGGCAGATAGCCGCAACTTAGGAAAGAGGCCGAGTCAAGAACAACTCAGATCCCGCGGCCCGGGCAGTTCTCCCCAAAGATAACCAACAAGTGCAGGCCATTCTTGGTAGTCCGGAATCACGAGATCGGCACCCGCTTGAATGAGTCGCTCCCGTTTCCAAGGATCGGGCTTTCCAGAACGGTTGCGTTCATCGCTTGCCACAGCCACTGCCGTACCCCCGACGGCCTTAACGGTCTGTATGTCCACAAACCCGTCCCCAAAACCAAGCAGGTACTCCCCGGGAATTTGGTTTTCCCTGAGCAGTCGCTCAATAACCGTGGCCTTCGAGAACGTCTGATAGGCATCGATAGCTCCGTAGATATGCTCTCCGAAATAACATTCCAACCCGAGAAGCCTAGCCTCCTCCCGGACATAAATTTCGTCCGTGCCACTTGCCAGGTATAGTTTCAATCCTTTGTCTTTCAAATATGTCAAAAACGGGAGGGCACCGGGAACAAGCATTTCCTCCCCAGAAACCTTTCCCCCGCGGAGTGCTTCCCGGCGGTGAGCTATCCGCTGCATCAGTAGGTCGTGGTATCGACGTTTGTATACCAATGGATCCTCGGGAATCTTACCCCTTTTCCGAATTTCCTCTGCCAGGCGAATCATTTGGTAAATAGTCTGCTTCCCCGTCAGATTTGCCACGAACTCGGTAACCGACCGCTCTAGCTCTTCGGGGCTTTCTTCAGTACCTGTGGCCAGGAGCTCTTCCACCATCATCGGCACCATCACGGTCTGCCATCCCTCACGAACTAGGCTCAGGGTACCGTCAAAGTCAAAGAACACATACTGAAAGATCCCCGGGGATGAGACCGGACGAATGATCTCGATTTGAGTACCCGGCAAAAAGGTTGGTTTTTCAGGCACCGAAGCTACAGGGACGAAGTCCCGTTCTTCGTACACGCCACTCATGTTGGCCAATCCACTCTTTCAACCCCGGGGAGAAAGCTCCCACCGCCATAACCGGGCAAAACTTCCGGCCTATAGATCGAAAGCCGAGCTTCTTTATACTTCCCGCTTACGCCTATAATCCCCTACCTGGGCGAGCTCCGCAATTGTCCAAAAGCTCTCACCTCCATCTTCGAATGATCCCTCACCCTTCAAATTTTGGGAAATCACTTTTCGAACTTTGATGCCCCTCAAAATCGGTCCACCAACTCGTGCTTCGTCACTAAAAGAATTTGGGGGTTGTCTGGAGGTGCAAGTTTTTGGTGCCCATGCCGTCCCCACCCTGTTGAGCACAATTCCTTCATCGGCAACTTTAAATTTTCCCCGTGACGAAACACTTGCAGCATATTCTGCCGGTTCCGACTCCATGGAAGCTTACCGAGCGAAAACTCCCCCGTGAAATCCCAATCTATGGTGCGGGCCAATAAAAATCAACCAATGCCGAAAGGCTCAAGCTACTTCCCGAAAGGCACTTTTCCCAGGAAAGCCGGCCCTCTGCCCCAGCTTCGGCACCCAGTGGGTAAATTGCTTAATTACTCAGCCGCTGACAAAAAACGGACTAGGAAGTTTTGCCGCCCCCCCAGGTACTTGCTATCTATATGCCCGTACATTTTCGGGTCAGGCGCCCCTCCGAATGCTGACGGCCAGTAATCCACGAGACAACGTGGGGCAAACATCGCAACTTCATACCTACGGGGGACAAATCAGCCGAAGAGCTTTCCCCCCTAGGAATCTCCATCATCGCAGGGCTTTCCCACCAAGGCAGACTCTTCCCTGGCAACTAATTACCCACGAGTTGAGGGTTGCTCCGAAATTAAAAGAGTCCGCCACCTGCTGAAGAACAGCCAAACATATCTGCAAACTACGAAAGCAACAACCGCCTCTCTGCCAGGCCAGGAAAAAAACGATGAATCTACAGCCGAACTCCTACGTTCCGGCAAGTACTTACCGGACTGAACCAGCAAAAAGGATGCAAACTCCTTATCCCCAATGGTGTTCTCGGAGAACAGAGATACCAGCAGCTAATCCTCCACAATGGCCACAGCCCTCACCGGCGAACCGTCCCCGCCCCGAAGTCGTAAAGGGAAAGCAACTAGAATGAACCGCTCGGGCAACGAACGCAGATTCACCAGTCCCTCAAGCAGAACAATTTCCGTCCCTTTAGCCAAGAGGGCATAATGTACCGGTCGACCAGCGATCTTACTTGGCGTGGGGAGATCAAGTCCCAAAAGGCCAATTTTCGTCTCGGCAATCCATTGAGCAGCTTCCAAAGTCAAGGAAGGCAATTCGGTGAAATACCCTTCCCGGCCGACCATATCTTCCCAACCGGTACGGATAATCACTTTTGCCTGAGCCTCAAATTTTTTACGATGGGGCAAGAGCATCTCCGGCGTAATAGGGGTCTTGCCAGGTAATGCCCCTTCCGGTGCCAAATCCACTAACACCGCAGGTCCATAGAATCGCTCCAGTGGAATTTGTTCCACCGTCACACCGTCGGCATAAAAATGGGCCGGTGCGTCTAAATGAGTCCCCTGGTGCGTGCCCAACTCCACTTGCGTCACCTGGACCCCATGGTCCTTCATAGTGCGAAACAATTTCATTCGGAACGGAGGATCGCTGGGATAGCTCGGCATCCCATCGTATAAAGGCTGCGATAAATCAACAAAGCGTGGCATTGGTTTTTCCCCAAACTTTAGTCGGCTTGGCTCGCTGCTGACCGGTCACGGTAGAATCATGAACACGAAGATTACCCCCCGGCATGGCCGAGCCCGTTGGCAAGCCCAACCTTCCGCTTGCCTTGCCAACGCTCTCGCTCCGCGATGTTTGGAGGCCGCTTCACTAGATATCTGGAGGCCGTTTCACTAATTTTATGATCCGGTTACCTGCGAGTTCCGCTGGGGAATCATTCCCGAATCTCTCGTCCGGATACCTCCGATGCCGGAATATATTGCCGACTCCCCTTTGCCACCACGGAGCAAATTGTTACCTCCCGAAAAAGATGGCCCTTATCCGCAACCTTCACGACGTAAGGATTTATTTTTCGGAGTACCCTACGGCCCGTCGGCTGGAAAAAAAGTCACTGCCTTAGTTTTCGAGACTGCCCCGGGGTGTGCGGAAACTGAACCCACGACCACTGCCTGCCCCTTAGCCCGAAAAAAGTTTGAACGGGCTAAAGCAAATAATCACTCTTCCCCGCCCTTCGTGGATCTAAACAGCTGGAACTAGACACTTTTCCAAATAGTCCCGGGCCCGGTTTAGCTCGTGCACGATCTCTTCCGCGGACTCCAATATGGGAATCCCACGGGGGAAAGGATGCATAAAAATCTCGGTCCAGCCGGTGAACCCAATCCTTTGCAAAGCAGCCATGATAGGCCGGAAATCTAAACTCCCCCTACCTGGCAGTTGTTCGAGTTCTTGCTCTTTCGAAAGTTTTTGCATGCAACCCTTCCCATACTGCCAAGCGTAGAAGACAAACAGATGCCGTCCGGCCTCCTCGACCAAGCTTGCAATCAACTCGGGGTCCTGCGGCAAGTGATACGGTGCCAAAGCAAGGCCAATTGTGGAATAAGGATTCTCGCGGAAAAACAATTGCACGGATTCGACCGAAGCAAGAAGGGTACCAGAGTGGTTCTCGATGGCAACTTTCACTCCTTCCCTCTCCGAGACCTCGGCCACGGGCCGTAGGTCCTCAATCAAAGACCTTATGGCCTTCACGGTGGCATCGCGATCGGCCACCTTTCCTCGACCACAACCAGTGACAATCAATTCTGCCCCCAATGCCCTGGCCATCGGCATTTCCTTCTCGAGCCCAAACGGTCCCAAGTCGTAGCGAGACAAAGCCCCGATTCTCACTCCGTATTTTTCGCACAGAGCAAGACAGCGGTCGCGGCCCAGTTGTTCCAGTTGCTCCCGATGGTTCCCGTGGGGCTGAGGCCAAAGATCGACTGCTTCCGCACCCACCTTGGGAGCCGAGGAAAGCACCACCTCGAGCGGTAACGTGCCAAACAGGCTGGAAGCAAGCAAATATCGCAGGCGGAAAGACCCGGGATTGGGACTGGAGATTCCCCGGCCGGGATCCTGCCCCACAGAAGCCTGCACTTCCCCCAATGCACAATGCCAATGAGCCCCCAAGCCGGCAGAGGCACCCACTCCCAAAATTTGGAGAAAAGACCTTCGCTGCACCACGGAGAATGACCTTACTGAGTCGGCGGGAGCACCCATCGCCCATCCCTCCCATGAGAACGTTCCAAAAGCCCGGCTTATGCAGGAAGACTCTTATAGTCGGGCAATCCTACACGGATTAGATTCTAGCATGATCTTTTGTCGACTTCCGATCCCCAGGAGCATCTCCAAGAGCTAAGCTGCCCAACCGACCCTTGGCCACGGAGACCCACCTGAAACGACCGCCACAGCCCCTTCGGCAACCCTCCTCGAACTACCCTTTACAGGAAATCGGTTACACCCGGACCTCAATGCCATCCCCGTGGACTGCAATCCACTCCTTAAGCATCTGGATAAAATGCTTGAGGAGCCACGTGTTATCGTGCCAGGTGCGGGCGGTCACCAAATTGCCGTCAACCACTACGGGACGATCCACATAATGGGCACCACCCTGAGCCGCATCCAGTGCACATTTGGCTACTGTTGTCACCGTCCGCCCTCGGATGCAATCCGCAGCCGTCAGAATCTCGATCCCATGGCAGACACAGGCCACCGGCTTACCAACTTCAAAGAAATGGCGGGTTATGCGGAGCAAATCTGCGTGATAACGCAGGTATTCCGGAGCACGCCCACCCGACAGAAACAATCCGACAAACTCCTCCGGCCGCACGTCCCGAAATGCCACCTCTGCCCGGATGTGATAACCCGGCCGTTCTTCCGTAATGTCCCATGGCGGATCCGCGTTGGGGGGAATTTCGTGAAGCACCATGTGATAAAGCCGAGACTCCGGCCCAGCGACCACCACCTCAAAACCATCCTCTGGCAATCGAAAATACGGGTACATGGTATCGAGCACCTCGGTGGCATCGCCGACCGGCATGAGAACCTTGGGCATAGGCCGGTTCCTTTTGGGAAAAACTTTCTACGGTTGACCAACTGTACGTAAAAAACGGCAATTCCGGTGGGTGCCTACCTCTACCCCCTCAGGGAAAAAGCGATAATTTTTAGCCGGCCCCCGTCCGTTGATCCATGGGGACATATGAAAGCTCTAATGGTCCAACGTACACTTGCCGGGGACGAACGATTCGGGCGTTCGGGTCCTCGTGTTGTTCCCGCCACTGAGCAATCCAACCCGGCAATCGCCCGATCGCAAAACACACCGTGAACATGTTCTTCGGGATCCCCATCGCCCGCAATAAGATCCCGCTGTAAAAATCCACATTGGGATACAACCGTCGCTCAATAAAATACGGGTCATTCAGAGCAAGCTCTTCCAACTTTCGAGCAATATCCAATAAAGGATCATGATGCTTTAGGGTGGCGAAAACTCGCTCGCACGCGGCCTTCAAAATCCGGGCTCGCGGATCGTAGTTTTTATAAATTCGATGGCCAAAACCATATAGCCGGAAGGGAGTCGATTTATCCTTTGCCAGGCGGATACATTCCTCGGCCGTCATTCCACCCTTATGGATTTGCTCCAGCATTTCTATCACTTCCACATTGGCTCCCCCGTGCAAAGGCCCCCACAAAGCACAAACCCCGGCGGCACACGAGGCAAACACATTTGCCCGGGCAGACCCCACGGTGCGAACCGTCATGGTACTGCAGTTTTGTTCATGATCAGCATGGAGAATAAATACCAGGTTCAAAGCATCTTCGATTTCCGGGGTGATCACATACTGCTTGTAAGGTAAAGAAAACATCATGTGAAGAAAATTTGCACAGTACCGTAAGTGGGGATCCGGATAGATGAAGGGAAGGCCCTGCGATCGCCGGTAGGAAAAGGCGGCGATGGTCCGCACTTTGCTAATTAGCCGAGCCGCAGCAGCCTCCAGCGACTCCTCATCTCCCACCCAAAGGAGCTGCTGATGGAAACATGCAAGGTTGTTCAGCATCGCCGAAAGAATCGCCATCGGAGGAGCATCCACGGGCATGTGTTGGTACTGCAATCGCAATCCCTCATGCAGGAGTTCGTTCTCTGTAAGCTGTTCGCTAAATCGGGAGAGCTCCTGACGGGTTGGGAGTCGACCAAAAATCAGAAGCCAAGCCACTTCGACGAAATTGGGTTTGTGGATAAATTGCTCAATAGGAATTCCTCGATAGCGAAGAATCCCTTTTTCCCCATCCACAAAGGTGATGGCACTCTTACAAACAGCCGTGTTGGCTAACCCAGGGTCATAGGCCACATACCCGATTAACTCTCGCAACCGAGTGATATCGATCGCCGGATCCCCACAGGTGCCACGGATAATCGGTAGCTGGACCTCCCGGTCACCGATTTTCAAAGTGGCATATTCGGACATCTTTCCTTCACCTCTCCTTAAAAGGTGTAGATTCCTTGTACCCTAATCAGACTTCAGCTATTCCCCTTGAATCTTATCCACCAAAATGCCAATCCGTTCACTAGAACGAGAAGACCTATAGCCCTACATCCATTCAGCATGTAGAACCACTTCAGTGTGTAAACCACAAAGTCGCAGCACCGGAAAGGCCTTTCGCCCAGCCCGTCCTATGTCTCCTCCCGTCTACCCTAGGTCTCGAGAGTACAGAAAACCCGGTGGGGCTTTTTTTCCTTTCAAGGCCCACAAACCCCCGAAACTGGCGAACAATTCCGGAGTGCTACTTTCGGCTGGGCTAACATGACGGGTATACGCAGGGAGCGAAAAAATTCGGGGATCTCCGAATCATCCCTCGCGAACTCTAAACAGGGTGCCAAGGCCCCCATTTCCCCGGACAAAGATCCTAAAATAACCAACAAATCGGTCTTTAACTTTTCGGGGCCCAAATATTCACAACTTCCTTCTCACCAACCCCACGCGACCGAGCGAGGCACGGAGTTCCGAGGCCTGTGGTCCAACAAACGCCAAGTCCAAATTTCTCTCGTCTCCGATCGGGTCCATTTCCTCCAGCAAGCTTCGCGCGCTTTGCAGAGAAACACTTTTCTCACCCATCACAATCTCTCGATGGGCAAAACATGCTCCCGGATGAACTCTTCCGCCTCCTGGCGATTGAACACACTTTCTGTGGTTCCAATAGCACGGACGCAACTTGCTCCGAGGGCACTGCCCCAGCGGAGACAACCAATAGCATCTTCCCCCAATAGGATGCCCGCGATAAAGCCGGCATCAAATGCATCGCCAGCCCCGGCACCTCCCACAAACTCTACGGGGTAAATTCCTGCACGAACTTTTATATTATCGGTGACTAGCAACGACCCTTTCTCCCCCATAGTGATCACCACGGTCCGGGCACCCATCCTGCGAAAATGCTCTGCTTGCTCCAAAGGATCCTTCAATCCCGTGATAATCTCTGCCTCATCGTCGTTTGGCAAGAACACATCGGTCTCGGGAAGGATCTTAGCCAAGGTTCGAGCATAATGCTCCCCTCCGAAAAGGACCACATCTAACACGGTCTTAGCCCCATGTTGCCGGGCAGTCCGAAATAGTTCCACCATAGCGTCCGTTTCCAAACCCGGCATCATAAGATAACCACCCACATAAAACACCTTGACCCCCCTGACCCAATCCTTAGGGATATGTTCGACGGTAAAGAGTGTGTTTGCTCCGGCAGTACTAATGAACCGGCGATCTTCCCCTTGCACATTGACAATCATCGTCGCTGCAGAACCCACCCCTGGCAGGCGGTGGACTCCCCGGGTATCCACCCCCGCAGCCTCCAAAGTTTCCACGATGACTCGGCCGAACGGATCATCTCCCACACACCCAGAAACCCCAACACGGAAACCCAATTTCGCCAAGTCCACCGCGGTATTGGAGGCACATCCTCCCAAGGCCAACTGAATCCGTTCTGTAGGGATTAGTTCCCCCGCTTTCGGCAACCGAGGAATCGGAGCACAAGCGATGTCGGCAAAGAGGATCCCAGCACATAAACAATCCACAGCTTTCACCCTCCCGGTGAAGAACAAACCTCGCCTTTCTCCGGCACCACAACCCCCATTCCAGAAGCCACTTTGCAACTTTTAGTTGACTGCCTCTTGTCCGT
>Ga0308410_1000592_pt1 | contig 19716 bp, 23 predicted proteins | sample HotsprOSTMatCore_FD_203467 | JGI IMG/M metagenome (GOLD analysis project Ga0308410, IMG submission 203467) | Hot spring phototrophic mat microbial communities from Octopus Spring, Yellowstone National Park, Wyoming, United States -... | ecosystem: Environmental > Aquatic > Thermal springs > Hot...
GGGTGCTGACCACCGCGGGCGGCTGGGGTGTCCTCACCGCCGATGCGCTCGGCCGGCACCGGCACCTTCGCCTCGTGCCGCTCCCGGACGATCTCCGGGCCGAGCTCGACCGGCGACTCCCGCCCCGCTGGAGTCGCAACAACCCCGTGGACCTCGCCGGCGGGGAGACCCGCGACACGATCCCCGAGGTGCTCGAACTGATGGCGGCACATCCCGACCTCGACGCGATCGTGTACCTGGGGATCGGCATCCAGTCGAACCAGGCCCGGCTCATGCGCGACGGGCCCTTCGCCCACGACCCGGCGGTGGAACGGATCGTCGGGTACCACGAGCGCCAGGACGCCCGCTTCGCCCGGGCCGCCGCGCAGGCGTCGGCCGCGACCGGCAAGCCGGTGCTCGTCGCCACCGAGCTGGCGGTGGCGGACCCGGCGAACCCCGGTCCGGCCACGGTCCGGGAGACCGGCCGGCTCTGCTACCCGTCGGCCCCGCGGGCGGTGCGGGCCCTGGGGCATCTCGTCCGGTACGCACGATGGCGCGCCCGGCACGGGCTCGACTGACCGCGGCCGACCGGCGGCGCCGGGGGCTGGTCGCGCTGAGCGGCGGTCTGTCGATCGTGTTGTGCTGGAGTGGACTCGGTGGTCCCGTCCCGTGGCGCTCGGGTCCGGGTGCCGGCGGCCCACCGACCCCGGACGCGGCCGTCACGCCGATCTGGTCGGCCCGGCGGGCGCCCACGGTCGTCGGCGACGCGCTCGGCGCCCAGGTCCTCGCGGACCGGCTCGGCGCGCTCGCCGCCGGCGGGTCCCACTGCCACCTCGTGGTCGACGGGGGCGGGGTGGTGTCGGCAGCCGCACCCGACGACCCGCTCGTGCCCGCCTCGACCCTCAAGCTCGTCACCGGCGCCGCCGCCCTCCTGACCCTGGGGGCCGATGCCCGGCTCGAGACCCGGGTCGTGGCGGAAGGCCCGGTGGGGCGCGACGGGCGGGTGGAGCGGCTGTGGCTCGTCGGGGGAGGCGACCCGCTCCTGGTGACCCCGGAGGGGGAGGCGGTGCGAGAGCGTGACCCCCGTACCCGTGGCCTGGCGCGTTCGCGCCTGGCGGAGCTCGCCGAGGCGGTCGTGCGGGCCGGGGTACGCGCGGTGCCCGGCGGGATCTTCGGTGACGGCAGCCGCTACCCGGACGAGGCGTGGCCACCTGCCTGGCCCGATCGCCATCGCCGCAGCGCGGTCAGCGGACCGGTGGTGGCGCTCGCGGTCGACGACGGGCTGAGCGGCCCGGGTGGCACCGGAGCCCCGGTGACCGACCCGGCCCGCGAGGCCGCCGCCGCGCTCGCCCGCCTCCTGGCCGCACGCGGGGTGCGGGTCGGGGGGGCGGGCAGCGGACCGGCCCCGGCCGGCGCGGTCACGGTGGCCGCGTTGGCGTCGCCACCGGTGCGGGATCTCGTCGGCGAGACCCTCGCCGCCAGCGACAACCGCACCGCCGAGGTGCTCCTCCGGGAGGTCGCGCTCGCCGCGGGCCGCCCGGCGGTCACCGCGGCGGGTGTCGCCGCGGTGGGCGTCGCGCTCCGGCGGGTCCGCCTCGGGATGGCCGCCCGGACGATGGTCGACGGGAGCGGGCTCGCACCGGGCAACCGGTTGCGGTGCCGCACCCTGGTGGCGTTGCTTCGGGCCGCGGCCCGGCGCCCCGAGCTCGCCGCCCTCCGGGAGGGGCTGGCCGTGGCGGGGGAGCGGGGCACACTGGCGACCCAGTTCGTCGGCACCGCACTGGTGGGCCGGTTGCGGGCCAAGACCGGCACCCTGGACGGTGTCGCCGGCCTCGCCGGGTTCGTCGACGGAGACCGACCGCTCGTGTTCGCGCTGCTGGTGAACGGCTCGTTCGGGGAGTCCGCCGGGATCGCGCGGCGCGAGCGGATGGCGACGGCGATCGCCGCCTTCCCGGACGTCGGTGATCCCGCGGAGTGGGTGCCGGGCCCGCGCGCCCCCGCGCCCGGCGCGTAGCATCCCGCTCCGTGCCGGAACGCCCGAAACCGATCCCGCAGGTCCTCACCGAGCTGTGGGAGCTCGTCGTCGCCTACGCCCGGCAGGAGACGCTCCTGCCCCTGCGCTCCCTGGGACGGGTGGTTGCGCTCGGCAGCGCCGGTTCCCTGCTCGTCGCGCTGGGCGCGGTGTGCTGCGGGGTCGGGGTGTTGCGCCTCCTGCAATCCGAGACCGGCGACACCTTCGACGGGTCCTGGAGCTTCGTGCCGTACGTCGTGGTCACCGTGGTGCTCCTGGGCACCGGCGGCGTCGTCTTCGCCCTGGGGACCCGCGACCGATCCGAGGGGAGGGCCTGATGGCGGGCCGGGCGCAACGGATCACCCGCGACGACATCGAGGCGAAGCTGGAGGAGCTGCGGGGCGACCTCGACGCCGAGGTGGCGAACGCACGCAGCCTCCTCGTCGGCGTGGCCGTGGTCGTGGGCGTGGTCGTGGTGGCCGCCGCCTTCGCCCTCGGGCGGCGGCGGGGACGGCGGCTGGCCACCATCGTGGAGATCCGGCGGGTGTGAGCATGCTCGCCCGCACCGTCGACGTGGTGCTCCGGCGGGCCGCCGGGGGCGGCCGGCGGCCGGTGACGTTCGGGCTGATGCTGGTGGCCTGGCGGATCGGGCGGCGCATCGTCGCCCGATCCGACGCCCCGCTGCTTCGGTTCGAGGTCCGACCGGGGGAGACGTACCTCATCCGGGGGGTGCGGCGCGACCGGTAGCCTGCGGGCACGATGCGGGTCGTGCTGCGCAACCCCCGACGCGAGGTGGAGGTCGCCGGGCCCCTGACCGTGGAGGCGTTGCTGGCGCGTCTGGAGATCAACCCGGAGTCGGTCCTCGTGATCGCCGGGGACACCCTCGTCCCCCGTGACGCCCGCCTCGAGGACACCGATGTCGTGGAGATCCGCCCGGTGATCTCCGGTGGGGCCGACCGGTGAAGTGCCGCCGTTGCCGCGCCCCGGCGGTCATCGACCTCCCCCGTCACAACGCCGCCTTCTGCGCCGACTGCTTCCGGCACCACTGCCGGGAACAGGTGCGGCGTGCCGTCACCGAGCACGCGATGCTCCAGCCACCGGACCGGGTGCTCGTGGCGGTGTCGGGGGGCAAGGACTCCCTCGCCTGCTGGGACCTGCTGCGCGCGCTGGGATTCGAGGCCGACGGGATGGTCCTCGGCCTCGGGATCGGCGAGTACTCCGAGGAGTCCACCCGGTACGCCACCGCGTTCGCCGCCGCACGGGGCTGGCCCCTCCACGTGGTGGACCTGAGGACCCGGTTCGGGTTCGACGTCCCCGGGGCCGCGGCGGCGACCCGGCGTGCCCCCTGTGGTGCGTGCGGGCTGGCGAAGCGACACCTGTTCAACGCGGTGGCGATCGAGGAGGGCTACGACGTCGTCGCCACCGGCCACAACCTCGACGACGAGGCCGCGGTGCTGCTCGGCAACGTGCTCCACTGGGACGAGGAGTACCTCGCCCGTCAGCAGCCGGTGCTTCCCGCCACCGAGGGGTTCGTGCGCAAGGTCAAGCCGCTGGTCCGGCTCTCCGAACGTGAGACCGCGGCCTACTGCGTGCTGTCGGGCATCGACTACCAGGTCGAGGAGTGCCCGATGGCGGCCGGCAACCGCCACCTCGCCTACAAGGAGGCGCTGAACGTCATCGAGCGCCGCTCCCCGGGGACGAAGGCCGCGTTCGTGGCCGGGTTCCTCGCCCGGGGTCACCGCCGGTTCGCCGCCGAGGCCGCACCGCCCGACCTCCGGGCGTGCCCGTCCTGCGGTGCCCCCACCACCGCGTCGGAGTGCGCGTTCTGCCGTCTCCGGGCCCGGGCCGCGACCGCACGAGGATGACGCGTCCCTTCCGCCCGGGCGACCGGGTCCTGCTCGTCGACAGCCGACGCCGGCGGCACCTCATCACCCTGCGTGAGGAAGGGGCGTTCCACTCCCACGCCGGCGTCGTGGCGCACGGCGACCTCATCGGCGGGCACGAGGGGATGACGGTGCGGTCCACGCTCGGCGCCCGCCTCGTGGCCCTGCGGCCCACGCTGGCGGAGTTCGTGCTCGAGATGCCCCGTGGTGCGCAGGTGATCTACCCGAAGGACCTCGGCCCGATCCTCATCCTCGCCGACGTCCACCCCGGGGCCCGGGTGCTCGAGTCCGGGGTCGGGTCGGGGGCGCTCACCATGACGTTGCTCCGGGCGGTCGGTCCGACCGGGTCGGTGGTCGGCTACGAGCTGCGGGAGGACTTCGCGGGGCGGGCACGGGGCAACGTCGAGGCGTTCTGCGGCCCGGACGTACCACTGCGCATCGAGGTGCGTGACGTCTACGAGGGCATCGACGAACGCGACCTCGACCGGATCCTGCTCGACGTGCCCGAGCCGTGGCGGGTCGTGGACCACGCGGCGGCGGCGCTTCGCCCCGGCGGGATCCTCCTCGCCTACCTGCCGACGATCACGCAGGTGGCCCGCCTCCGGGAGGCGCTGACCGACTCGCCGTTCGGGCTGACCGAGAGCCTCGAGGTGCTGCAACGCAGCTGGCACGTGGAGCGCCAGTCCGTCCGGCCCGACCACCGGATGGTCGCCCACACCGGCTTCCTCACCCACACCCGGCTGCTCGCCCGTCACGCCTGACCGGGCGGCCGGTGAACACCCTCGACCTCCTCGTCGCCGCCGCCGTCCTGGCCGCCGCGGCGGGCGGATGGCGGCTCGGGGTCGCGCACCGTCTCGCCTCCTGGGCCGGGATGACGGCCGGCCTCGCGGTCGCGGTGCTCGCCCTCCCCGGCCTCGCCCAGGCGCTCGCCCCGGCCGCGCCCCGGGCGCGGCTGCTCGCGGTGCTCGCCTTCCTGGCCGGGATGGGCCTGTGCGGGCAGGCCGCCGGGCTCGGCCTCGGCCTGCTCGTCGCCCGACGGCGTGGCCGCCCGCCGGGACCGCACGGGACCGTCGATCGGGCCGGGGGGGCACTGGTGGGGGCCCTCGGCGCACTCGTGCTCGCGTGGCTGGCCCTACCGGCGCTGGCGAACGCGCCGGGCTGGCCCGCCCGGATGGCCCGACACTCGACGGTCGCCGCCGCCCTCGGCCGGTTCGCGCCGCCGCCCCCGGCCGCGTCGCGGGCGGTGGCCCGCATCGTCGCCGCGGCCCCCTACCCGGAGGTGTTCGCCCGGGTGGCCGACGCCCGGGCGACCGGCCCGCCGCCCCGGGTCCGGCTCGGCGAGCGGGTGCTCGCGCAGGTGGCGCATCGGGTCGTCCGGGTGACGGGCCGGGCCTGCGAGGTGATCCAGGAGGGCACCGGCTTCGCGGTCGCCGACGAGCTCGTGCTCACGAACGCCCATGTCGTGGCGGGGGAGCGCCGCACGACCGTCCACGTCCCGGGGTCACCGCCGGTGTCGGGCACGGTGGTGGCGTTCGACCCGGTGCGCGACCTCGCGCTCCTGCGCGTCGACGGGCTGCGGCGGCCGCCGCTGCCGCTCGGGGACACCCCCACCGGTGCGGTCGTCGCGGTGCTCGGCCATCCCGCCGGCGGGCCGTTGCGGGCGGCGCCGGCCCGCGTGACCGAGCGTCTCGTGGCCACCGGGACCGACATCACCCGACGGTCGACCAGCGAACGTGAGGTGCTCGTGCTCGCCGCCCGCCTGGCGCCCGGCGATTCGGGGGCGCCGGTGGTGAGCCGAGCCGGGGTGGCGGTGGGCATCGCGTTCGCCGTGGACCCCGCGTCGCCCGACACCGCCTACGCGCTCACCGTGTCCGAGATCCGCGCCTTCCTGGCGGACCTGCCGCTCCCCGCCGCCGGCACCGGCCCGTGCCTCGTGGGTGGCTGAGCCGGTTCGGCCCGGTGGGCGCCCGGGACGTCGAGCGGAGGTCCCGGCTCAGTCGGGCTCGAGGAAGATGCACTCCCCGGGGCACTCCTCGGCCGCCTCGATCACCGCCTCCTCCATGCCGGCCGGAACGGCGGCGAGACCCTCGGCGCCACCGGGGTCGCTGAACACCTTGTCGCCTTCCTTCACGTAGGCGAGCCCGTCATCGAGGAGCGTGAAGACTGCGGGAGCGATCTCCTCGCACAGCCCGTCGCCGGTGCAGAGGTCCTGGTCGATCCAGACCTTCATCGTGGCCTCACTTCGCTGTCGTCGGGGTCGGCACAGTGTGCTCGGCGCCCCGGCACCCCGACCAACCGACCTCCCCGTGCCGACCTCCCCGTCCCACGAGCGGTCCGGCGGTCTCGGGTTCGGCCTGCGGTCGGGTCCGCGGCGCCCCGTCAATTTACCCGATGTGCACGTGGAAAATGGGATCGGGGCGCCAGGATCCGGGAACGCACCGGGGTGTGACCGGAACGGCACCGAACCGGTGTTAGGTTGCCCACCCGGACGAGCATGGGAGGAGGTGGTCACCGTGGCTTCCGAGCACGAGCGACGCCTCACCGAGTACGAGCGCCAGGTCAGCGACCTCCAGAGCCACATCAAGGGCCTCGAGGAGGAGATCGTGGTGCTGCGCCGCCGCCTCCAGGACGCCCCGAAGCGGGTCCGCACCCTGGAGGAGCGGATCCTCGAGACCAAGGGGCAGCTCGCCCAGGCACTCTCGCAGAACGAGAAGCTGTCGGCCACCCTGCGCGAGGCACGCGAGCACATCGCGGCACTGCGGGAGGAGGTCGACAAGCTCACCATGCCGCCGTCGGCCTACGGCACCTTCCTCGGGCTGAACGACGACGGCACCGTCGACGTGTTCACCGCCGGCCGGAAGATGCGGGTCGCGCTGCACCCCGAACTCGACCCGGGCCAACTCCGCCGGGGCCAGGAGGTCGTCCTCAACGAGGCGTTGAACGTGGTCCTCGCCCGCGGGGCCGAGGTGCACGGCGAGGTGGTGGTGTTCAAGGAGCTCCTCGCCGACGGGCGCCGGGCCCTCGTGGTGGGCCGTGCCGACGAGGAGCGGGTGTGCGAGCTGGCCGACGACCTCGTCGGCCAGCGGGTGCGGGCGGGTGAGCACGTGCTCGTCGACCCGCGCTCGGGGATCGTGCTCGAGCGGATCCCCCGTCCCGAGGTCGAGGAGCTCGTCCTCGAAGAGGTCCCCGACGTGACCTACGACGACGTCGGTGGCCTCGACGCGCAGATCGAGCAGATCCAGGACGCGGTCGAGCTGCCGTACCTCCACGCCGACCTGTTCCACACCCACGAACTGTCACCCCCGAAGGGGATCCTGCTGTACGGGCCACCGGGGTGCGGCAAGACGCTCATCGCCAAGGCCGTCGCCAACAGCCTGGCCAAGCGGGTGGCGGAGAAGACCGGCAACGCCGGCGCCCGCTCGTACTTCCTCAACGTGAAGGGTCCCGAGCTGCTGAACAAGTACGTGGGGGAGACCGAGCGCCAGATCCGCCTCATCTTCGAGCGCGCCCGGGAGAAGAGCGAGGAGGGGGTGCCGGTCATCGTCTTCTTCGACGAGATGGACTCCCTCTTCCGCACCCGCGGTACGGGGATCTCCTCGGACATCGAGTCGACGATCGTGCCCCAGCTGCTGGCCGAGATCGACGGGGTGGAGAGCCTCAAGAACGTCATCGTCATCGGGGCCTCCAACCGGGAGGACCTCATCGACCCGGCGATCCTCCGGCCCGGCCGGCTCGACGTCAAGATCAAGATCGAGCGACCCGACGAGCGGGCCGCGAAGGCGATCTTCGCCCGCTACCTGCGACCCAGTCTGCCCATCGCGGCCGAGGAGGTGGAGCGGCACGGCGGCCCCGAGGCGGCGACCGAGGCCATGATCGACCGCGCCGTCGCCGCGATGTACGCCACCGAGGACGTGAACCGGTTCCTCGAGGTGACCTACCAGAACGGTGACAAGGAGGTGCTCTACTTCCGGGACTTCGCCTCCGGTGCGATGATCGAGAACATCGTGCGACGGGCGAAGAAGCTCGCGATCAAGCGGGTGATCGCCGGCGGGCCTCCCGGGATCGGTACCCAGGACCTGTTGGACTCGATCCGCCAGGAGTACCGGGAGCATGAGGACCTGCCGAACACGACGAACCCCGACGACTGGGCCAGGATCTCCGGCAAGAAGGGCGAGCGGATCGTGTTCGTGCGGGTGTTGCTCGGCGAGGGTGCCGAGACCGGCGGCGGGCGGCAGATCGAACGGGTCACCACCGGCCAGTACCTCTGAGCGCAGCGACCCCGTCCCGCGCCGGTCGCCGCCGGGGCTCGTCCGACCCACCGCTACCATGAGCTGATGGCCGTCCCGAAGGTGTGCGGGATCGAGACCGAGTACGGGGTCGTCACCCGGGGAGCGGTCGAGCCGAACCCGGTGACGGCGTCTTCGCTCCTCATCAACGCGTACGTCGAGCACCGCCGGGTCGGCTGGGACTTCGAGGACGAATCCCCCGGTCGCGACGCCCGGGGGTTCCGGCGCGAGGCGGCGACCGCGCCCGAGGTGGAGACGCACCTCGTGAACGCGGTGCTGACGAACGGGGCGCGCTACTACGTCGACCACGCGCATCCCGAGTACTCCACGCCCGAGTGCGCCGACGCGCTCGAACTCGTCGGTGCCGACAAGGCCGGGGAACGGATCCTGGCCCGCTCGATGCGGGCGGTGGCGCACCTGTTGCCGGCAGGCCAGGAGATCGTCGTCTACAAGAACAACTCCGACGGCAAGGGCAACTCGTACGGCTGCCACGAGAACTACCTGGTGGATCGGCGCACCCCGTTCGGCGAGCTCGTCCGTCACCTCCTGCCCTGGTTCGTCACCCGGCAGGTGTTCTGCGGCGCCGGGAAGGTGGGGGCGGAGAACGGTGCGCCCGCGGTCGCCTACCAGATCTCCAGCCGGGCCGACTTCTTCGAGGAGGAGGTCGGCCTGGAGACCACGTTGAAGCGGCCGATCGTGAACACCCGTGACGAGCCGCACGCCGACCCCCAGCGCTACCGGCGCCTCCACGTGATCGCCGGCGACGCGAACCTCTGCGAGGTGGCCACGTTCCTGAAGGTGGCGACCACCGCCATCGTCCTGGCGATGATCGAGGACGACTTCGTCACCAAGGATCTGTCGATCGCGGCGCCGGTCGCGGCGATGCGCACCGTCTCGCATGATCCGACCCTGCGGGCCACCGTGGAGCTACGGGAGGGTGGCACCGCCACCGCGCTGGACCTGCAGTGGGAGTTCCTGCGCCTGGCCGAGAAGTACGCCGACGAGACCGGCCTCGAGGCGTGCGGCGGCCCCGTGGCGCTGGACGCCCTGGAGCGCTGGGAACGCGTCCTGACGGCCCTCGAGCACGATCCTCGCACCCTGGAGGGCCACCTGGACTGGGTCACCAAGCTCGCGCTCCTGGAGGCCTACCGGGACCGCCACCGGCTCGGATGGGGCGACGCCCGCCTGGCGATGATGGATCTCCAGTACCATGACGTCCGTCCCGAGCGGTCCCTCTACGAACGGCTCGTCGCGGCGGGGAAGGTGGAGCGTCTCGTCTCGGAGGACACGGTGAGCCGGGCCGTCACCGACCCCCCGGAACGGACCCGGGCCTGGTTCCGTGGTCGCTGCCTGTCGCGCTGGCCCGACGCGGTGGTGGCCGCCAACTGGGACAGCCTCATCCTGGACGTGGGGTCCGACCCGCTGCGGCGGATCCCGATGATGGAGCCGCTCAAGGGCACCCGCGCCCATGTCGAGGCGTTGTTCGAACGCTGCGACACACCGGGCGAGCTGGTGGCCGCGCTGGCTTCCTAGGAGGACGCACGATGCCCGAACGGGAACAGAAGAAGCGCACCGTACCCCGGGGCACCCCTGCCGGTGAGCAGGAGGTCGCACCGACCGAGAGCGGGTCGAGCCGCGCCGAAGCCCTCAAGGAGGAGCTCGACGAGCTGCTCGACGAGATCGACGCGGTCCTGGAGGTCAATGCCGAGGAGTTCGTCCGCTCCTACGTGCAGAAGGGCGGCGAGTAGCGGGCCGCCGACCGGGATCGGGTCGGCGGCTAGCCTCCGGCGCTGATGCCCGATCTCCCGCTGCCGCTGTTCCCACCCGGGGGTGACCCGGGGCCGTCGTTCGTCGAGTTGCTCCGGCGCGTGGCCCCCGACAGCCTGCCCGTCGTCCACCTCCCGCCGGGCGCGGGGGAGGTGCCGGTCACCCACGGCACGACGGTGGTGGCCATCCGTCACGTCGCCGGGGTGGTCATGGCGGGTGACCGGCGCGCGACCGCCGGCATGACGATCGCCAGCCGCCGGATCGAGAAGGTGTTCCCGGCCGACCGCCACTCGGGTGTGGCGATCGCCGGCGCGGCCGGGCCGGCGATCGAGATGGTGCGCCTCTTCCAGGTGCAGCTCGCCCACTACGAGAAAGTGGAGGGCGAGCCGCTCAGCCTGGAGGGCAAGGCCAATCAGCTCTCCCAGATGGTGCGGGCCAACCTGCCCGCGGCGATGCAGGGGCTGGTCGTCGTGCCGCTCTTCGCCGGCTGGGACGAACGGCGCCGGCGGGGGCGGGTGTTCTCCTTCGACGCCCTGGGCGGCAAGTACGAGGAGGCCGACTTCCAGGCCTCCGGCTCGGGTGGCCTGCACGCCCGCAACTGGATCAAGGCCTCCTGGTCGGAGGACCTCGGCGCGCCGGAGGCGATCGACCTGGCGATCCGGGCGCTGTTCGCCGCCGCCGACGAGGACGCCGCCACCGGCGGACCCGACCTGGTACGCCGGATCTTCCCGACCGTCGCCACCATCGGTCCCGACGGCTACCGCGCGCTCGCCACCGACGAGGTCGCCGAGCGCGCCGAACGGCTCCTCACCGGCCCGGAACTGGGGGGTCGTGGCGCATGACGATGCCGTTCTACGTGTCGCCCGAGCAGGTCATGAAGGATCGGGCGGACTACGCCCGCAAGGGCATCGCCCGTGGCCGGAGCCTCGTGGCGCTGGAGTGCGCGGACGGGGTGCTCATCGTGGCCGAGAACCCCAGCCGCACCCTCAACAAGATCAGCGAGGTGTACGACCGCATCGCCTTCGCCGGCGTGGGCAAGTACAACGAGTTCCAGAGCCTGAAGATCGGTGGGGTCCGCCTCGCCGACCTCAAGGGGTACCAGTACTCCCGCGAGGACGTCACCGCGAACTCGTTGGCCAACGCGTACGCGCAGACCCTCGGGCAGGTGTTCACCCACGAGATGAAGCCCTACGAGGTGGAGATCCTCGTCGCCCAGGTGGGGGCGCATCCCGACGAGCCCAACGAGCTGTTCCACATCCTCTACGACGGGACGCTCATGGATGAGCACGGCTTCACCGTCCTGGGTGGTCGCGCCGAGGCGATCGCGGAGCGGCTCGAGGCCGACTACCGCCCCGAGGCCCCCCTCGCCGAGGCGCTGCGCCTGGGGGCCAGCGTCCTCGCCGAGGAGGGCGGGGAGCCGCTCCCCGCCGCTCAGCTCGAAGTGGCGCTCCTCGACCGGTCACGGCCCGAGCGGGCCTTCCGCCGCATCCGGGGTGCGGAGCTCGACGAACTCCTGCGCGGCGGCTGAGACCCCCGGCACGCGCTGCCCTCGTGCCGGCCCGCACCGCCGGAGGCGCCCGGTAGCCTGGGGACGTGGAGCGCCGGATCTTCGGCCTGGAAAACGAGTACGGCGTGACCTGCACGCTGCGCGGCCAGCGGCGGTTGAGCCCCGACGAGGTCGCCCGCTACCTGTTCCGCCGGGTCGTGTCCTGGGGGCGGTCCTCCAACGTGTTCCTCGAGAACGGCGCCCGCCTCTACCTCGACGTGGGCAGCCATCCGGAGTACGCCACCCCGGAGTGCGACGCCATCGCGGATGTGGTCGCGCACGACAAGGCGGGGGAGCGGATCCTCGAGGGCCTTCTCGTCTCGGCCGAACAGCGCCTCCGGGAGGAGGGGATCCGGGGCGAGGTGTTCCTGTTCAAGAACAACACCGACTCCGCGGGCAACTCCTACGGCTGCCACGAGAACTACCTGGTGGAGCGGGACGGCGACTTCGCCAAGTTCACCGACGTGCTCATCCCGTTCTTCGTGTCCCGGCAGGTGTACGCGGGGGCCGGCAAGGTGCTCCAGACCGCCCGCGGCGCGATGTACTGCCTCGCGCAGCGGGCCGAGCACATCTGGGAGGGCGTGTCGTCGGCGACCACCCGCTCGCGCCCGATCATCAACACCCGAGACGAGCCCCATGCCGACGCCGAACGGTTCCGTCGCCTGCACGTGATCGTCGGCGACTCGAACATGAGCGAGTACACCACCTACCTGAAGGTGGGGGCCACGTCCATCGTGCTGCGCATGCTGGAGGAGGACCCGAGCCCCTGGCGTGACCTCACCCTCGAGAACCCGATCCGGGCGATCCGGGAGATCAGCCACGACGTCACCTGCCGGCGGCGGGTACGGCTCGCGAACGGGCGGGAGCTCAGCGCCATCGAGCTGCAGGCCGAGTACCTGACCCGGGCGCTGCGCTTCGCGAAGCGCCGGGGACTGCCGGAACAGGAGCAGCGGGCGCTGGAGATGTGGGAGCACGTGATGTGTGCGCTCGAGTCCGATCCCCTGAAGTTGGAGCGTGAGATCGACTGGGTGGCCAAGTACCACCTCATCGAGGCGTTCCGGCGCCGGCACGACCTGCCCCTCACCCATCCGCGAGTGGCGCTCGTCGACCTCGCCTACCACGACGTGTCCCGCGGGCGGTCCCTGTACTACATCCTCGAGCGGCGCGGGCAGATGGAGCGGATGGTCACCGACGACGCCGTCGAACGTGCCGTGCACGAACCGCCGGCGACCACCCGCGCCCGCCTGCGGGGCGCGTTCATCCGTCGGGCCAAGGAGCGCAAGCGCGACTACACCGTCGATTGGGTGCACCTGAAGCTCAACGACCAGGCCCAGCGCACCGTCCTCTGCAAGGATCCGTTCAAGGCCCGGGACGACCGGGTCGAGCGGCTCATCGCGTCGCTCTGAGCCGGCCGGTGCCGTCGTTCACCACCGGCCGCGTCAGCGCGATCCTCTCGTCGCGCCCCGGGCTCCAGCGCGTCGAGGTCGACCTGGGCTCCGGACCCGAGCGGGCCTACGTGCTCACCACGCTCACCCCGCCGGTGGCGGTCGGCGACGAGGTCGTGGTGAACACCACGGCGGTGGAGCTCGGGCTCGGGACCGGCGGGTGGCACGTCGTGCACTGGAACCTCGCGCTTCGCTCCTGGCACGCACCCGGCCCGGGGCACATCATGAAGTTGCGGTACACCAGCCTGCAGGTGGACGTCGGGACCGCCGAGGAGCACCTCGGGACGCCTGCCGAGCCCGGCACCGACCTCGAGGGGATGCCGGTCGTCGTCGTGCCCCTGCACAGCCAGCTCGCCGCCGCGGCGGTCGCGGCGACGGTCGACCGACCCGGGTCCCGGGTGGCGTACGTCATGACGGACGGTGCCGCCCTGCCCGCGGCGCTGTCGGATCTGCTGGCGGCGCTGCGGGAGCGGGCCCTGCTGTGCGGGGTGGTGACCGCCGGACACGCGTTCGGCGGTGACCTCGAGGCGGTGTCGATCCCCTCCGCGCTGTGGTTGGCCCGCCGGGAGCTCGGTGCCGACCTCACCCTCGTCGGGATGGGACCCGGGATCGTCGGGACCGGCACCGCGCTCGGCACCACCGGGGTGGAGGCCGCCACCACCCTGGACACCGCGGCGGCGTTGGGTGGCCGACCGGTGGCGTGCCTCCGGATGTCGGCGGCCGACCCGCGACCTCGCCATCGCGGCCTCTCCCATCACAGCCGGACCGTGCTGAGGCTCCTGTGCCGCTCCCGGACGCTGGTGCCGGTGCCCGCGCTGGCGGACGCGGCCCCGGTGGTGGCGGCACTGCACGGCACGGGGATCACCGCTCGGCACGACGTGCGGCTCGTCCCGCCGGTCGGGATCACCGACCATCTCGACGCGCTCGGGCTCGCGGTCAGCTCGATGGGCCGGCCCGCGGCGGCCGACCCGCTGCTCTTCGAGGCGGCGGCGGTCGCCGCCCGCGCGGCGTTCGATCCCCACTCGGGGCGTCCGGTCCCTGAGCAGACGTCCGCCGGCCGGGCGTGCGAGGATGGCCTCCCCACCCGCCGCGACCCCGCCACCGAGGAGGACCACCACTCGTGAGCATCCCCGACCCCGACGCCCCGATGCAGGGTGCGTCACCGCCGGTGGCGGGCACGGACCCTGGAGCCACCGGGGCGGTGGAGGCGTCTGGTGGACCGGCGACCGGGTCGGCTCCCGCCGCCGGGACGCTGCGCACCGCGCCGCTGCCCACCCCCGCCGCAGGCGACGACACACCGGGAGGCACGGGGCCCGACGTCCGTCGCTCGGCGCTGGAGTGGTTCCTGCTCGTCGCCGCGGCGGTGCTCATCGCGATCGTGGTGCGGGCCTTCGTCTTCCAGGCCTTCTACATCCCCTCCGAGTCGATGGTCCCGACCCTGCAGGTGGGAGACCGGGTGCTGGTGAACAAGCTCTCGTACCGGCTGCACGATCCCCGCCGGGGCGACGTGGTGGTGTTCCGCGCCCCGCCCGCCGCCGCGGCCGGTGACGTGAAGGATCTCGTGAAACGGGTGGTGGGGCTGCCGGGGGACCGCATCGAGGGCCGGGACGGTCACGTGTTCGTGAACGGCCGGCGCATCCGCGAGCCGTACCTCCCGGAAGGGGTGCGGTCGCGGGACTTCGGGCCGGTGGACGTCCCGCGCGACGGCTACTTCGTGCTCGGCGACAACCGTCCCTTCTCCAAGGATTCGACGTACTTCGGCCCGATCACCCGGTCGGCGATCGTGGGTCGGGTCTTCATCCGCATCTGGCCGCTGGGTCGCTTCCGCGTGTTCTGAGCCGACGTGCACGTGCCCACGTGCGGGTGCCCGCGGGGCGGGGCTCAGGCTGGGCTCACGGCTTCCCGGTCCCGGCAGCCCACTCGCCGACCGCAGCCATCATGCGGTCCACCCGATCGCAGTAGAGGCCGTCGACGCCCATGGCGAGCATCGCCCGCAGGTGCCGGGTCTCCTGCGCGTCCCAGGCGAAGGCCCGAACCCCGAACCGGTGGTACAGCGTGACGAGACCGAGCGACCATTCGGTGTGGTGCAGATTGCAGGCGTCGATCCCGGCCGCCGCGAGGTGCGCCGCGTGCCGCTCCATGTGCCGGGCCGGCAGGCGACCCCGGCCGGGGGAGTGGACGAGGCGCACGTCCCCGGCCTCCCGGCGCAACTCGGCGAGGAACTCGAGGTTCGGGTGGCACACCCACAGGCGCGTCGGCGCGCCGTGGGCCCGGGCGACGGCGATGAGCGGACGGGCGGCCCGGTCCTCCTTGCAGTCGACCGAGAGCTCGAAGTCGGTGCCGCAGGCCTCGTAGAGATCGGCGAGGCGGGGCACCCCCGCCGCGACCAAGCTGCCGGCCGCCGAACGCGCCACCCGCAGGCGGCGAAGACCCCGCCGGACCACGGGGTCGTGGGTGAGCACCACCTCGCCGTCGGCGGCGAGCCACGCGTCGGTCTCCAGCCCGGTGGCGCCCTGCGCGAGCGCCCGGCGGAAGGCCGGGATCGTGTTCTCCGGTTCCTCGGTCCGTGCGCCCCGGTGTGCGAACGCGATCGTGTGCACCGGTCGTCATGATTCCACCGCCCGTGCGCGACGCGCCCACCGGCCCCGCGCTCAAGGACGGCGTCGGGGCTGCCGATGGGAACGCCGAGCGGGACCTGACGGAAAGGGGCCACGACGGTGACGACGATCCGGGCGAGCTGCCCGAGTTGCGGGGACGTGACTCTCGGGACCGGTGACATCACGGTACGTGTCTGCTCGGACGACGCCTCGGGCGCCTACCTCTTCCGGTGCCCACGCTGTGCGCAAGCCGTCACCCGACCGGCCAGCGAGCGGATCGTGGACGTGCTCGTGTCCTCGGGGGTGCGGCTCGAGGTGTGGCGCCTCCCTTCCGAGTTCCGGGAACGGCCCGACGGGCCCCCGTTCGGGCCCGACGACGTGCTCGACTTCCACGAGCGGTTGCAGTCGCCCCGCTGGTTCGAGGATCTCGTCGCCCTGGTCCACGGCTCTGAGGGAGCGGTAGGGTAGCGCCGTGCTCGCGCTCTGGGTGGCGGTCGGTGCGGCGATCCTGCTCGTCGCAGGCGCGCTGTGGGTGACCGCGCGGCGGGCCCACGACGACGTGACCCCGACCGTCACGGCCTTCGCGGAGTTCCGGGCCGCCCTCGGTCCCGCCGTCGCGGAGGTGGAGCGCGAACGCGGCGCCCTCGCCGCGACCCTCGCCCGCCGCCGACGCGAGCCGGCTCGCTAGGATCCTCGGCCGCCCGGCGAAAGGAGCCCGATGCCGCAGCTCGGGCCGGCGGAGATCCTGGTCCTGCTCATCCTCGCCCTGGTGGTGTTCGGCCCGACCCGCCTGCCCGAGCTCGCCCGCCAGGTGGGGCGGGCGATCCAGCAGCTGCGGCACCTCCAGGATCAGGTGCGGCTCGAGCTCGACGAGGCGCTCGATCTCGACGCCGGGGAGGGCGGGCTCGCACCCCATGCACCGCCGAGCCCACCGCCGGTGCCGCTGCGGCCCGCGGCGTCGGCGGCACCGCCGGCCGGGCGCGTCGCTTCCCGGCGGGCGCCGTCACGGTTCCGACCCCCTCCGGCTCCGCCACCCCGGCGCGCCGCGCCGCCGATGCCCACCCCCGGCGCCCGGGCCCCGTCCCGGCACCGGCCGCCCGTCCGGTAGCCCCCGGCCGTGCTCCGCCGACTCCGCCGCTCCCGGTGGCACCGCAGCGCCGACGCCCGCATGACGGTGATCGAGCACCTCGCCGAGTTGCGCTACCGGGTGATCGTCTCGCTCGCCGCGGTGGTGGCGGCGGCGGTGGTGGCGTTCCTCCTCTCCAACGAGGTGATCGAGTGGCTCGTCCGCTACTACCGGGACGCCACGGCCGGCAAGCGTGACGCCCTCGTGTTCACCGGCCCGACCGACGCCTTCGTGGTCCGCCTCAAGGTGGCCACCTACGGCGGGATCGTCCTCGCGCTCCCGGTGTGGATCTACCAGCTGTGGCGGTTCGTGACCCCGGGCCTGCACCCCCGTGAGAAGCGCTATGCGCTGCCCTTCGTCGCTTCGGCGGTCGTCCTGTTCGCGTTCGGGGCGTTCGTCGCGCTGCGCACCATGCCCGCCGCGCTCGGGTTCCTCCTCAACGTCGGGGGGGAGGCGCAGGAACCGCTGCTCACCTCCGACCGCTACCTGAGCCTGGTGGCCCTGCTCGTCCTCGGCTTCGGGCTGGCGTTCGAGTTCCCGCTGGTGCTCATGTTCCTCCTCATCGCCGGCGTGGTGGACACCGCCGGCCTGCGCCGCTGGCGGAGGGGCGTCATCGTCGGGGTCGCGGCGTTCGCCGCCGTCGTCACCCCGAGCCAGGATCCGTACACCATGCTGGCGATGGCGGTGCCGATGTGGGTCTTCTACGAGGTGGTCATCCTCCTCGGTAGGATCATGCGGCGATGAGCACCCGGAACCCCCGGCACGGCGCCCCCGCGTCCTGGAAGCCTCCCGGCCACCGCCGTGAGGTGATCGTCGCCGTGGCGACCGGCCTCTCCGTGGTCCTCGGCACCGCCGGGATCATCTGGGGGATGCACGCCTTGTGGGACGACTCCGGCGGTACCGTCACCCCGCCGATCCAGCTGCCGACGAGCCTGCCCGACCTCACCGGCACCACGGCCGGCGCTCCGCCCACGACCGGCCCGCCGGCCGGTGAACCGGCCCCGGGCTCGCCGCCGCCGGCACCGGAGGCGCCGACCGGCACCAGCACACCGCCCGCCAGCGGTCCGTGACCCGTTCGGGGCTCCGGGACCGCTTCGAAGCCGCCCTGGGGTTCGCGCTCGACCCGTTCCAGGTCGAGGCCCTCGACGCGCTCGACGCGGGCCACTCGGTGCTCGTCGCCGCACCGACCGGGTCGGGCAAGACGCTCGTCGCCGAGTACGCGGTCGAGGAGGCGCTCGAGGCGGGGGGCAAGGTCTTCTACACCTCGCCGCTCAAGGCGCTGTCGAACCAGAAGTACCTCGATCTCCTCGCCCGGTGCGGGCAGGACCGGGTGGGGCTGCTCACCGGAGACAACAGCATCCGCCCCGGCGCGCCGGTGGTGGTCATGACCACCGAGGTGCTGCGCAACATGATCTACGCCGGCTCGGACCTGCTCGAGGGCCTGCGCTACGTCATCCTCGACGAGGTCCACTACCTCCAGGATCGCGTGCGGGGTGCCGTCTGGGAGGAGGTGATCATCCACCTGCCGACGTCCGTGCGGCTGGTGTGCCTCTCGGCCACCGTGTCCAACGCCGAGGAGCTCGCCGACTGGATCCGCACCGTGCGGGGGGAAACCGCCGCGGTGATCGAGGAGCGCCGCCCGGTGGAGCTGATCCATCTGTACGCGGTCGCGGAACGGGGGGCCAGCGGGGTGCGGCTGCTGCCCACCTTCGTGGTCGGTGACGACGGCAGCCCCCGGCCGAACCCGGTCGCGGCCCGGCTCGACGCCCGTCTCCTGCGCCGGGGGGGACCGCGGCGCGGGCGCCTCATGTCGCCGGGGCGGGTGGACATGGTGGAGGCCCTTGCCGGCGCGGGGATGCTGCCGGCGATCACGTTCGTGTTCAGTCGGGCCGGGTGCGACCAGGCGGTGGAGCAGTGCCTGCGGGCCGGGCTGCGGCTCACCGACGGCGCCGAACGGCGCGAGTTGGCCCGCCTCGCCGAGGCCCACACCGCCGACCTCGGTCCCGAGGACCTCGACGCGCTCGGCGCGGGCCTCTGGCGCACGGGGCTGCTCGCCGGGATCGCCGCACACCACGCCGGCATGGTGCCCCCGATGAAGGAAGCGGTCGAGGAGGCGTTCGCGGCGGGCCTGGTGAAGATGGTCTACGCCACCGAGACCCTGTCCCTCGGGATCAACATGCCGGCCCGCACGGTGGTGATCGAGAAGCTCTCGAAGTTCACCGGTGAGCACCACGAGTTCCTGACCCCGGGCGAGTACACCCAGCTCACCGGCCGGGCCGGGCGTCGCGGCATCGACGAGCTCGGCTACGCGGTGGTCTGCTGGAGCCCGTTCGTGCCCTTCGATCAGGTCGCGGGCCTCGCCTCCCGCCGTGCCTACACGCTCACCTCCTCGTTCCGGCCCACCTACAACATGGCCGCGAACCTCGTGCAGCGCTACCCACCCGAGGAGGCGCACCACCTCCTGAACCTGTCGTTCGCGCAGTGGCGCACCGACCGGGACGTCGTGGGCCTCGAGCGCCAACTCGAACGGGTCGCCGAAATGATCGCCGATCATCGCCGATGGGCCACCTGTGCCCACGGCGACGTGCAGCGCCACCGGGAGCGGTTGCGGGCCGCGGCGGACGACCGGGCGGCGGCGACGGCAACCGACGCCATCGCCGCTGCCCTGGACGCCTTGCGTCCCGGAGACGTCCTGCAGGTCGGGCGGGCCGGCGGGCGGGCCGTGGTGCTCCGGCACGAGGGTGGGCGCGGTGGCGGGCGGGTCCTCGTGCTCGGCCTCCACCGCGACCTGCTCCGGGTCGGCCCGGGAGACTTCCACACCCCGCCCCGGCCGGTGGGTCACCTGGCGCTCCCGCACCCGTTCGCGCCGCGCTCGCCTGCCTACCGGCGCACGGTGCGCGACCTGCTCCGGCGCCTCCCCGATGTTGCGGGCCCCGGTCGTCGGGACAGGACGACGCCGGACCCGCCCGGTGCCGGGCACCCGGCACCCGACCCGGTGCTGAGCTGCCCCGATCTGCCCCGGCATCTCCGGGCCCTCGACGAGCTCGAACGGCTCGAACGGGAGCGGACCCGACTG
>Ga0308410_1000593_pt1 | contig 19696 bp, 15 predicted proteins | sample HotsprOSTMatCore_FD_203467 | JGI IMG/M metagenome (GOLD analysis project Ga0308410, IMG submission 203467) | Hot spring phototrophic mat microbial communities from Octopus Spring, Yellowstone National Park, Wyoming, United States -... | ecosystem: Environmental > Aquatic > Thermal springs > Hot...
ATCCAGCCGCTGCCAGCCGAGCGGACCGTCCTCCCGGTCGTACGCGCTCACGCCTCGGCGCGCAGCACCGCAAGGGCCGCGAACGGACCGTCCCCGCCGCCGAGGGGCTCGGCGCGCAGGACGGACGGGGTGCGGCGGCGCGCGCGCACCATCATCGCCCCGTCCTCGCCAGGGCGCAGCGCGAAGCCGAGGCCGCGCAGGACGGTAGGCAACTCACCCGCGCGGCAGCCGAGGCGGCTGGCCAGGCCGGAGGGCAGCGCCCGAGGGCCAGCGCGGGTCAGTCGGGCGAGTTCGGCGCCCACCCGCTCGGCGACGTCGAGCCGCACCGCGACCGGGCCGAGCCTGAGGTAGCCGAGCATCTCCACCCAACCCTCCGGCAAAGCCGCCTGCGGGCGCAGCGCGACCGTGCCGGCGGCCGGCAGTTCGGGCGGCGCGACGCCGTGCCAGACGGCCCAGAGCAGGGCCCGCAGCGCGGTCGCGCCGGGCCGGAGCAGGGCCGGCAGAAACACCGCGTGCCGGCCGAGCCGCACGCCGAGCGCCCTGAGCCGTTCGCGGTCGAGGCGCGTCGCATCGACCTGGTCGCGCGGCACGACGCCGAGGCCCTCCTGCAACAGATGGGCGAGCCCGCGCAGCGCGGGATCCTGCACCGCGGACCCGAGCGCCGGCAGCGGCGCCAGCGTCGTCGCCACCTGCGCACCGAGCCAAGCAGCGATCCGCGCGCGGATGCGCTCGCGCTGGGTGCCGTCGAGGAAATCGCCCGCCGGCACCTCCACCAGCGGCCGCAACACCGAGGCTCCGGGCTTGAGGCGGGCCACCTCCGCGCCGCGCCAAGCGATGCGCCCGGCAGGGGTTAAGCCGAAGGCCGCGTCCGCGTCGGCCTCGAGCGCCGCGACCCGGCGCGGCACCTCGGCGGCCATCGCCCGCCGCGCGGCCCGCAGCACCGCCTGCCGCCCGACGCCCTGCGCCTCGGGATCGGGGTGGAAGGCGAAGCCCTCCACCCGGCCGACCGCATGACCTTCGACCACAACCGCTCCGTCGCGCGTCACCGCCGAGAGCAGCTCCACGTTCGCGCCGGCGTCGAGCCGGCGGATCAGATGAGCGGCGCGGCGATCGACGAAGCGCGCGGTCAAGGTGTCGTGCACCGCGTCGGAGATCCGGTCCTCGAGCGCGCGGCAGCGTTCGATCAGGGGCGCGGGCTCGGCCAGCCAGCCTGGCCGGCCGGCGATATAGGACCAGGTGCGCACAGAGGCGATGCGTGCCATCAGCGTGTCCAGCTCGCCGTCGGTGCGGTCGAGCAGGTCGAGTTCGCGGTTCACCCAATCGGGATCGACGCGGTACGGCGCGGCGCGCAGAAAGCGGAAGATGCGGGCGCAGATGCGCGCGTGCGACTCGTCGCCGAGGCGGCGGTAGTCCGGGACCTGGCATGCCTCCCAGAGCAGCGCCACCGCCGCCTCGCCGCGGGCAAGCCCTGCCAGCTCGGGATCCCGCGCCAAGGCGGCGAGGGCAAGATGGTCCGCGGCGTCCGGCCCGCGCACGAGCCCCGGTCGGGGCGGCGCCCGGTCGAGCGCGGCGAGCAGCGCGCTGACGCTGCGGAAGTCGAGACGGCTGTTGCGCCACACGAGGTGATCGAGCGGGTCGAAGCGATGCGTCTCCACAGCCTCGACGATCTCGGCAGCGAGCGGCGGCGCCTCGGCCGTGGTGCCGAAGGAGCCGTCGGCCATGCCGCGCCCAGCGCGTCCGGCGATCTGCGCCACCTCGGCGGCGTAGAGGCCGCGCGCGCGATGCCCGTCGAACTTCGAGAGGCCGGCGAAGGCGACATGGTTCACGTCCATGTTCAGCCCCATGCCGATCGCGTCGGTCGCGACCAGGAAATCGACCTCCTTGGCCTGATAGAGGGCCACCTGGGCGTTGCGCGTGCGCGGGCTGAGCCGGCCCATCACCACCGCGCAGCCGCCGCGGCGCCGACGCAGCGCCTCGGCGATCGCGTAGACCTCCGCCGCCGAGAAGGCGACGATCGCGCTGCGCGGGGGCAGGCGCGAGAGCTTGGCATGCCCCGCATATGCCAGGGCGGACAGGCGCGGGCGGGTCTCGATCTCGGCCTCGGGGACGAGGCGGCGCAACAGCGGCCGGATCGTTTCGGCACCGAGGAACATGGTCTCCTCGCGCCCGCGCGCATGCAGCAGCCGGTCAGTGAAGACGTGGCCGCGATCCGGATCGGCACAGAGCTGGATCTCGTCCACAGCCAGGAACGCGAACGGCCGGTCGAGCGGCATCGCCTCGACCGTGCAGCAGAACCAGGACGCGGCGGGCGGGACAATCTTCTCCTCGCCCGTGACCAGCGCGACTCGGGCCGCACCCATGCGGGCGGCAATCCGGTCGTAGTTCTCACGCGCAAGGAGCCGCAACGGGAAGCCGATCACGCCGGAGGCGTGGGCGAGCATGCGCTCGATCGCGAGGTGGGTCTTGCCGGTGTTGGTCGGGCCCAGCACGGCCCGGACGCGCGCAGACTCGACAGCCCCGTGCATGGCGCCAGAGTGAGCAGAGACGCGGCAGGGGTGCAACCGCGAAGTGGCTGCCTCAGCGCAGCGCGACCTGGCCGGCGGCGACAATGGGGCCCTGGCGCGAGCGGTGCAACACGATCGCGATGCCGTCCGTGCCCTCCGCCTCGGCCGCACTCACCGTCAGGGCGACCGGCACGGCTTCGATCGCCGCCAGCGGCGTAGCCCAGCGCACGACATTTGTATGGTGCAACGTATGGCCGGCGTTCTCGCCCTCCAGCACGTGGCGGACCTCGCTTCTCACGAAGGCAACCAGCCACAGCTGGGCGCCGCCCGGCGGCAGGGAAAGCGGCGGGATCTCGATCCGGAGCGTCGGCGGCTGACGCGCCACGAGCGCGATCGCGATGGCCGCTGAGGGCGGGGCGGCGGCCATCAGCCGCTCGATCGCGGCGCGGTCATGGCCGACGGTGTGGGCGTTGCCCTGGATGACGATCTGCGGCGTATAGACGGAACGCTCCTTCATCGCCCGGGCATAGGCGCGCTGGCGCTGCACCGAGACGGCCAGCGCGAAGGGATCGCGCCAACCCATATGGTCCCAGTAAGGTACGTGGAACGAGAGGGCGATCACGCCATTCTGGCGCGCGAGCGCGGCCAGCACCTTGTCCGCCGGGGGGCAGGCCGAGCAGCCCTGGCTGGTGAAGAGCTCCAGCACCAGGGGCCCGCGTTCACCGCTCGCATCGGCGGAGCGCGGCCAGACGGCGACGGCGAGAACGACGGCGGCGAACAGCAGACGGGCCATGGCGGCGAACATTCGGCGCGCCCGGCGCGACGGCCAAGCCACACGCGCGTGAAGCGCGACACAGGTGTTGCGCTCCAGCATCACGATCCGGTTGATGCCTGCGGCGGCCGGGGCGATCCTCCGCTTGCCGGGTGGCCCGCTCCTGTTATTGCGAGCCGCCATGAACCCGGCGCAGCGGCTGGCCTTTTTCTATGCGACGGCCTTCGCAGGACCGGGGGCGGCCCTGCCCTTCCTGCCGCCTTTCCTGGCCGCGCGCGGCCTCGGGCCCGAGGCGATCGGACGGGCGCTGGCGCTGGCCATGCTGGCGCGGCTGGTGGTCGCGCCAAGCGCGGCCGCGCTCGCTGATCGGCTCGGCGACCGCCGGCGTGTGGTCTTCGGGGCGGCGGCGCTCGCCACGGCCGCGAGCGCGCTTCTGCTGGTGCCTGTGCCATGGGTGCTCGCGTTGGCGGTGGTGCTGTCGGGGGCGGCGTCGGCGCCGCTGGTGCCGGTCGCCGATGCGCTCGCGGTGCACGCAGCGGCGAGCGGCCAGGGCGATTTCGGGCGAATGCGCGCGGCGGGCTCGATCTCGTTCATGGCGCTGACGGGACTGGCCGGCGTGCTGATCGACGCGGGCGGCGAGGTCGCGCTGCCGCTGCTGCTGGTCGCCTGCCAAGCCGGCGTCATGCTCGCGAGCCTTGCCCTGCCCGCGCTCGGCGTCGCGAAGGCAGCGCCGGCCGTGTTCGGAGCGCGGGCGCTGCTGCGCCACCGCGGGTTCCTGCTGTTGCTGGTCGCCTCTGGGCTGATCCAGGGCAGCCATGCCCTCTACTACGCCTTCTCGGCGCTGCACTGGGAGCGCGCCGGCCTCGGCCCGCCGCTGATCGGCGCGCTGTGGATCCAGGGCATCGTGGTCGAGGTGCTGCTGCTGACGTTCGGCCGCGGCGTGGTCTCGCGGCTCGGGCCGATCCGGCTGCTGGCGGCTGGGGCGTTGGCGGCGGCGATGCGTTGGATCGGTACCGCGCTGACCACCGCCCCGTTCGCGCTCGCTTTCCTGCAACCGCTGCACGCGGCGAGCTTCGCGATGACCATGCTGGGCGCGGCGCAGCTCATCGGCAGGCTGGTGCCGCCCGAGCGCGGCGCGACGGCGCAGAGCCTGCACGCCTCGTTCGGACCCGGCCTGGCGATCGCGCTGCTCACCCAGGCCTCGGGCCTGCTCTATGCCCGGCTGGAGGGCCGCGCCTTCCTGGCGATGGCGGCGGTCGCGGCGATGGCGCTGCCGGCGACCGCAGCGCTCGCCCGCGTCGGGGGGCGGGCGCGGCCCGGCCGCTGAGCGTTGTCGCGCCAGACCGAAGGCAGCAGCGGATCGTGCCGGCAAGGCCGGCGGCGCGCTGCCGGCGGCCGGGCGGCAGGGCCAGCGGTGCGGTCGGCGAGCGCAGGGCATGCCGCGGCAGCGGGAAGGGCACGACGCGTGAACAGCCCCAGGTGTCATGTTTCGGGAACCCATCGACTGCCGGCTTGCCGCGCGATACCGGAGACGCGGCGCGCCTCGCTGCTCGCCCTCTGTCTCACACGGACAGGTACTTCGCCTTGATCTCCGGCTCGGCGCGCAAGGCTGCGAGCGTCCCGGTCCAGCGCACCACGCCCTTCTCGATGATCGCGGCGCGGTCCGCCACGCGCTCGGCGAAATGCAGGTTCTGCTCGGACAGCACGACCGTCAGCCCGGCCGCCTTGACGGTCCGGATCGCCTCGGCCATCTGCTCTACGATCACAGGCGCGAGCCCCTCGGACGGCTCGTCGAGCAGCAACAGCAGCGGGTTGCCCATCAGCGTGCGTGCGATCGTCAGCATCTGCTGCTCGCCGCCGCTCATCCGCCCGCCGGGCCGAGCCTTCATCGCCGCGAGATTGGGGAAGATCGCGAACAGCCGCTCGGGCGTCCAGGCATCAAGCCCCTCGCGTGGCGGCTGGCGCCCGACCTCCAGGTTCTCCATCACCGTGAGGTCGGTGAAGATGCGCCGGTCCTCCGGCACGTAGCCGAGGCCCAGGCGCGCGATCGCGTAGGGCGGCTGCCCGGCGATCTCGCTGCCGGCGAACGATACCGACGACCCGGGCGCCGGCCGCACCAGGCCCATGATCGTCTTCATCGTCGTCGACTTGCCCGCGCCGTTGCGGCCGAGCAGCACCAGGACCTCGCCGCGCGCGACCTCGAGGGCGACATCGTGCAGGATATGCGCGCGGCCGTAGAAGGCATTGAGGTGGCGGACGCTCAGCATCAGTGCCCGCCGCTCGTCGCGCCGCTGCCGAGATAGACCTCGCGCACCGCAGGGTTGGCGCGCACCGACGCCGCGTCCCCCTCGGCGATCAGCGAGCCGCGGTTCATGACAATGATGCGGTCGGCATGGCCGAACACCATGTCCATGTCGTGCTCTGTGAATAGGCAGGCGAGGCCGCGCGCGCGCACCAGGGAGCGCGTCAGTTCCATCAGGGCGATGCGTTCGGATGGCGCCATGCCGGCGGTCGGTTCGTCCATCAGCAGGAGCTTCGGGTCGTTGGCGAGCGCCATCGCCAGTTCCACGCGCTTGAGATCGCCGTAGGCGAGGACGCCACAGGGACGGTCCGCCTGTTCGAGCATGCCGACCTGCGCGAGCAGCGCGTCCGCCTCGGCGACGAAATGATGCCGTGCGGGTCGCCAGAAGGTCCAGACGCGGCGGCGATGGCTGATCAGCGCGCACTGGACGTTCTCCCGCACGGTCATCGAAGCGAAGGTGGCGGTGATCTGGAAGGTGCGCCCGACACCGAGGCGCCAGATCGCGCGCGGCGGCAGACCGCTGAGCGGCTTGCCCGAGAGGCGCACCTCGCCCGCATCCGCGCGGAGCTGACCGTTGAGCAGGTTGAAGCAGGTGGACTTGCCGGCGCCGTTCGGGCCGATCAGCGCCAGCATCTCGCCCGCGTGCACGACGAGCGAGACGTCATTCACCGCGTGCACGCCGCCGAACCGCTTGGAGAGTCCGCGTGCCTCCAGCACGGCTGTGCTCATGCAGCCTCCAGGCCCCGCGCGCGCTCGTAACGCTGGCGGACGAAGCCGGCGATGCCCTGCGGGAAGGCGAGCACCAGCAGGACGATCGCGAGCCCGAGGATCAGCCGCCACCAGGCGAAGGCCTGGAGCACGGTGAGGAACAGGGTGTGGAAGGCGAGCGCGCCGACGATTGGACCCGACACCGTCTGCACGCCGCCGAGCAGGACCATGAGCAGCGCGTCAATCGATTTCGGGATCGAGATGTAGGTCGGGAACACGCTGCCCTTGGCGAAGGCGTAGACGCCGCCTGCGAGCCCGGCGCCGAGGGCGGCGATCACGAAGGCGAGGAGACGGATCCGTACCGCATCCAGCCCGATCGCCTCGGCGCGCAGTTCCGAGTCGCGCGCGGCCCGGAGCGCATAGCCGAACGGTGCGTAGATAACGCGGCGCAGCAGCAGCGTGGCGCCGATGCAGAGCGAAATCGCGAGCCAGAGATAGGCGCCCTTCCCGCGTGCCCATTCCGACGGCCAGACGCCGAGGATGCCGTTGTCGCCGCCGGTGAACTCGACCCACTGGAACGCCGCCGCCCAGACGATCTGGGCGAAGGCGAGGGTGAGCATCGCCAGATAGACCCCGGACAGCCGCACCGCGAACCAGCCGAAGACCAGCCCGAACGCGCCGGCCATCAGGGGGGCGAGCACGATCCCCGCCTCCATCGGCACCGCGAGATAGCGCAGCCCCAGCGCCGCGCCGTAGGCGCCGAGGCCGAAATAGGCCGCATGGCCGAAGCTGACGATGCCGCCCGGCCCCATCATGAAGTGCAGGGAGGCGGCGAACAGCACGAACACCGCAAGTTCGACCAGCACGGTGACGAGGTAGGGTCCGGCGAAGAAGGGCGCCGCAGCGGCGAACAGGAGCGCCGCGGCGCCGGCCCAGCCGAGGATCGCGGGGGCCGGGCGGATCACCGGCTCGACCGCGCCGGCGGCGGCGCGCGCATGCGCCGGCGGCCGGCCGAGCAGGCCGTAGGGCCGAATCATCAACACGGCCGCCATCACCAGGAAGACCAGGACGAGGGTGGCTTTCGGCACGAGCACGATGCCGAAAGCCTGCACCTCGGCGATCAGCAGCGAAGCGAGGAACGCGCCCGGCACGGAGCCGAGGCCGCCGACCACCACCACCACGAAAGCCTCCGCGATGATCGCGAGGTCCATCTGCAGGAAGGCGCTCTGGCTCGGCAGCACGATCGCGCCGCCGAGCCCTGCCAGCGTCGAGCCGAGGAAGAACACCCCGGTGAAGAGCATGCGCTGATCGACGCCGAGGGCCGCGACCATCTCGCGATCCTGGGTCGCGGCGCGCACCAGCACGCCGAAGCGCGTGCGCTGGAACAGGAACCACAGGAGGCCGAGCACGGCGGGGCCGACGAAGATCAGGATCAGGTCGTAGCGCGGGAACCGGCTGCCTGCGATCTCGACGAAACGGCGCAGCCAGGGCGGACGCGGCAGCGGCAGGTCTTCGGGGCCCCAGACCGCCAGCGCGATGTCCTGGATCACCAGCACCACGCCGAATGTGGCGAGCAGCTGGAACAGTTCCGGCGCGCGGTAGATGCGGCGCAGCAGCACGACCTCGATCAGCGCACCGACCACGCCGACGGCGAGCGCGGCGAGCAGGATCGCGGCGATGAACAGCGCCGGCTCGTGGCCACCCCAGTCCCAGAGCGCACGCGTGATGCTCCAGGTGAGATAGGCGCCGAGCATGTAGAAGCTGCCGTGCGCGAAGTTGACGATGCGCGTGACGCCGAAGATCACGGTCAGCCCTGAGGCGATCAGGAACAGCGCCGAGGCGTTGGCGAGGCCGGTGAGGAACTGGATGAGAATGAAGTCCACGACGGCATCCTGGCGGAACGGTGCGGGGAGCGCCCGCTGATCCCCCAGCTGTGGCGCGCGGCGACTCCCCTGGCACAAGACTTCCAGGAACTGGGCCGGCCATCAATGGGCCGGCGTCCCACAACGGAGCGGCAGGTGCGGTCGTGCCGGCGCGTCTCCTCGACCCGAATTAACTCAGAGCGCCGCCAGCACCTTGCGTCTGCTGCGTCGGCCGAGCACCCCGAACCAGGTGGACCACGGCAGTATGCCGAGGCGGGTGACCCGTCCGGCTCGCTCCGCCTCGAGCACCCAGGACTTGACCAAGGACTGCTTGACGTTGCCCTCGTCTTGGGTCTCGTAATCGTCGAACACCAGCACGCAGTCCTCGGCCATCAGGTCCCGGTAGGCCTCGACGTCGAGACCGACCCGCCCGTCGGCGTCGATTACGCAGAGCGTGATCTTGCGGCCGCCGAGGGCCTCGGCCACCTGCTCCTTCATGCCCGGTGCGCGGCTGATGCCGACCAGAATCCGGACCGCGTCGGACAGGCCGGTGCGTTCCAGATTTGCCTTCAGATCGGCCACCGTGTCCCGCGTCGGCAGGGTTGGGTGGTCGTGCGCCCCGCCGTGCTCGATGGTGACAAACGGGACGCGCCCCCGTGTGGCCGAGGCGATAGCGATGGTCGAGCCGCCGATATAGGGGCCAATCTCCAGCACCGCCCCGCGCGTCTGCGCCGCGAACAGGTTGAGTGCCGCCAGGGTTTCGGGATGCAGCATCGAGACCTCGCGCGCGCGGCGCACGACCTCGGCGGCGGGGCCCTCCAGATGCGGTCGGATCCGCTGCGAGAGCTGCCGCGACGGCAGGGTCTCGAGATAGGTCTTCAGTCGGTCGAGCACGCCGGCCCCCTCGATTGCCGCGGGTCGCGCCACGGCGCATTACCCGCCGCAAACGCTCCGGACAAGGCCAAACGTGGGGCTGACGCCGCACCGGTATCGGCCGCTGCGTGACACGCTCTCCACGGGATGCTTTCATTCCAGCCCGATGGACCTGCCGCTCGGCGCAGCCCCGCCCACCCCCACGCCGCCGCCGTTCGAGCAACCGTTCGTCGTGCTCGCGCCGGAGCGGCGCAGCGCTCCGATCGTGTTCGCCTCGCCGCATTCCGGACGCGCCTATCCGGATGCGTTCCTCGCCGAGTCGCGGCTCGACCCGATCACACTCCGGCGCAGCGAGGACAGCTTTGTCGAGGAGCTGTTCTCCGCGGCCCCCCTCGTCGGCTGCCCGTTGATCCACGCGCTCTTCCCGCGCGCCTGGTGCGACGTCAACCGCGAGCCATGGGAGCTCGACCCGGCGATGTTCGACTCGCCGCTGCCGGACTACGTCAACGCGGCGAGTGCGCGGGTGGGCGCCGGGCTCGGCACGATCGCGCGCGTGGTCGCGACCGGCGAGCCGATCTACCGCCGCAAGCTGAGTTTCGCCGAGGCCGAGAACCGAATCATCAGCTGCTGGCGCCCCTATCACGCCGCCCTTGCCGGTCTGATCGCCGACACCGTGCGGCTGTTCGGCTGCTGCCTTCTGATCGATTGCCACTCCATGCCGACCCTCACTCCCGCGGTCGGAGAACCGCGGCCGGCGGATGTCGTGCTGGGCGACGCGCACGGCACGTCCTGCGCGGCGCTGGCGACGCGCCGGGTGGAGGCGGGACTGGCGCGGCTCGGGCTCGCGGTGCGGCGCAACGACCCCTATGCGGGCGGCTACGTCACACGCCACTACGGCCGCCCGCGCGAGGGGGTGCATGCGCTGCAGATCGAGCTCGCGCGCGCCCTTTACATGGACGAGGCGCGGATCCAGCGCGGCCCGGGCTTCGCGGCGCTCCAGCGCAAGCTGACGCGGCTGATCGAGGAGCTGGCAGCGGCCGACTGGGCCGTGCTGCGGCCATGACGGCGGCGGCGCTGCACGGGCCCGATGCTGCCACGGTCACGCTGCCCGACCGCGGCCGCGCGGGCAAAAAAAGGCCGCCCTTGCGGGGCGGCCAAGTTTAGGGAGGAAACGTCCAAGAAAGGCAGACAGCATGGCCGGAGCCACGTTGCTGCATCGCCGAAAGTAAGGCTGACCGCGCCCTCCTGCAAGAGATTTTTTGCACTGCAACATGTGCAGGGCGTCCCGGCGATCCGCGCATGCCGGCGAGGCCGGCGTCCTGTGGGATCGGCGGCCCGCCGCCGCGGTTCTTGGCACGGCGGGTGCTGACGGGCGGGCGACCCGGCCCGCAGGACGTCAGCATGATCCGTCGACTCGCCGTTCTCTCGGTTGTCCTCTTCGCCGCCGCACTCGCCCGGGCGTCGCCCGCCGCCGCACCGGTGCCGACGGCGGAGCCAAGCCAGCTCTGTCGCCCGGCGATCCGAGCCGCGGAACGCGCGTACGGCATCCCGGTGGCGCTGCTCGCAGCCCTGGGGCGCGTCGAGAGCGGCCGGCGCGACCCGGACAGCGGCGCCTTCGGACCCTGGCCCTGGACCATCAATGCCGAGGGGCGCGGGCAGTTCTTCCCTACCAAGGCGGAAGCGATTGCCGAGGTGCGCCGGCTCCAAGCCCGCGGCGTGCGCTCGATCGATGTCGGCTGCATGCAGGTGAACCTGCACCACCACCCGCAGGCCTTCGCCAGCCTGGAAGACGCGTTCGATCCGGCCACGAACGCCGACTACGCCGCACGCTTCCTGATCGAGCTGCAGCAGAGATCGAACAGCTGGCTGCAGGCGGCGGCGCACTACCACTCGCACACGCCGGAGTTGGCCGATGCCTATCGCCGTCGCGTCATGGCCGCCTGGCCGGAGGAGGCCCGGCTTGCCGCAGCGGCGCACCGGGAGGCGCAGATCGCAGCCTGGCACGCCCGACCGCCCAGCGTGCCGGGCGGGCCGGGCCGGGTGCTCGTGGTCGCGGCATCGGGCCGGGGCCAGAGCCAGTCGGGCGGGCGGGACCTCGAGGCGTACCGTGCCGCGCCGATCCCTCTGGTCGGGCGGCCGGTGACGCCGGCGGTCGTGCGACGCTGAGAGCGCACGACGCTTGAGCGCCGCCTGCCGGTTTCGCTACTCTTCCGTCGGGAGGGACGCCGGTCGCGCCGTGGAAGGAGGTCGTTCGATGCGAGTTCTCGCCGTTGCGGCACTGTTCGCCGCTCTCAGCCTTCCGGCGGTTGCCGGGCCCTGCTCGGCTCCCCCACCGCCTGTCAACACCTCGTCGGTGCCTGCCGGCCCGGCGACGGGCTGACGGTTCGGCTCAGGTCCTGTTCAGCCGCCGCAGGAGCCCTGCGGCGGCAGCTTCGAGCATGGTCCCCTCGTCGAGGCCGTAGAGGCGATAGAGCGAAGGAATATCGCCGGCTTGGCCGAACCGATCGACACCCAGCGGCTCGATCCGGTGGCCGTGCACGCCGCCCAGCCAGGCGAGTGCGGCGGGGTGCCCATCCAGCACTGTGACGATGGCGGCGTCCCGCGCCAACGGCGCGAGCAGGGTTTCGATCCAGGCTTCGTCGCGTCCGCCCGCCCGACGCGCGCGTGCGGCACGCAGCCAGTCGGCATGCAGACGGTCGGGGCTCGTGACAGCCAGCAGCCCGGCCCCGGGCACATCCTCGCGCACCACCTCCAGCGCGGCGAACGCCTCCGGCGCGACCGGGCCCTGATAGGCGATCGCCAGCGCCGCGCCGGGTTCCGGCGGCACCATCCAGTAGCCGCCGCAGATGACCGCATCGCGGTCGAACGGTCGCGTGGGCTGCGCGATCGCGCGGGTCGAGAGCCTGAGCCACACCGACGAGCCGTCCGGCGCCTGCATGTGCGCGAAGCCCCAGGCCATGATCGCGGCGAGTTCGTCGACGAAGGCCGGCTCGTAGAACGCCAAGCGGTCCTGACCGATGCCGATCAGCGGCGTATACACCGACTGGTGCTGCCCGCCCTCGGGAGCGAGCGTGATCCCTGACGGGGTGGAGACCAGCATGAACCGGCTGTCCTGGTAGCAGCCGTACATCAGGGCATCGAGCCCGCGGCCGACGAAGGTGTCGTAGACGGTGCCCACGGGCAGCAGCCGGGCGCCGTTCAGATCGTGGCTCAAGCCGGCGGCGGCCATGAGCAGGAACAGGTTCTGCTCGGCAATGCCGAGCTCGATGTGCTGTCCCTCGGGCGTCATCACCCATTTCTGCGCCGAGGCGACCTTCTGGTCGCGGAAGACGTCGTTGCGCAGGACGCGGCTGAACACGCCGCGCCGGTTCACCCACGGCCCGAGCGAGGTGCTGACGGTCACGTCGGGGCTCATCGTGACGATGCGCGCGGCAAGGGGCGCGAGTTCCCCCTGGCCGCGGCCGATCTCCGAGAGGATCTGCCCGAACGCCTCCTGCGTGGACATCTTGCGCCCCTCGGGCAGGCGCGGATGCGGCAGGGCGGAGGGCACCGGCACCGGCGCGCCGGCGAGGCGGCGGCTGCCGCGGCCGCTCGCGTAGGGGGCGGCGGCCAGCAACGCCCGCGCCTCGTCGGCGAGCGGCCCGAAGCCGGCGAAGGGTTCCCATTCCTGCCCCGGCGCGATGCCGTTCGCCGCCCGGAACGCCTCCATCTGCTCCTTGGTCATCAGCCCGGCGTGGTTGTCCTTGTGCCCGGCGAAAGGCAGCCCCATGCCCTTGATGGTGTAGGCGATGAAGGCGGTCGGCTGCTCGCTGGCCGCCGCCGCGCGCAGCGTGTCGAGCACGAGCCCCATGTCGTGCCCGCCGAGATTGGTCATCAGCGCGGCGAGTTCCTCGTCCGAGAGCGGATCGATCACCGCACGGATACGCTTGTCGCGCCCCAGATCGGCCACGAGCGCCTCGCGCCAGGCGGCGCCGCCCTGGAAGGTGAGCGCTGCGTAGGCGCTGTTCGGGCAGTCGTCGATCCAGTTCCGTAACGCTGCCCCGCCGGGCCGAGCGAAGGCTGCCTCGAGCTTGCGTCCGTATTTCAGCGTCACCACGTCCCAGCGCATGTCGCGGAACAGGCCCTCGATGCGGTGGAACAGCCGGTCCGGCACGATGGAATCGAGCGACTGCCGGTTGTAGTCGATGATCCACCACACGCCCTGGACGTCGTGCTTCCAGCTCTCCAGCAGCGCCTCGTAGATGTTGCCCTCGTCGAGTTCGGCGTCGCCCACCACGGCCACCATCCGGCCCGGCCGCGCGCCCTCGGGGGCGAGCCCCTTCAGCCGCACATAGTCGCGGATCAGCGCGGCGAAGTTGGTGATCGCCACGCCCAACCCGACCGAACCGGTCGAGAAATCGACGTCATCGCCGTCCCTGGTGCGCGACGGGTAAGGCTGGATGCCGCCGACCGCACGGAACTTCTCCAGCCGCTCGCGCGACACCCGGCCCAGCAGGTACTGGATCGCGTGGAATACCGGGCCGGCGTGCGGCTTGACCGCCACCCGGTCCTCCGGCCGCAGGACGTCGAGATAGAGCGCCGTCATCAGGGTCGCGACCGAGGCGCAGGAGGCTTGGTGCCCGCCCACCTTCAGCCCGTCGCGATTCGGACGGATATGGTTGGCGTGATGGATAATCCAGCACGAGAGCCAGAGGATGCGCTTCTCCAGCGCCTCCAGCACGGCCACGCGGCGCGCCTCGGCCGGCGGCGCGGCGGTTGTAAGCAGCCCGTCCGCCATCCTCCCCTCCCCCGGCTCACACCCAGCCGCGCGCAAGCCGCTTCATCGCCGTGGAGGCCGCGCGCTTGCCCTCGCCGACGTAAGCTTCGTGGTTCGTCTCGATCGCGTCGCGGTCATAGAGGTAGTTCACCATCAGCCCCGCACTCTCCTTGATCCCCTTCTCGGAGGAGTCGGCGAGCCAGTTGAGCCGCTCCGCGCGCGCGCCGTTGGTGAGGTGGAAATGCGCCACCGGGTCGCGCGCGCGGCCGCGCGCGTCGCTCTCGGCCAGCAGGTAGCGCGCGCACAGCCGGGTGAGCACCGGCCGGGCCACATCCGCCAGCGCGGCATCGCGATGCCAGCCGCGTCGGGCGAGCAGGCGCGCCAGCGCCGGCGTCTCCGCGACGGCGGCCTCGCCGTGCGCCGCCAGCGCCTCGGCCAGGGCTTCGTTCTCCTCCTCGCCCAGCAGCTGATCGCCGGCGGCGAGCTTCTCGTCGATCCAGCGGCGGAAGCCTGGGATGGGAGAGAGGGTGGCGAAGGTCTTGAGGTTGCGGAACTCGGCCGAGAGGCGATCCACCACCTGCTTGATCAGGAAGTTACCGAAGCTGATCCCGGACAGCCCACGCTGGCAGTTGCTGATCGAGTAGAAGACCGCGGTGTCGGCCTGCGTCGGATCGAGCACCGGCGCCTTCTGGTCGAGCAGCGCATGGACGTTGTCGGCCAGTCCCTTCACCAGCGCGACTTCGACGAAGATCAGCGGCTCGGCCTCCATCGCCGGGTGGAAGAAGGCGTAGCAGCGGCGATCGGAGTCCAGCCGGTTCTTGAGGTCGCGCCAGCCGCGGATCTCGTGCACCGCCTCGTAGCCGACCAGCTTCTCGAGCAGGCTCGCCGGGCTGTCCCAGTCGATCCGGCGCAGGCGCAGGAAGCCGACATCGAACCACGCGGCGAGCAGGTTGCGGAAGTCGTCGTCAAGCGCGGCCAACGCCGGGTCGGCGCGGGCGTGGCGCATCAGTTCGGCGCGCATGTCGACCAGGAACTTCACGCCTTCGGGAATCGAGGTGAACTGGGTCAGCAGGCGCACGCGCGGCGCCTCGAGCGCGCGCCTCAGCCGTGCGAGCGCCTTGGCGCGCGCCGGCGCGTCCGCTGCCTCGGCCGCCTCCTTGAGCGCCGCCTGGAGCACGGTGGGATCAGCGTCGAACGCGGCGAGGGTGCGCAGGAAAGACGCGCGGCCTTCGCCGTCGGCGGCCAGATAGGCCTGCGCCAGCCGGGCCGACCGGGCGCGCGCGGACACCTCGCCTCCCTTCGCCTCCAGGCAGGCGCGCATCTGGTCGGCGATCGCGGCTCCCTCGTCGGCTCCGCCGGCGACATCGCGCCAAGCGGTCAGCAGGCGCCGCAGCGCCCGGTCGAAGAGGCCACCCTCCGCGGCTGCGCTGTCCATGGGCCCTCCCACCTCACGGCGCAAGACTACACCGAGGCGAGCACCGCCGGCAGATGGTCGGCGAGGTCCTCGGCGATCAGGTACGCGCCGGCCCGGCGCGCCGCTGCGGCCTGGGCCCACGCCGCGGCGCAGCCTGCCTCCCAGGGCGGCATCCCTTGCGCGATCAGGGCGGCCGCGATCCCGGCCAGCACGTCGCCCGTGCCGCCGGAGGCGAGCCAGGGCGGCGCGTCGCCGTTGATCGCGGCCCGGCCGTCAGGGGCGGCGACGATCGTGTCGCTGCCTTTGAGCAGCACGGCGCCGAACAGCCGCGCGGCGGCATCGCGCGCCGCCCCGAGCCGCTCGACAGACCTGCCGAACAGGCGCGTGAACTCGCCCTCGTGGGGGGTGACGAGGGCTGCACCGGCGAGAGCCTCGAGCGGGCCGCGCAGCGCGTCGGCATCGGCGACCAAGGTGCGGCCGGCCGCGAGGATCGCCGCTGCGGTCGCCGGCGCGCGCAAGCCCCCGCCGGGTCCGACCAGCCAGACCTGGCGGCGCAAATCGCCGAGCAGCTCGGTCACCGGCGCCTCGACGACGATGACGCCCGGATCGCCGGAACGGCAGGCGGCGGCGGAGGCCGCGTCGGGGCAGGCGATCGTCACCAGCCCGGCACCGGCGCGCCGCGCCGCTCGCGCCGCGAGCCGCGCCGCGCCGGTCATCACCTCGCCCGCGACGATGGTGAGCGCGCCCCGGCTGTACTTGTGATCGCCCGGCCCCGGACGGCGGAGCGCGGCGCGCCAGAGCGCGGGGTCGTTGCGGAAGAGGCGCGGCGCGATCGCCGCCAGCACCGTCTGCGGGATGCCGATCTCGGCGCAGACGACCTCGCCGCACAAGTCGCGCCCCGGACGCAGGAGATGGCCGGGCTTGAGCCGAAAGAACGTCACCGTAAGCACCGCTTGCGGCGCGACGCCGAGCACCGCTCCGGTATCGCCGGCCACACCCGAGGGCAGATCGACCGCGACCACGGGCGCGCGGCAGGCGGCGAAGGTCTCGGCGACGAGGCCCTCGACCGGGCGGGCGAGCCCGGCCCCGAACACGGCATCGACGACCAGCTCCGCGCGGGCGACGGCGGCCGGCGCCAAGGCCTCGACCGGGCCGCGCCAGCGCGCGGCCGCATGTGCCGCGTCGCCGGCGAGCCGCCCACGCGGCCCGAGCAGGGCAACGCGGACCGGCCAGCCGGCCTGGTGCAGCCGCCGCGCCACGACGAACCCGTCGCCGCCGTTGTTGCCGGGCCCGCACAGCACCACCGTGCGGCACGCGCGGAAGCGGCGGCGGATCGCCCGCTCGACCGCCCGGCCAGCGTTCTCCATCAGCACGATCCCCGGCACCCCGGCGGCGATCGCGGCAGCATCGGCGCGCGCCATCTCCGCGACGGTGAGCAGTTCGGCGACCGACGGAGAGCTTGACTCGCTCATGGGGTTGATTTCTTCATCATCGCGAAAGTAGGACTCGGCACAGGTTCTGCAGAGCACGGGAGGGATTGATCATGGCACGCAAGCCGGAGCGCGGGCTCGACGAGCTCTATCGGGACGATCCGGAACGCGCCGACGCGATCGTCTTCGGGCGTCGCGGCGCGCTCAAGGGCGCATCCCTGGCGGCGATGGGGGCCGCCGTCGGTGCCGCGATCCCGTTCGCCGACCGTATGCCCTCGGGGCTCGTTCCGGCCGCGCTCGCCCAGGGCGCCCAGGGGCCGAAGATGTTCACCTTCGAGGGCAAGGAGGCGATGATCGATCTCGGTCAGCGCCCGCTGGTGCTGGAGGCGCCCGAGACGCTGCTCGACGACGAGGTGACCCCGGCGAGCAAGTTCTTTGTCCGCAACAACGGCACGCCGCCCGAGCCGGCGGGCGATCCGAAGGCATGGAAGATCCGCATCGACGGCGAGGTGAACACGCCCCTCGAACTGACCGTCGGAGAACTCGAGACCCGCTTCCCGCTCGTCACCTACCAGCTCCAGATGGAGTGCGGCGGCAACGGCCGCAGCTTCTTCGTGCCCGAAACCCGCGGCAACCAGTGGGGCAACGGCGCGATCAGCAACTGCTCCTGGACCGGGGTGCGGCTGGCCGACGTCCTGCGCGCCGCCGGGCTCAAGGACAGCGCCAAGCACGTCGCCGGCTACGGCGCGGACGTGCACCTGTCGGGCGATCCCAACCGCGTCGTCATCAGCCGCGCCACACCGATCGAGAAGTGCATGGAGCCGCACACCCTGATCGCGCTGCGGCTGAACGGCGAGCCGATCCCGCACATCCACGGCGCCCCGGTGCGCACGATCGTCCCCGGCTGGCCCGGTAGCCTGAGCCAGAAGTGGCTGACCCGGCTCTGGGTGCGCGACCGCGAGCATGACGGCCCGGGCATGGGCGGCACCTCCTATCGCGTGCCGGTGAGGCCGATCGTGCCGGGATCCCGCGACGATGGCCGGACCTTCCGCGACATCCATTCGATGTGGGTGCGCTCGGTGCTGACCAACGTCGCGAACGGCGCGCGCTTCCCGGCCGGAACCCGCGAGATCCCTGTGCGCGGCGCCGCCTGGGCCGGCGAGGACACCGTCGCCGCCGTGCATGTCTCGGTGGATTTCGGCGCCACCTGGACCGCGATGGACGTGAAGCCTCCCGCCAACAAGTACGCTTGGCAGCGCTGGTCCGGCAGGATCGCCCTGCCCTCGGACGGCTATTTCGAGATCTGGTACCGCGCCACCGACAGCCGTGGCCGGATGCAGCCGCACGCGCCGGCGAACTGGAATCCGCAGGGCTACGGCGCCAATCCGATCAGCCGCGCCGCCATCCTGGTCGGCTGACGGGGGTCGGGCCGGTGAAAGGACTGATCGCAGCCGTCGCGGCCGCACTGGTCGCCGGCCCGCTGCTCCTCTCCGCCGCCGTCACCGCGGCAGACGAGGAGACGCCCGAGGTGCTCGCGCCCGGCGCAGGGCGCGAGGAAACCTTCTACTACTGCATCGCCTGTCACAATACCGCGCTCATCCGCCGCTCCGGCTTCACCCGCCAGCAATGGGACGAGCTGATGGACTGGATGAGCGAGAAACACGGCATGACCCCGCTCGAGGGGGAGCTGCGCGAAACGATCGTCAACTACCTCGCCGAGGCCTATCCGCCGCGGCGGCAGCGCCCGCCCGCCTTCGCCAATCCGTTCGCGCGCGACTGAGACACCCGCCTGCCGGAGGTTCGGCCCGCGGCAGCCGGCGGTCGCGCGTCGCGCTCAACGGGCGGCCGCGTGCGCAACGACCCCCGTCCGACCGGCCTGCCGAACGCGAGACCTGGGGCAGGGCGGTCTTCGACCGAGCGGCCGCACCTTGCCTCCGCGCAGATGCCGGGCAGACTAAGGCGATGCACGTGCTCGTTCTCGGCGCCGGCGTGGTCGGCGTCGCCGCGTCCTGGTACCTGCGCGAGGCCGGCTGCGCGGTCACGGTCGTGGAGGCGCGTGAGGGACCCGGGCTGGAGACCAGCTTCGCCAATGGCGGGCATCTCTCTGCCGCCTCCGGCCCGTGGGCCGCGCCGGATGTACCGATCAAGCTGATCCGCTGGATCGGCCGCGAGGACGCGCCGTTGCTGCTGCGCCTGCGCTGGGACTGGGCGCTGTTCCGTTGGGGCGCACGCTTCCTCGCCAATTGCACGCCCGCGCGCTATGCCGCCAACACGGATGCGATTGGCGCACTCTGCCGGCTCTCGGCGGCCGAGACCGTGGCGCTGCGCGACCGGCTCGGCATCGCCGACGAGACCAACCGCGCCGGCGTGCTGACGATCTACGCGACCGAGAAGGAGTTTGCCGGCGCGGAGGCGAAGCGCGCGCGGCTCGCCGCGGCCGGCATCGCCGCCGACCTCGTCGATCGCGCCGGCATCACCCGGATCGAGCCGGCGCTCGCTGAGGCCGCGCACCGCTATGCCGGCGGCCTGTTCGCCGCCGATACCGAGACCAGCGACTGCCACCTGTTCACCGCAGCTCTCGCCGAACGGGCGGCGCGCTGCGGGGTCGCGTTCCGCTACGGCGTGCGCGTCGCCGCGGTGACGGTCGAGGCCGGGCGGGCGAGCGGCGTTGCGCTCGAGACCGGCGAAACGATCGCCGCCGACGCGGTGGTGCTGGCGGCAGGCTCGTGGTCGCCCCTGCTCGCGCGCGGCCTCGGGATGCGGATACCGGTCTATCCCGGCAAAGGGTATTCCGTGACCGTGCCGATCGCCGGGCGCAACGGCGCACCGCGCATCGCGGTGGTGGACGAGCACGCCAAGCTCTACGTCGCGCGCTTCGCCGATCGGCTGCGCGTCGCCGGCACGCTGGAACTCGCGGGCTGGGACAAGACGCCCTCGCCCGCGCGCCAAGCGGCCACGCTGGCGAAGATGCGCGCCCTCTTCCCGGACGGCGGCGACTACACGCAGGCCGTGCACTGGACGGGGCTGCGGCCGATGACGCCAGACGGGCGACCGCTGCTCGGCCAGACCGGCCTG
>Ga0308410_1000596_pt1 | contig 19567 bp, 9 predicted proteins | sample HotsprOSTMatCore_FD_203467 | JGI IMG/M metagenome (GOLD analysis project Ga0308410, IMG submission 203467) | Hot spring phototrophic mat microbial communities from Octopus Spring, Yellowstone National Park, Wyoming, United States -... | ecosystem: Environmental > Aquatic > Thermal springs > Hot...
TGATCGCCTGGCTCTGGGCGCGCACGGTCAAAAGCCCCAATCCCGCCTTCGCCCACGTGGACGTGCCCCTCGCCTCCACCTTCATCCTCTCCAGCAAGCCCGGCAAGGAGGCGTATGTCGAGCCGGTCATCAGCCCCCACCCCAACCCTCCCCCTCCGGGGGAGGGAGCCGGACTCCTCCCCCCGGAGGGGGGAGGCCGGGAGGGGGGCATTCCAGCGGGGGGAGGCTGGGAGGGGGGCTACCGCTTCACCGTCCGCGTGGGCAAGCCGCCGGAGTGGGCCAGGAACGGCACCAAGCTGGCGCGTGGGGCTAACTTCCGCTGCCTGATGTCGGATATGCCAATCACCGGCGACTACATCAAGGCTGAAGGTGTGGCTGGACGCATGGGTGCGCGTCTGATGGCGATCGTTGCTGAAGGTGAGCGCGGGCGGGTCTACCTGGCGCCAACACCGGAGCACGAGGCGGTGGCGCGGCAGGCGCAGCCGGAGTGGGAGCCGGAAGCCGAAATCGCACCGGATCGTCGCTCGATGTTTACACCGCTCTATGGATTGACTCACTTCAAACACCTCTTCACCCCGCGCCAGCTCGTGGCGCTGAACACCTTCGCCGGCCTGGTGGGCGAGGCGATGGAGCGAGTGAAGAACGACTACCTGGGTGCGCGGGCGTCCCGCCCGCCGTCCCCCCCATCCCCGGCGTCCCGCCCGCCGTCCCCCCCATCCCCGGCGTCCCGCCCGCCGTCCCCCCCATCCCCAGTGTCCCGCCCGCCGTCCCCCCCATCCCCAGTGTCCCGCCCGCCGTCCCCCCCATCCCCGGCGTCCCAACCGCCAGCCCCCCACAAGGGCTGGCACTCACGCGGCTACCACCCGCACATCGATCAGCCCGCCGTGATCCAGAGCATCACCTTCCGCCTGCACGATAGCGTCCCGAGCGCACTGCTCCAGCAATGGCGCGACGAGCTCCACATCGTCGAGGGTCTCTCTAAGGACGATGCGCGCATGGCCGAGCTACGTCGCCGCCTGGACGCCTATGAAGACGCGGGCTCTGGCGCCTGCTACCTGCGTGAGCCGCAGCTGGCGGCGCTGGTGCAGGGTGCGTTGCTGCACTTTGACGAGCAGCGCTATCGGCTGCTGGAATGGTGCATCATGCCCAACCACGTCCATGTGCTGATCGAGACGCTGCCGGGACACCCGCTGTCAGAGATCGTCCACACCTGGAAGTCGTTTACTGCCAAAGAGGCCAATCGGCTGCTCGGCCGCACCGGGGCCTTCTGGATGGCGGATTACTATGATCGCTATGTGCGCGATGAGGCGCACCTGGCCGCTGTGCGCGCCTATATTCGAGAGAATCCGGTCAAGGCCGGGCTCTGTGCCCGCCCGGAGGAGTGGCGGTGGTCGTCGGCAGGGGTGGGGGCGGAGGCGGGCGGGACGCCTGCGGACCCGGGTGCGGGCGAGACGCCTGCGCACCCAGGAGCGGGCGGGCTGCCTGCGGACCCGGGTGCGGGCGGGACGCCCGCGCACCCAGGAGCGGGCGGGACGCCTGCGCACCCAGGAGCGGGCGAGACGACCGCGCACCCGGGTGCGGGCGGGACGCCCGCGCACCCAGGAGCGGGCGAGACGCCTGCGGACCCGGGGGCGGGCGAGACGACCGCGCACCCAGGAGGGGGCGGGACGCCTGCGTCCATGGCGGCGCGGGAACCGCCGGGTGCGCGGGCCTCTGGCCCGCCTGGAGCGGGCGGGACGCCCGCGCACCCGGGGGGCGACGACCGCCCCCTCCACGCCGGCGGCACCGGCGCGACGGCGTATGCCCAGGCCGTGGGGGTGTATCTGGCGTTTGCTCTTGATAAGGTTGCTGATCGAGGTTCTACTCTAGGAAGATGGGATCCTACACCTACTCAAAGCGGGATTATCAATGCATTCAGCCGCCAGGCTTTGCCAATGACATGGGATTTTGCAGAATCCAATCCACTGGGTGATGCGTCTGGTAACTATGTGAGCGCGGTTGATTTGGTGGCCAAGGCGCTACTGGTTAATTCAGCAGATGTAAAAGGATCCGCCCAGCAAGCCGACGCTCAATCCCAAACCATCAGCGCCAACACCATCATCTCCACCGACCCGCCCTACTACGACAACATCGGCTACGCCGACCTCTCCGACTTCTTCTACGTCTGGCTGCGGCGGGCGCTGCGCCCGGTCTTCCCCGACCTCTTCGCCACCCTGGCCGTGCCCAAGACCGAGGAACTGGTCGCCACGCCCTACCGCCACGGGGGCAAGGAGCAGGCCGAGCGCTTCTTCATGGAGGGCATGACCCGCGCCCTGCGCAACCTGGCCGCCCAGGCCCACCCCGCCTTCCCCGTCACCATCTACTACGCCTACAAGCAGCAAGAAGTGCGGGAAGAGCAGAGCGCGAAGAGCGAGCAGAGCAAGAAGAGCAAGCAGAGCGCGAAGAGCGCGAAGAGCGCGAAGAGCGAGCAGAGCGCTTCGCTCGATCACACCTCTCCCTCCTCTCACTCCTCACTCCTCTCCCCTCACTCCTCCCTCCTCTCCCCTCACTCCTCTCCCGCCTCTCACTCCTCACTCCTCTCCCCTCACGCCTCTCACTCCTCACTCCTCTCCCCTCACTCCTCCACCGGGTGGGAAACCTTCCTGGAGGCGGTCATCCAGGCCGGCTTCGCCATCAGCGGCACCTGGCCGATGCGCACAGAGCTGGGCAACCGCATGCTCGGGCAGGGCACCAACGCCCTGGCCTCCAGCATCGTGCTGGTCTGCCGGCCGCGCCCGGCCAATGCCCCCACCGTCACCCGGCGCGACTTCGTGGCCGCGCTGCGGGCCGAGCTGCCGGCGGCGCTCAAGGCCATGCAGCGCGGCAGCATCGCCCCGGTGGACCTGGCCCAGGCGGCCATCGGCCCCGGCATGGCCGTCTTCACCCGCTACGGCAAGGTGCTCGACGCCGGCGGCGCGCCGCTCAGCGTGCGCGAGGCGCTGGCGCTGATCAACGCGGCCCTCGACGAGGCCCTGGCCGAGCAGGAGGGCGACTTCGACGCCGAGACGCGCTGGGCGCTGGCCTGGTTCGAGCAGCACGGCTTCGGCGAGGGCGAGTTCGGGGTGGCCGAGACCCTCTCCAAGGCCAAGAACACCAGCGTGGAGGGGCTGGCCGGGGCGGGCATGGTGGCGGCGAAGCGGGGCAAGGTGCGGCTGCTCAAGCCCGCCGAACTGGCCCCCGACTGGGACCCGTCCGGCGATGCGCGCGTCACGCATTGGAAAGGGGTGCATTCCTTGATCCGCGCGCTGGAGCGCGGCGGCGAGACGGCGGCGGCGGAGCTGGCGGCGAAGCTGGGCAGCCAGGCCGACGTGGCCCGCGAGCTGGCCTACCGGCTCTACGCCATCTGCGAGCGCAAGAAGCGCCCCGCCGAGGCGTGGAGCTACAACGCCCTGGCGCAGAGCTGGCCGGAGCTGGCGCGGCTGGCGGCGCAACGGGGCGCGGCGGTGCAGAGTAGTATGTTTACCGCAGAGTACGCAGAGGAACGCAGAGGGCAAGAATAAAGCAAAAACCTCTGCGCGCCTCTGCGTCCTCTGCGGTGAGAAAAGCATCTATGGAACTGAACCAGATTAGCGGCCAGATCGTGGATGCGGCGATGAAGGTGCATACGGCCCTGGGGCCGGGGCTGCTCGAGAGCGCCTATGAGGTCTGTCTGGCGCACGAGTTGCGCAAGCGCGGCCTCAAGGTGCTCACCCAGGTCACCCTGCCAGTTGTGTACGATGGTGTCGAGATTGATGCTGGCTATCGGCTGGATCTGTTAGTTGAAGATGCGGTCATCGTGGAGCTAAAGGCAGTCGCTAACGTGTTGCCGATCCACGAGGCCCAGCTGCTCTCATACCTGAAACTCAGTGGCTGTAAGCTTGGCCTGCTGATCAACTTCCATGTCCTGCATCTGAAAGATGGCATCAAGCGCATCGTTCATAAGTTATGATCTTACCGTAGAGGACGCCGAGGAACGCAGAGAAATAAAAAATATAAAAAAACCTCTGCGAACCTCTGCGCCCTCTGCGGTAAAAAGGAGACCCCGTGGCCACCACCAACTCCGAGCGCGTCGGCAAGGCAATGGACCTGCTGCGCCAGGGCTTGCAGCCCTTCATCGAGCGCGAGTTGCAGGCCCAGTACGGCAAGTACTGGGTGTCGCGCGTCACCGAGAAATGGCCCAATGAACTGACCTGGCGCGATGACGAAACGCCGCACCTCGACATCGCCGCGCTGCTCAAGCTGATGTGGGAGCAGTGGCACGAGGTCTTCCGCAAGACGCTGGGCCACGCCGAGCGCTCGCTGGTGAGCGAGTTGCGCGAGTTTCGCAACAAGTGGGCCCACCAGGAGCCTTTCTCGACCGACGATGCCTACCGCGCCCTCGACTCGGCCGCGCGCCTGCTCACCGCTATCTCCGCGCCCCAGGCCGATGAGCTGGAACGGATGAAGATGGAACTGTTGCGCCTGCGCTTCGATGAGCAGGTGCGCAGCGAGCGCCGCAAGGTCGCCACCGGCCCCCTGGAGAGCCGCGCTGTGAGCGGGCTCAAGCCCTGGCGCGAGGTGATGACGCCCCACCCCGACGTGGCCAGCGGGCGTTACCAGCAGGCCGAGTTCGCCGCCGATCTCTGGCAGGTGCACCTCGGCGAGGGCGGCGACGAGTACCGCGACCCGGTGGAGTTCTTCCGCCGCACCTACCTCACCGAGAGCCTGACCCGCCTGCTCGCCGGGGCCATCCAGCGGCTGAGCGGAGCCGGCGGCGACCCGGTGGTGCAACTCCAGACCAACTTCGGCGGCGGTAAGACCCACTCGATGCTGGCCCTCTACCACCTCTTCGGCGGGGTCAATCCCACCGAACTGGCGGGCATTGACCGGGTGCTGCAGGAGGCGGCAGGGCAGAAGCAACGGCCATCCTCCCCTCCCACCCTCCCCCCGCCGGGGGCCGGCCCCCCTCCCACCCTCCCCCCGCCGGGGGCCGGCCCCCCTCCCACCCTCCCCCCGCTGGGGGGAGGAGTCGGGCGCCCTCCTCCAGAGGGGGAGCGCGAGGGCGGCGCGATCACCGTGCCCACGGCGCGCCGGGTGGTGCTGGTGGGCAACAAGATCTCGCCCGGCAACCCCGCGCGCAAGCCCGACGGCACGCTGGTGCGCACGCTGTGGGGCGAACTGGCCTGGCAACTCGGCGGGCGCGACGCCTTCGAGCGCGTGCGCCTCGACGACGAGCGCGCCACCAGCCCCGGCGATACCCTGCGCGCGCTGTTCAACGACTACGGGCCCTGCCTCATCCTGATCGACGAGTGGGTGGCCTACGCCCGCCAGCTCCACGACCAGAGCGACCTGCCGGGGGGCAGTTTCGAGACCCAGTTCAGCTTCGCCCAGGCCCTGACCGAGTCGGCCAGGCTGGCGAAGAACTGCCTGCTGGTGATCAGTCTGCCCGCTTCCGACACCGCCGGCTCGCCCTACACCCGGGCCGACGACGCCGAGGTGGGCGGGCAACGGGGCCGCGAGGCCCTCGACCGGCTGCGCAACGTCATCGGGCGCCTCGAGTCCTCGTGGCGCCCGGCCAGCGCCGAAGAGGGCTTCGAGATCGTCCGGCGGCGGCTCTTCGAGCCGCTGCGCGACCCGGCCCGGTTCAAGGACCGCGATGTGGTGGCGCGGGCCTTCGCCGATCTCTACCGCAGCCAGGCCCAGGAGTTCCCCCCGGAATGCCGCGACAGCAGCTACGAGCAGCGCCTCAAGGCCGCTTACCCCATCCACCCCGAGGTCTTCGACCGCCTCTACACCGACTGGTCGACCCTGGTCAAGTTCCAGCGCACCCGTGGCGTGCTGCGCCTGATGGCGGCGGTGATCCATAGCCTGTGGGAGAAGGGCGACCGCAACCCGCTGATCATGCCGGCGAACATCCCGCTCGACGAGCCGCGGGTGCAGTTCGAACTGACCCGCTACCTCTCCGACAACTGGGCGCCCATCCTGGAAAAGGACGTGGACGGCCCGGCGTCGCTGCCGGTGCAGATCGACCGCGAGGTGTCCGGCCTGGGCAAATATGCCGCCACGCGGCGCGTGGCGCGCGCCATTTACCTCGGCTCGGCCCCGACGTTCACCGCGGCCAATCGCGGCATCGAGGACCGGCGCATCAAACTCGGCTGCGTGATGCCGGGCGAGTCGCCGGCGATCTTCGGCGACGCCCTGCGCCGCCTGGCGGCCGCGGCGACCTACCTCTACCAGGACGGGCCGCGCTACTGGTACGCCACCCAGCCCACGGTCACCAGACTCGCCGAGGACCGCGCCGAGCAGCTCAGGCGCGACCCCGACCGGGTGCTGGCCGAACTGGAGCGGCGCCTGCGGGCCGACCTGAGCCACACGGGCGACTTCCGCCGCATCCACCCGCTGCCCGGCGCCAGCGCCGACGTGCCCGACGATCTCGACGCCCGGCTGGTGGTGCTGGGCGTTGACGCGCCCTACAGCAAAGCCGCGGACAATCCCGCCGAGGCCCGGGCCAGAGCGATTCTGGAGCAACGCGGGAACGCCCCGCGGCTCTACCGCAACAGCCTGGTCTTCCTGGCCGCCGACAGCATGCGGGTGCAGGATCTGGACGAGGCGCTGCGCAAATACCTGGCCTGGGAGTCGATCCTCGCCGACAAGGAGACCCTCGACCTGTCGCCCAACCAGGTGCGGCAGGCCGAGACGCAGCGGGTCAACGCCGACAGCGTGGTGACGGCGCGCCTGCCGGAGACCTACCAGTGGTTGCTGGCGCCGACGCAGGCCACGCCGCAGGCCCCGGTGGAGTGGAAGGCCCTCCGCCTGAGCGGGCAGGAGGCGCTGGCTGCGCGGGCGAGCAAGAAGCTGCGGAGCGACGATCTGCTCATCCTCAGCCTGGCTCCCTCGAGCCTGCGACTAGAGCTGGACCGCGTGCCGCTGTGGCGCGGCGACCACGTGAGCGTGCGGCAGCTCATCGAGGACTTCGGGCGCTACCACTACCTGCCGCGCCTGCGCGACCCGGAGGTGCTGCTGGCGGCCATCCGCGCGGGGGTGAACTCGGTGACCTGGGAGACGGAGGCCTTCGCCTACGCCGAGGGCTACGACGAGGCGGCCGGGCGCTACCGCGGGCTGCGCGCGGCGACCCTGGTGGAGCCTGGCGAGCGCGACGGGGGGCTGATCGTCCGGCCGGAGGTCGCCAGGCGCCAGCTCGACGCCGAGGCCGCCGCGCGCTGGCGGCGCGAGGAGGAGGAGCAGCAACGAGCGGGCGCCGCGGTCGCCATGCCCGGCGATAGCGGCGCTCCAACCATCGCCGGCGAGGGTGTGGGCGCAGACACCGGCGCCGCCAGGCCCGGCGGCGGGGTCAGCGCCGGCGGCGTCAGCGGCCGGCCGCGCCTGCTGCGGCGCTTCCACGGCAGCGTCGCATTGAGCGCCGAGCGCGCCGGGCGCGACGCCAGCCGCATCGCCGAGGAGGTCATCGCCCACCTGACGGCGCTGGTGGGGGCCAGGGTGCGCGTGACCCTGGAGATCGAGGCCGACATCCCCGACGGCGTCCCCGACCACGTCGTGCGCGTGGTGACCGAAAACAGCCGGACGCTGAAGTTTACGCAGGCGGGGTTCGAGGAAGAGTAGGGGCGGGTTGGGAACCCGCCCCGCCGCAGCGGCGCGCGGCCGCGCGCCCACGCGCCGGGTGAGGATGGGGGATGGGGAAACCGGGTTTCCCCATACCCCCGCCCGCGGGAGGGGTTGGGAGGGCACAGCCCTCCCGGGAAGAACGGCGCGGGGAGCGCGGGCAGCGTGCCCGCGCTCCCGGGTTATGGTCTTTGAATACATACTCCGCTCTAGCCCGCGCAGGCGGGCTTCGCATTCCGTAGCCGAGGGCTTTAGCCCCACGGCCAGCCCGGCATAGCGGATGAATTGCTCAAAGACCATAACCCGGCGGTCATTCGCGCTAACAAAACGTTTCGTCACACCCGCTCAGGTGTCCTGCCCGGCGCCCCAGGCCACACCCACGCCCTGGCCACTCCCGCGCATGGTGCGGGTCAAGAGGTAGAAATGCGCGCAGCGGGCGGCGCGGGCGCCATCGCCGATGGCGGTGAGCACCTGCTCGCCCTCGGGGCGGGTGACGTCGCCGGCGGCGAAGAGGCCGGGGATACGGGTGGCGCCATCGCGATCCACCTGCACAAACCCGCCTGGCCCGACCACCCCCAGGTCGCGCACCACGGCGCTCGCCGGCTCATAGCCCAGATCGGCGAAGGCCACATCCGCCACCAGCCGGCTCACCTCGTCGCCGCGGCGGACCACCAGGACGCGCATGCCGCCTTCGGCTGCCACATCAATCACCTGGTAGCCCGGCAGAACGGCGATGTTGGGCCGCTGCTGCAGCAGGCGCACCTCGGCGCGGTCGGCCGCCGCCTCGGTGGGCAGCACCAGATAGACCTGCAGGGCGGTCGCGGCGAACTCCGCCGCACTGTAGAGCGCCTGCAACGTATCACCCACTACCACCACCCGCTTGCCAACCAGCGCGCCGGCATGCTGCGTCGCGCTATGGCCCAGGTCGGCCAGCAAACCGGCGCTGCCGTTCAGCCGCAGATCGCGGCGCGGGGTGACGCCGGTGGCGACAATCACGCTGGCGGTGGCAATCGGCCCGGAACGTTCCGTTTCGACCAGAAACGCATCGCTCTCACGGCGCACCGCTTTGACGCGGTCGTTGAGCATGAACTCCTGATGCGAACGCAACAGATCCTCAAACAGATGCACCGCCGAACTGCCGATCAACGCGCGCTCCTCATCCTCGGGGTCGGGGCCGTCATAGTGGACCAGGATGCTGCCTACCAGATAATCCTTCTCGACAGGCGCCGGCCGCTCAACGCGCCCACCAAGCTGATCACAGATCAACAGAAAATCCAGATCCTTGCCCAGCGCATACATCGCCGCCGCCTGACCCGCCGCGCCGCCGCCAATGATGACCAGGTCGCGCATAGTTCCTCCCCGTGCGATCCCTCGCACATTGTCCACTTCCTGGCGTAACGTCTGGCCATACGCCGCGCTACGCTTCGGAGATCCCGCCAGAAGCGTGACCACGCTGTCATCGCTTAAAGCCTGGTTAAAGTTTCACAGGTGTGTAGGGCTATCTTAGCAGCATTCGATTGAGATTTCAATAATTTGGGAGGCTGATATCCAATGAATATGAAAAATTCGGAATTTGCCTCCTTTTGCATAAATGCAGGTATTTCAATATAATCACCAATTGCGTGGCGGTATAATATCAATTCCGGTTGAACAGAGTGCCGGCGTGTGGGGAAACCAGGTTTCCCCTTGCCCCCGCCCGCCGGAGGGTCGGGGAGGACGCAGCCCGCCCGCAGGGGGATGGGGCAACCGGGTTGCCCCATCCCCCCACCCGGTGGGAGGGTCTGGGAGGGCGCAGCCTTCCCAGGAACAACCGGTATTCATCCCGTCGGCGCGCGGCGGAGCCGCATGGACGGCTGCGGTGACCATAGGCTACGAGAGCCTATCCCTTCCACCTCAGCGCAGGCGGCGCCCCAGCCCCCCTCCCAACCTCCCCCCGCTGGGGGGAGGAGCCGGACTCCCTCCCCCCAGCGGGGGGAGGGCTGGGGAGGGGGGCCATCACCTTCGTTGCAACGGATTGCCGCTTAAGCAGGAGGATGGGGAAACCGGGTTTCCCCATCCCCCCACCCGGTGGGAGGGGTTGGGAGGGCGCAGCCCTCCCAAGAATAACCTTATGTTCATTACGGCGTTGTGCGGCGGAGCCGCATGGACGGCTGACGTGAACATGGGGGAACCAGGTTCCCCCATACCCCCGTTTTCATTGGGCGGTGTGCCGCCCGGCGGCATGCACATTCATGCGGTGGCGCGCCCTTTCCGGCCGCTGCGCAGCCGCAGCCAGCCCCAGCGGGCCAGCAACAGCAGCGGCAACCAGACCGGCGACCAGATCAGCAAGATAATGCCGAGATCCACCAGCCCCTGCCCGAAGGCGATCAGGTCGCGCAGGGCCTCGCGGGCCACGTTGAGCGGCTTCCATCCATCTTCCTCGATGATCGCCGGCGGGGGCGGCACCGGACGCACCTCGACCGTGATGGTCGAAAAGGCCGCGCTCTGTTGCAGGTACTTCATGCGCCCCTGGATCTGCTCGATCTCCCCCTGCACATCAGTGAGGGCCTGGTTGACCTGCAAGGCGTCCTCCACCTCATCGGCCCGGCTCAACAGGTCGAGCAAGCGGTCGCGGGTGGCTTCGAGGTTACGTAGCCGCGATTCGAGATCAACGAACTCTTCGGTCACGTCATCACCGCTGATCGTCCGCGAGAAGACCTTGCGCGCCAGCCCTTCGACGCCGCTGAGAGCTTCGTCGAAACGCTGGGCCGGCACGCGGATGGTGATCACCGCGGTGCGTTGCGCCTCGGCTCCCCTGGTCTCCAGGGAGACGACGTAGCCGCCGAGTTCCTGCGCGCGGGCGCTGATGCGCGTTTCGGCTTCGGCGACGTTCTCGACTTCAATGCTCAGGGTTGCCGTTTTGATCACCAGGCGCGGGAAGCCTGGCTGGGCCGCTGCGTCAGGCGCCCTTGACGCGCTGCCCGCCGCTTCGTTGCCATACGCCGGCTCGATGGCCGCCGGCCCCGCCGTCGGCATGGGCATCGGCGCGCCGGCCTCGACCGAGTCGCTCCTTGAGACGCCCCCGACCGCCGGGTTCGGGACGCTTTCGGGTCGGGCCATAGCCCCGCATCCGGCCAGGAACAGAGCCGCCAGGAGGAGAAGAATTCGCAGGTGTCGCATGGGTGGCTCCTTCGGTGAGTGTTTGTCGCCATTCGTATGGATAAACGCTCTGGAGCGCCAAAAGGTTCCCGCGTACCCCCACCCGCAGGAGGGTTTGGGCGGGCTGCGCCCTCAAGCAGGGGTAGGGGGAAACCTGGTTTCCCCCTACCCTCACCCGGCGGGAGAGTTTGGGAGGGCGTAGCCCTCCCAGGAACAACCTATGTTCGTGCTGTTCGTGTGCGGCGGAGCCGCGCGGGGGAGAGTCAGGGAGGGGGCAAGCCGGCGCCTGTGGCCTCAGGGCGCGATGTTCAGTGCGCTGATGCCACGCTCGCCGCGGAGCAACTCGCCGCGCTGGCCTCCGGCAATGTCCCATGCCCAGAGGCTGGCCGGGCCGCGCGGGCGCCGTGCCTGGGGGCCACGGGCGCCGGGAGGCGCCGTGTCGGTGAGGACGTAGAGGAGGCGCTGGCCTTCCATGGCCGCTGCGCCGATGCCACCGAGACTGCTCCCGGTCAGGATCATCTCGCTGCGGCGCGCGCCGGCCCAGCGGTACACCTGGTACTCCTGCACGACCTGGCTCGCGCACAGGGTGGTGAGGTAGATCAGGCGTCCTTGAGCGTCCCAGGCGAGGGGACGAGTCCAGTACGGGCCTTCGCGACGCGGTTCGGCCGGGGGTTCAGGTTCCAGGGTGGGCGATGGCGCCGGGGTTGCCGTAGGTGTGCCGCCCTGCTCAGGGGTGGCGCTGGCAGTCGGCATGCCCGTCGCGGTGACGGTGGCGCTGGCCGTTGGCGTTGCGGTGGCCGCGGGTGAAGCGGTCACATTTGCGGGCGCGGTCGGGCTGCCCGTGGCGGCGGCAGCCGCGGTGGGAGCAGCGGCGGTGGCGCGCGCGGTCGGGCTGCCCGTGGCGGCGCTAGCCGCAGTGGGAGAGGCGGCGGCGGCGGGCGCGGTCGGGCTGCCCGTGGCGGCGGCGGGCGCGGTCGGGCTGCCCGTGGCGTCGGGCGGGGTCGCGGTGCCTGCCGCCGGTGTGGCGGCGGCGGCCGCGGTGGGAGCAGCGGCGGTGGCGCGCGCGGTGGGGCTGCCTTCAGCCGCGCCACCGGTCGGGGCGCCGGTGGCTGCGGGTTCGCCGGTGGCGACGGTCGTCGGGGTTGGCGAAGGCGTCGGCGTAGGTGTCGGCAGCACTTCTCTGGCGGCGCCGATGACCTCGAGGATGCCGCCGCCAGCGTCAAACACGAGCAGATCCGCCCCCAGGCCATCATTGCGCAGCGCCTCAACGGCGAAGCGGCTGCCGTCGGGGGCGGCGAGGGGCCGGCCCAGGGCGCGGTAGATCGCCTCGCCAGTATCGTTCACCAGCGCGCTGGCGCCCACGTCGCTGATCTCCCCGCGCGGATTCCGCAAAAAGAGGGTGCTGCGCCCATCCTGCGCCTCGGCGGCGAAGATCACCGCCCCCCCTTCGAGCCACTGGGGCGCGAAGCGACTCCACTCATCACTGCCATCAATCAGGCGCTGCGGCCGGCCGCCTTCGAGCGGCACGGCGTAGAGCGTGCGCTGGATCGGCGTGACGCCGGTCTCATCAACCGCGAAGGCCACCCGCGCCCCATCGGGGCTGAAGGCCGGATCGGCGCATCCGACCCCCACCTGGGCCAGGGGGCGCGCGCCGGAGCCGTCGGCGTTCATGATCCAGAGGACCCCCGGCACGGGCAGTTCGGCGTCGGCGGGGTCGAGGCCGGGCGCGGAGCGACAGAAGGCCACCCGCGCCCCATCGGGGCTGACGGCCAGGGCGGTCTCGGTGTCCGGCGAAGCGGTGAGATTGGTCGCCCCGGCCGCGACGGGGGCAAGGCCCGGGCCGGCGTCCCGCTGCCCTGCCTCGACGCGCCAGATGTCGCCGTCGAAGATGATGAACGCGGGGCCATCAAGGTCGGGCGGGCCGCCGCTGGTGGGCGCCCGCAACTGGTCGCTGGCGGCGACAATCGGCGAACTGCGGGCGACGGCCAGCGTCAGGCGGGTGGGGTTCCGCTCGACGGTCAGGCGGAACGGCAGGGGTTCGGGCAGGCCGATCAGCAGATCGACACCGGCATCGGGGTCCGCGGCGGGAAGCAGGCGCGCGCCGGTGAGCAGGCGCGTCCCGCTGAAGGTCAGGGTCGCGGTGATGGGCGAGGAGCGGAAGGCCTCATCGCGGAGCCAGCCGGGCAGGCGCACCCGCAGGGCATAGGCGCCCTCGAGGTCCGCCGCGACCTGCGCGTCCAGATCGGTGACCGGAGCGCAGTCAGCCATGGCGCCGAGGGGCGCGGAGCCGGGCGCCAGTTCAAAGCGCAGCGTGACCTGTTCAAAGGCGGGGGCGCCACTGGCATCGGCGGCGAGCAGGCGCGCGGAGAAGCGCCCATCGAGCGGCCCGACGCGCTGGTCGCAGAAGCCGAAACCGAGCAGGGCCGGGTTAGGCGTGGGAGTGGGCGGCAACGGCGTAGGGCTGGGGGTCGCCGTGGGGCCAACGGTCGGGGTGGCCGTGGCGGTGGGCGAGGGGGTCGGCGTAGCCGTTGGCGTAGCCGTCGGCGAGGGCGTGCCGGCGCGGATGGTCTCGATATTGGCGATCTGCTCGGTCTCGCCAACAGTGGTCAGATCGCAGGCGGAGAGGGCCAGGAGCAGGGCGAGCGGGAGAACGAGCAGGGTGCGGGAGAGTCTCTGCGAAAACGGCTTCACGGGTCGGTAGCCTTCTCCCCCTGGCGGCGCCTCGAGCGGGCAAGGCGTGGGGGCATCGGGCGGCGCGCGTCCGCCCAGAGAGAGCCACGGGCGCGCTCACTCGCCGGGCAGCACCACTTTGATCCAGCCGCGGCGCATGGCGTAGACCACGGCCTGGGTGCGGTCGTTGACGGCCAGTTTGCGCAAGATGGACGACACGTGGTTCTTCACCGTCTGGTTGCTGATGTCGAGCTGCTGGGCAATCTCTTTATTGGTGCGGCCAGCCGCCACCAGTTCGAGCACCTCGAGCTCGCGGGGCGAGAGGGGCGAATAAATGTTTTGAACGTCCTCATCAACGACCATCTGACGGAAGGCGGCCAGCACCTGGCTGGCCACATCGGGCAGGGAGAGCACCAGGTCGTTGATCGGGTAGCCCCCACGGCGCACCTCGTGCAGCGTGGCGAGCAGAGCGCTCCAATCCACATTTCGGGGAAGATAGGCCGCCACGCCCGCGCGAATGGCCTTGACCACATGGTCGCCGTCCATATCCGAGCTGAACAGGATGATGCCGATGTGCGGGTGGGCGCGCTTGATCGCCCGTGACACCTCGAGGCCGTTGACGCCGGGCAGATCCACTTCCATCAGGACAATATCGGGATCGCCGTAGTCAACCATCTGGATGGCCTGCTGCCCATTGCTCGCCTCACCCACGATCCGGAACTCCGGATGAGCCAGGAGGTGCTGCCGCAAGCCTTCGCGGAACAGCGTATGGGCATGCACAACGACAACTGAGGTTACACTCACGATCAGCGTTCCTCACGAAGATCGGCCCGACACCGCGCGACGGGACACGCGGAGAGCCACGGGACATGAACGGATGTACAGGGTTACGGTTGCGGCCATTATAGCCGATCGCGTTATGTTCTACAAGGCAGGGGTCTGGGGAAACCTGGTTTCCCCATCCGCTCACCCAATAGGAGGGTGTGGGCGGGCGCGGCCCGCGCGCAGGGAGCCGGGGAAAGCGGGTTTCCCCATCTTCTCACCCGGTGAGTGGGTTGGGGCGGGCGCGGCCCGCGCGCGGGGAGCCGGGGAAACCGGGTTCCCCAATCTTCTCACCCGCCGGGAGGGTGTGGGCGAGCGCGGCCCCCGCGGCAGATGCGGGCGGCCCGCCCGCGTCGCCTCTCCGCGGGCAAGCTGCCCGCGCTCCCAGGAGCAAGGTGAACACGCGCGGCGAAGACCGGCCCCGCGGGAGGTTTCGGGAGAGCGAAGCCCCAGACCGGCGTGCTGGTTCCGTTGCGCCGTGCCTGCGCCTCAACGACCGGATGTGCGCGGTGGCGGGGCGCTGAGAAGCAGCGCCTCCCCGCCGGCGGCGGGGGCGCTGCCGATGGGGAGGCGGGCCGCTGATTGCCGGGTTGACCCGCGGCAGCGCGCCGCGCGCGGTGGTACGCCCCCCTCCCAGCCTCCCCCCGCCGGGGGGAGGGGCGCGACGAGTTGCTCCCGGACGCACCACGCCTCAGCGAATACTCATCGGCATAATAATGTGCAGGTACCCCTCCTGCCCCACCGGCTTGAACACGCCGGGGCTTTGCGGGGACTGGGTTTCGATCGCCAGTTGCGCGGTCTTCACCACCCCCAGCAGATCGCTCAGGTAGCGCACGTTCAGCGCGATCTGGCCGCCCTCGCCCTGCACCATGCAGTCCAGTTCCCCCCGGTTATCTCCCACATCCGCGGCATTGGCACTGATCACCAGGCGCCCCGGGCCCAGCTCGCCGCCCGCTTCCATCGTCAGCTTGATCGCATTCTGGCTGGCGGTCGCAAAATACGAAGCCAGCTTGACCGCCTTGGCCAGTTCCGCCGTGTCCACGAGCACCCGTGTGGCGTACTGTTGGGGAATGACCCGCTCGATGTCCGGGAACTTGCCGTCAATCAGGCTGGACACGAACTCGGTGGTCGCGGTATGGAAGAGCACCTGGCCTCCGCCAGGGGTTACGATCATGCCGACATTGCCCTCGACTTCTCCGGCGATGCGCGCCAGCTCCAGCAGGGCGCGGGCCGGCACGATAAACTCCACCGGTTTGCTGACCACCTCGGCCAGGGGGACCTGACGGGTCGCCAGCCGGAAGCCGTCGGCGGCGGCCATGAACATGGTCTGCTCGCGCAGGCGCACCAGGACGCCCACCAGCACGGGGCGCGACTCGTCGGTGGCGGCGGCGAAGGCCACCTGTTCGATCGCCTGGCGCAGCACATCGGCGGGCAGGCTGGTCGTCGCCTCGCGATCGGCGATCGAGGGGATGGTGGGAAAATCATCGGCGTCGGCGCCTTTGATGTTGCTGACGAAGCGTCCCCCCTCCACCCGCAAGGTCTGGGTGCGCCCGTCGAGGGTGAGGGTCACGCGATCGTTCGGCAGGCCCCCCACGACATCGGCAAGGAGTCGGGCCGGGACGGTGATGGCTCCCTCTTCCTGCACCTGGGCCCCGATCCAGTGGGTGATGCCGATCTCCAGGTTCGTCGCGGCGAGCTTGAGCCGGCCGCCATCGGTAGCCAGCAACACGTTCGCAAGGATCGGCAGCGTGCTCTTGCCAGCTACAGCGTGACTGACGGTGGCAAGGCCGCGCTTGAGGTTCTCTTGCAGACAGGTCAGCTTCATCGGCGTAACTCCTCTTCAGCCGTCCATGCGGCTGCGCCGCACAACGCCGCAATGAACATACGTTTGTTCTTGGGAGGGCGTAGCCCTCCCAGACCCTCCCACGGGTGGGGGCATGGGGAAACCCGGTGTTTCCCCATGCCCCTGCGGGGCGGGGACGTGGGGAAACCCGGTTTCCCCACACCCCTCTTCGAGAGCCTATGTTCACGTGAGCCGTCCATGCGGCTGCGCCGCACAACGCCGCAATGAACATACGTTTGTTCCTGGGAGGGCGTAGCCCTCCCAGACCCTCCCACGGGTGGGGGCATGGGGAAACCCGGTGTTTCCCCATGCCCCTCTCCGAGGGCCTACGGTTCACGTGAGCGCCGGGCAACCCTGCGCCGATGGAGCGAGAGGATTTCCGGCGCAGTGGCATTGGCGCGCAGTGCGCCCTGTGGAAGGGCCTGGAGAAGTGTCGCGATTATAGCATACCAACCGGCGCGGTCCTGCCGAATCAACCGGGCAAGCGGCTTGCCCCAGGCTCCTCAGGCCCCGGCAGGGCCACCACCGCCATCCCCAACCCCAGCGTCCCCCAGAGCAAGGCGCTCATATGGCTGAACTCGATATTGAAGAAGTAGTGGTCGGCCAGACCGACGGCCAGGGCGGCGACCACGCCGGCCTGGCAGCCGAGGAGCCAGTTGACCCGTTCATCATCGAGGGCGGGCAGGCTGGCGATGGTGCGCGCGAACCAGGCGGCGACGATGCCCAGAAACGCCGCCAGGCCCACCAGCCCCATGCGCTGGGCGATGGCCAGGTAGATGTTGCTCACCCCGGCGGTCAGGTCGAGATCAGGCGCCTGGCCGAACCCGATGCCGAAGAAGGGGTAGCGTTGAATGATGGCGATCGCGTTGCGAAACTCGGCCAGGCGCATCTGCTGAGCCTGGTCGCGGAACTGCAACCCGCTGACCAGCCGCTCGATGAAGGCCCCGGCGTACCCCAGGCCAAAGAGCAGCAGGGCGCCCAGCAGGGCGGCGGCGATGATGCCCCACCAGAGGCGGCGATAGCGCAGCGTGGCCAGGTAGGCCGCCGCGATGATCAGCCCGAGCAGCGCCGCCCGCGAGAAGGTGAGCAGCAGAGCCAGGAGCATCACGGCGACAAGCGCGCCCAGCAGCCAGCGGCGCATCACCGGCCGGCGGGCCACCAGTTGCGCCGCGGCCAGGGCCAGCACCAGGGCCAGCATGCCGCCGAAGCTATTCGGGTCCACCGCGAAGCCAATCGCCCGCTCCAGCCCGGCGGGGTCGTCCTCGACGAAGCGCAGGACGCGCCCGCTGGTGGGGTAGCCCAGCGGCCCGAGACTGAGCAAGATGCGCAGGGTCAGGTCGGCGTTCAACGCCCAGAGGACCAGGCCGATCAGGGCCGCCAGGCTGCCGCTGAGGATCAGGCCGCGCAGGATCAGGCGGGCCTCGGCGCGGGTGCGCACGCAGTTGATCACGCTGAAGTAGAGCAGCACGCCCAGCACATACTTGGCGTAGTTGTGCAGCGTCGCCGGATCGGGCAGGCCGCGGGCGCCCAGGTAGAGCGAGAAGAAGGTCAGGCCAAGGAAGGCCAGGATGGGCAGGCCCAGCGGGCTGAGCCGCAGTTCGAACCCGGTGGGGTGGGCCAGCATGCGCAGCACCCACACCCCGAGCAGCGCGAGGAGGGCCAGGGTCAGGAAGTTGGGAGTGATGATCGCCTTGAACGGCAGGGCAGCGAAGGGCAGCACGGCGCTGATGGCGAAGACGCTGAGCAGGCCGGCCGACGTGGATACGAGGATCGCATAGCCGGCCAGCAGCGCAAGCATGCCCGCCAGAACATAGAGCGGCCCGAAGGCCGCCGCTCCGCCGACGATCCCGCCCAGCGCCAGGGCCAGCGCGGCGACGCGCCCCGGCGATTGCGCCAGGTTCAGGCGCCGGCGCGCCCCGGTATCAACCCGCACACCCATCATCCATAGGGCATATTCGAGATGCGCATGAGCTTATCCCAGCGATGGGTAGCATCAATATAGCGCACCGTGCCGGAGCGGGAGCGCATCACCACGCTGTGGGTTCGGGCGCCGCCGCCGAAGTACTCCGTGCCGCGCAGGAACTCGCCGGGGGTGATGCCGGTCGCGGCGACGTAGACATTTTCGCCTTTGACCAGATCGCTGGTCGTGTAGACCTTGTTGACATCAATGCCCAGTTCGGCGACCCTGGCGCGCTCCTCATCATTGCGGGGCCAGACCTTGCACTGGATCTCGCCCCCCAGGCACTTGAGCGCGGCCGCAGTGATCACCGCCTCGGGCGCGCCGCCGATGCCCATGAGGATGTCGGCTGGCGGGTTCTCGATGGCGGTCATGATCCCGGCGCTGACATCGCCGTGGAGGATCAGCTTGATCCGCGCCCCCGTCTCGCGGATCTCTTTGATCAACTCCTTGTGCCGGGGACGATCCAGCACCACCACGGTCACATCTTCGAGTTGCTTGCCGAGCGTGCGAGCGACGGCGCGCACATTGTAGGCCACCGGCGCGTTGATGTCGATCACCCCGCGGGCGCGCTCGCCGACGGCCAGCTTGTCCATGTAGGCGATGCCCTGCCAGTTGTAGAACGACCCGCGTTCGGCAATGGCCACGATGGCGATGGCGCCGGGCATGCCCTCGGCCAGCAGCGTCGTGCCTTCGACCGGATCGACGGCCACGTCCATCTCAGGACCTTCGCCGCTGCCCAGGCGTTCGCCGATGTACAGCATCGGCGCTTCGTCTTTTTCTCCTTCGCCGATCACCACCACGCCGTTCATTGGCACGCTGTCGAGCGCGTAGCGCATCGCATCGACGGCGGCCTGGTCGGCGCGGTTCTTGTCGCCGCGTCCCATCCAGCGGCCGCTACGCAGCGCTGCGGCCTCTGTGGCACGCACCAGGTCCATGCCCAGATTACGCTCGATCCGCATGGGTCCCTCCAGGTACGGTTGATGGCGCCATGGCTCCAGATTGTAGCACAGGCCCGGGTTGCTGTCGAACGACGGAGAAGGGCGTACGTGTTCACAGTTCTCCTGGGAGCGCGGGCGTCCCGCCCGCGCCACGGCGCCGCGGGCACGGTGACAGCCCCTTCCCTGACCCCCCCGCTGGGGGAGGGAACCCGGCTCCTCCCCCCGGCGGGGGGAGGCTGGGAGGGGGGCTGAACCCTGCGCACGATGGTCACCTCAGCCATCCATGCGGCTCCGCCGCACCACGCCGTAATGAACATACGGTTCTTCTTGGGAGGGCTACGCCCTCCCAAACCCTCCCGCGGGTGGGGACATGGGGAAACCCGGTTTCTCCATCCCCCTGCGGGGCGGGGGCGTGGGGAAACCCGGTTTCCCCACACCCCTGCTCCAGCAGCCTATGTTCACGTTAGCCATCCATGCGGCTCGCGCCGCAACCCGACGGGATGAAAAGAATTCCTGGGAGGGCTGCGCCCCCCACACCCTCCCGCGGGCGAGGGCGTGGAGGAACCAGGTCCCCCCATC
>Ga0308410_1000597_pt1 | contig 19542 bp, 11 predicted proteins | sample HotsprOSTMatCore_FD_203467 | JGI IMG/M metagenome (GOLD analysis project Ga0308410, IMG submission 203467) | Hot spring phototrophic mat microbial communities from Octopus Spring, Yellowstone National Park, Wyoming, United States -... | ecosystem: Environmental > Aquatic > Thermal springs > Hot...
AGGCGCGACTTTGGCGTCCCGTTCAAAGACAACTCGGATCATGCGCCAACCGGTAAAACCAAGGATGACGCGGAATTCGTACACTGGACGGCCCTTTGAAAGTTCGTAGGCGCGGCCTAAACGAATGAGCAAACTCCCCGGCAGAGACGATTCGCAGTAGATCCAGGTCTGGAGGCCAGCCGAAGAGCCGGCGCGCGCCGGAAGCCGGAATCCCCGGCAGCGAAGCGGTTGGACGCGGGACCATCGCCAATGAAGGGATTGGACCCCCTCTTTCGCGTGGGCGTTCGACAGTTCGAGCCGTCCACCCTCCGGCGACACATGCCACTGGGACGGCACGGCGTCGCCTTCGAAGGTAAACGCCACGCCTTCGTCCGTTACCGCGGTCTTCATACGCTTCACCTTGGCTAATGTTCTCCGTTCAGCGGATCGCGATGATCGTCCCCGATCCGGGTAATTGCCCCCAGACGACAACGCCGTCCTGACCGTTGAAGGCGGGCGCGTCCGCATTGAGATAGCGCCCGGCGCCGCCAGTCACATCGGTCGTCACAGAACCGCTCGATTGATCGGCGACGCGCCAGATGGAGATGATCCCACCACCGCCGCCCCCGCCCGTATTGAGCGCGGCCCGTCCGCCCCGCGCGGAAAGAACCACCCCTGACTCCCCGACAAACGTCCGGCAACGGAGATCGATGGCGCCACCCGCTCCTCCGCCGCCCACACGATCGGGGTTGGAGAACTGCCGGCCTGCACCACCATCGGCTTCCATTCGGGCGCCTGATCGGAGCATCATCATCCGTTGGGCCAGGATACGGATCAGTCCTCCCCCCGCTCCTCCGCCGCCGTAGTTCGAGTTCCCGCATCCTCCGCCGCTTCCGGGCAAGGACGGATTGTTCGTGTCATCGTTCGTGGTCCCTCCCTGACCAGAATAGGGGTAACCGGCGCCCCCGTGTCCGCCACCACCCCCACTGTATCCCTTTCCCGTTCCCCATCCCCATCCCCACAAGTTATGTCCGGAGCCGGCCGACCCAACGTTGGCCCACGCGCAGGCATAGCCGCCGGCTGTGTTGGTCCATTCGCCTCCGGTCGGGATGTTCCATGCTCCAGCCGTGAAAAGGGCATTGTTGGCCACCGTCAGGTCTCGGCAATAAAAGACGGGCGAGGCGCCATTGGTTGGATGGCTGCGCACCTCCACGCGGGTTCCGGGAGCGAGAAGGAAGGTCCCTCCGACAGTGACAACGGTTCCAAAGTTCGTCTGGGGATTCGAGGTAGGACCACTCGCCACCACCATTTTGGCCCCATTGGTCAGCACCAGATTCCCGCCCGTTTGGAAACGCAGCCCCGCCACAGGGCTCAACCGATAATTCGGTGTTCCCAGCCAGATCACATCCGAACAGGCCAGTTCCAGGCATGCCGCCGACCCGCTGACGAGCACCTCATTGGAGACCGTGATCTGCACATCCCGGCCGAATCCGAATTGATTGGTCACCAACAGAGAGTCCACCACGATCGAAGAGGGACCTTCAAGTCGACCGACGACATTCGACAGATTGGGGCGAAGAAATGAGGCGTCGGTGAGGTAGATAGAGCCGATGCCGCCGCGGGCGGCCAGATTGCTGGTGCGCAGGCCTTCCCTGGCCGAAAACGAGATGGAAGGCGGGGGCAGGAGCGCCTTGACGTCTGGGGCATTAATTACCGCGATCCGCCCGCCGCCTCCGCTTCCCGCCTCAGCACCTGTGTAAGTGGCTCTTCCGCCCGAGGCGCTGATCTGTCCCGAACCAATGAGGGTCTGACAGGTGATGAAAATGCTCCCCCCAGCGCCTGTCCCCCGCCGTGTGCCCCCGTCGGGATCTCCATCCGCCCGTACGGCCCCATTCAGGACCACTTGTCCCGACGCCTCGATCCGCACAGCGCTGCCACCCGCCGTGCCGGTTGTCCCCGAACCCGAGCTGCCGCCGCCTCCGCTTCCAGGCGTCATTGGGGCCAACGGATTTCCATAGGTAGCCCCGTCAACAGACAGCCCCGCTCCATTCATTCTTCCGCCGTAACCTCCGTGACCGCCTCCACCGAGTGTCCACGTGCTCCCGCTGCCCCCTCCCGGACCGGATCCTCTTGTCGCCAGAACACCGCCCGCGTAGCCGCGTCCGCTCACGTCAATCAGTCCCCCGGGATCCACTGTCAAATTGGAACACACCACATGAACACGATTCGACATGGCAGGCGCATTGGTAAATGGCCCGGCACAGGTGATCACGGCGCCGCTGTGAACGCGCACATCCACCGCTCGAATGGTGGTATTCCAGTTCGAGGCAACCAGCGTGCCTCCCGAAAGGGTCAACGCCGCCAAAAGCGGGGTATCATTCGTCAGACGCAGCGTTCCTGAAGCGACGACGACCTCATCGCCCTCGCCCGGAAGCCCGCCGTCCCAGTTTTCCGTGTTCACGAACCAGTCCCCGGTCCCGTTCCATGTCTTGGTGGCCGCCTGGCCGGCGAGCGCCGCCAACGCGGCGACAGCAATCCCCACGACTCTCCGAATGTTTTCGTGGATCATGATGGACCTCCTCTTCGGTATTTGAGCCGTCGAAGTTTTCATCGGATCTGAATGACCGTTCCTGCTGTCTTTGGCGGGGGCAAGCCGAGAAGCCGGATGGACGACCCCGTATTCGTCACGGTTACCCCTTCATATCCCTCGGGCGTCACCAGGGTCCACACGCCAGGATTGCCGGAAAAGGACCCGGAGTAGGTGATAATATCGGCCGATGTCGCTCCCCGCCCCAATTCCGCAATGACGATGGTGAAGGTATCCGCAATGGTCAGGTTACCGTAAACGACCATACCATCCCCAGCCTCGCGGCCGCGTTCCCAACGATAGACGACACCTGCTTCGAAGGTGACGTTTCTGTTGACCGTGAGCGTACCGATGCCGTTGTTCCCGGGATCCAGCTGGCCGCCGGCGCCGAGGATCAGTGCGCTGTCTGTCGAACCCGTCCCGCCGAGGGTGACTGTCGTACCCGCGATAAAATTTCGGCGGCCGAGGATCAGGGAGTTGTTGCTTCCGCTAGCGGAGCCTTCGGTGTTATTGAGCAGCACAGTCCCCACACCGTCCACCACGAGATCATTCGTCGTGGTCGTCAGACCGGTCAGTTCCAAGGCGCCTCCGTTGAACAGGCGAAGGGGATGACGGTTCATGTTTCGGTCGACGTTAGGAACAATGCTAAAGCCTCCACCCAAGATCAGTCGGGAAGTATGGATCTCGAACAGGGCGTCCCCAGCAGCTTTGCCACTCGGTACATTGAATTGAACGGATCCTTGAATCGTATAATTGAAACCGTTGGCGCCGTTGAAACGTGTGTTAGGGCCGTCAATGATCGCGCCCAGATTGTGTGATCGGTGGGCAGCATAGGCGGAAAACTCTGCCCCAGCCATTAAGTGCAGGTCCTTGTTGGAAAAGTTGTCCCTTCCGATTTCCAGCCGGTTGCGTATCTGAACCACGTCATTGTCGGCATTGATTGCTCCCAAGGCGCGAAAGGCGTGCCTAAGCCGCGGCTGCCTAGACGCTTTAAGGGTACGGCTTTCGCCGATAATGGTCAGGGCGTTTGTTGTGCCAAAGAAGTCAACAAAATTACCCACATCCACGTTGATGCCGAATTGAACAACCCCGCTCACGTTCCATGCGTTGGTTCCGCCGGTCAATTTGCCCGCCCCCGTGAACGTGATCGTGTGGTCCGGATGACCAACGAACAAGGAACCGAAGCTGAAGTTCGTAGAAACGGTGATCTCGACATCGTTGATGAGCCCGGTAATGACGACGGTATCTGACGTCGAGTTGGGGAAGAAGCGTGTGGTGCCTTCCGTCCGATTCCAGTTGGCGCTGTCGTTCCAACTTGTGCCGTCACCGCCTCCGGTCCATTCGAAGCTGTCCGCGATGGCAAACCCCGTGACGAGTATCATCCCAGCGAAATCAACCGGCCACACTAATCTTTTCATCGTCCCATCCTGTTCATGGGTTGTTGATGTCAGCCGCGGTCCACCCGGGTCGCGGCAATTCGTATGCGGGCCGCCCCCTTTTCATGGCCGCTCCCTTCGCTTCATTTCCCGCTTCGTTCAGACACCCATCAGGCACCTCCTTCTGGCTGGACTTTCCCATTTGCAACTTGCACGCGCACAGCAAAGGGAGCAGATGGGTCACGGCGGCCGGCGTCAATTCGGTACCGACACGGGGTCGCCATCGCCTGCCAGGAGAGGTGCCTCCCCTGCTCGTCCGCCACAGCGGCCGGCGGACGCGGAAGCGCGATCTCCACGGTAATGGTCCGCTCCGCCTCCAGCGGCCGCCCTTCCACGACCTCCCCTGCGATCACCAGATCCTCCCCCGAAGCGTAAATCCAGAATCGCGTCCGACAGAACTCGCCACGCCAGTACCCGACAGACCAACCGTCGTCTTCATAGAGAAAGGCCTCGCCGGACGCGCCGGGATAGACGTCCAATACCAGATGCCGGACGTGGCCTTCATGGATGGGACCATCGGGGTCCTGGCCCGGAAGAATCGTTCCGGGTCGCACATAGACCGGCACCTCATCGAGCGCGACCGACCGAATCAGGGACAGCCCACCCTTCTGACGCTCCGCGGTCTCATAAAGCCACCATCCCTCGCCTGGGCCGACCGTTCCCGCCGCAGCCGGCAGATAGAGCTCCCGCTCGCCCGTCTCGCGCAACACGGGTGCCACGAGCAGCGAGGGGCCGAAATAGTACTCGTCAAAGCGGTACGCACGAGGGTCGTCCGGATGCTCCAGGAAGAGGCCGCGGTCCATCGGGACCCCCGTGTCTACATGCTCCCGTGCCGCCGTATAGAGATAGGGCAACAGACGGTGCCGCACGCGCAACCATCGCCGGCACGCGCCGCCCAGTTCCTTGTCGTAATCGTCCGGCCGGCGGCTGCCGCACCCGGGCGCCGAATGGAACCGGAGGATGGGGCTGAACACCCCAAACTGAAGCCATCGCAGATACCGGACCGGATCAATGATCTCCACCCCTTTCCTGTTTTTCCGCACCTGCGCCTTCGGCAGCATGAACCCGCCGATGTCATGGCTCACAAGGGAGACCCCGACGCCCCCCATCCGAATCGTGTACTCGCACTCCAGTTGCAGCACATCTTCATCCGAATTGGCGTCCCCCGTGAAGATGGCGCCGTAGCGGTGCGAGCCCAATCCTCCATAACGGGCCAGAAGCATCCCCCGCTTTCCGTTCCGCTCGGACTCCTCGAAAAAGGTCTGGTTGGCCACCAGTTGGCCAGCGGTGGCGATCATCTGGCCCCGCGATCCGTCGTTCCACCAGTAGTCCAGCCCCAGCTTCAGAATCGGCGCATGGCACACCACGCAGAAGGCTCTGTTCTGCCGTTTGTCGCAGATGTCCACCTTCGCCATCCGAACCCGCTTTCCATTGTATTCGCGTTCGCGAATCTCAACGCCCGGCCCAGCCTCCCGAACATACGCCGTAAAGTGCTCATCATCCTCGCGAACATCGAGAGGATGATCATTGAACACGACATCCAGCCCCATTTCGTGGCATCGGGCAAAAAAGCGCGTCGGGTCGGGAATGAGATCGGGATTGAACTCCCAGTGTCCCCAGCCCTCTTTGTGCCACTCCATGTCCATGATGATCGTGGAAAGGGGGTAGCCGCGCGCGGCAAACGACCGAACGAGATCGGAGATTTCCGTCTCCGTAAACGCCGGCCACCGGGAGAGCTGGATTCCGAGACTCTTCCGAGGCGGCAGCGTACCCGGTCCGCTCAACAGGCGGAAATCGGCGAGCGCCTGCCGATAGTTGCGGCCGTAAGCGAAGAAATACCAGTCCTGACAGCCCGGACTTGGGCGTTCGACCGGAAAGCTCTCATCATCGAGGAGGGCACTCTCGGAGTCGTTCAGGAAAAAGTACCCCGAGGCGGAAAGGACGCCGGGGGCGAATTTCCGCGCCTCCTTGTACCAGTTGAAGGTCCGATGCAGAAAGCGGCCGTCGTTTCGCTCCCGACAGGCCTCCCGAAGCCAGTGGCCCCGGTTGAAGTCGGCCGGCGGATTGGGGTGCAGGGATTCATAGAGGGGGTCCACCTCGCATTGGATCCAGGCCGGCCAGTTGGTGGCCAGGGGGTCGGGCGATTCCATGCCGGCGGGGTGGACCCCGTCCAGCCGCGCAGCTTCTCCGCCATATCGGTCGAGCGAGCGGAGGGCGCCTCCCAGATTCTGATGATCACGGTCACCCGGACGCCAGAATTGAACGAGTCGGCCATCGTTCCACCGAATTTCGAGGTTGAGCCGGTGGAAGGGATGCGGGTCATCGCATTTGATCCGGATCTGCATGGCGCCGCTTTCGATCACGTCCCACCCCGCTTCACGCCGGATGGCGTGGAAGGGAACCGGCCGCTGGGGGGTCCAAGCGACGACACTGCGCCGATCGTTGAACCGGCCGTCGGGCGCGTATTCGAGCCGAACCAGCGTTGGCGAAAGGCAGGTCAGTCGCCGGCAACCCAAGATGAGGCGTTCTTGGCTCATCGAAAACTCCCTCGATCATCCGCAGCCGCCGGCTTTCCTCTCAGAACCGCCCGTCCACGGCCGCGCAGATTAACGAGTGTCTCCATCCGTCCTGGCGCCCGCACGCGGAGAAGCCCCGGTTCATCGGACTCCAGCAACCACGACAGGGCGCGGTCCCCCGAAATCGGCGGCGGCGTGCCTCCCTCCATGGCGAGCTCGACATCGCCCTGGATCGAGGCCGCGCGGAGGAGACCTTCCCACTCCACCTCCAAACCCTCCTCACGGAATTGGACGTGGCGAAGCGGCCGGTCCGACACGACCGCCACGCCGCCTCCGGCGGCGACATGCCGGCCAGAAAAGCCCTCGGCCACAATCGCCCCGCACCGATTACGCGGCAGGCGCGGACGGATTCGGCCAGAGGCCAGATCCAACCCCTGGAGTTCCCCTTCTTCTTCCGTCGCTCGCCGGCATGAGACCATCGCTCGAAGGCCGTTCAGGGCGGCGGCTTCGATTCCGAGGGGACCACCTAGGCGAATGCCAATCCCCCGCGTTTCGCTCAGCCGGTTGATTTGTTCCCGGAGGACGGCGGTGGACGTCTGACCGGCATCAAAGAGAACACCACCCTGGAAGGAAGGCGCCTGCCAGAACAGCAGCCTTCCCCGGGGTCCCTCCCCATCGAGCACTCTGGCCTGAGGCGAAAGGGGCTCATAGCCCTCGGGAAGGGTCCGGAAATCGGCCACCCACGGCCATGGCGGTCCTTCCTCCGCCGCGGCGAGTGTGCCATGAATGTAGAGGAGTCCCGGAGTCGTACGGAGCCATGCCAGGAGGTTGGTCCGAGCCTCGAGACCAACGGGCGCCGGTTGCTCCTGCGCAATGGCAATCAGGCGGTAACGCCCCAGCGGCTGGCCAGCGATGGCATGGACATGGGCCAGCAAATCGAAGGAGTTGGGCAATCGCAGCGCGCCTGTTTCCGCACGCCGATCCCCCACAAGCAAGATGGGATCGGGCACCGGCGGAGGGGGAAGATCGGAAAGGATCCGCGCCCACTCACAGGCCAGATGACGCTCGAGCAGCAATCCCTGCCGCAGCTGTTCCTTCTCCCGCTGCACCCGCCGTTGAATGGGATCCTCCTTCCCCTCTCCCATCAGACCCTCGAGGAGCGGGTCGGGCTCGGCCGAGCCGGCGGCCGAGAGGCCGGCGTCCGGACTGTTGTGCAGGGCTTTCAGACCTTCCAGCGAGTCGTATCGTTCCGCCACGCCCTTGAAAATATGGCCCACCGCGCGCGCAAGCGTTGCACTTCCGGGATAGAATTGTTCGAGAAAGAGCCACACGCCGGAGGCGCCTTTACCCGGTTTCATGTCCCGGCCGAGGGCCAGCCGGGCATAGAAGTAGCCGGGGTGCGCCCCCGCCATCCAGGCGCAGAGGGAATCGGCCAGCAGCGGACTGCCAGGGTCGGGAACGGGGTTGGTCAATGGTCGGAACTGATAGTTGAGAGGCTGATGGAGCCCGCGGGGTGTGGCGTCCACGAGCCAGATCACAGGCCGATCCGGCCAAACGGTCTTGAACCGGCGGATCTGGGCATACCGATGCCGATTGTTCGTCTCGTAGTCGTAGCCGGCGCCGATGTCGAATTTCCATTCCCGATCGAATTCGCATGGCCCATTCTGATCGGGGATGAAGGTACAGACCTGAATGCCGGGCTTGAGAACGCCGAATCGCAGACGGATCCAGTCGGTGATGAGATTGAACCCTTCGCTCGAGACGCGCTGCTCCCATCGCCACCAGGCGGCGTGTTCCTCAGGAGAGAGCCGAGCCCGGTCGCCGTTGACGCGCTCCGGATCAATCCCCGCCTCCCGGCAGAAGAGCCGCCACCCCGCGTCCCACTGCTGATAGGGACGGAAATACATGGACTCTTCGCCCAGCACAATACCGTCTAGGATGGAGAGATCCGCGAACTCCTCTTCGAGTCCAAGCCAGAACCGATCGCGCCATCGGGCATTGAGCAACGGATGAGCCGGATGCGGCGTCGTGCGGTTGGCGCGGGCCAGGAAGATTTTTCCCTTCGCCGAAGCCTCCCGCGCCGCCTGATCCACCTGAATAGGAGAGGAGATAATATCCCTGAATGGGGGACGCCGGGCTTCGTCGCCGGCGCCGCACAGAAAGACAACGGTGCGGTTCGTGGGTACCGCATGAGCCGCCGGCGGGGCGGGAGGGGGCGGACGATTCTCCGCGCGGGCCAGGGCCAGCTCCAGATAATGGGCGACGGCGGGATCGCTTTCGCCGTCCCGTTCCTGGCGCAACCGTTCGGCATCCTCCGCACGGGCGTGCTCGGCCAAAACCGCTGCAGCCTGAAGCCGAACCCATCGGTGAGGGTCGCTCACCCGTCGAAGCGCCTGCGTATGGGCTCTCTCGGCATCCCGGGACCGCAGCCGATCCAACGCCCACACCCGCGTGTGCGCATCGGAATTGCGACATGCCTCTTCCAGGAGGGCCATCGCCTCCGGTGACGAATCGTCCGCCAGCGATGCGAGAACCTGCCGTCTCACGTAGGGATGCTCCACCGCCAACTCGAACCGGGCGCGCGCATACGGCTCGTTGGGCGCAAGGATCGCCAGTCGGCGCCGGGCGGCTTCCGCCCGGCGTTCGTGGGGATGATTGGCCAGCGCGGAAAGCGACCGTTCCAATGCCGGCAACCGGTCGTTCGGCAGGATGGAAAGGAGCGCGACAACGACACTCCCATCGGGATCGTGGAGCAGCGACTCGATGCGGTCGGCCGGAAGCTGATTCCGCCGGATTAGCCCTTCGGCGGCCATTTGGCGGAGACGGGGCGATGGCGCGTCCATCGCCCGGACGAGCGCCGGCAGGACTGACGAATCCCCTTCGCACGCAAGGATCTCCGCCGCACGCCCGTTCGTTGTTTCCCGCTCGAAAACGGCCAGGGCCAGCGGGACGAGGCGGGACGGTCTCTCGGCTCTCCGCCAAAGTCCATAGGCCGCTTCGAAAGCCACACCGTCGTCCGGGTCACTGGAAAGGGTTTCCAGGATGGCCCGAACATCCAGATTGGTGGCCATGGCGCAGGCCTGGCCGACCGCGCGACGCCATTCGGCTCTTTCCGCACGGGCCAGAGTCGGGAGAAGGGATAAAGCCGATTTCGATGCCATGGCACCCAGACCTCGGATCGCGCCGGCCACCTGAGCCCGTGAACGAGCCCCTGCCAAGGTGACGGCAAGGTCGTCCTGGAGTCGTTCCTCTTTGCTCTGAACGTCCATGGCGGCATCCAGGGGATCGCGGGCCGCTGTTTTCACGATTTCCAAAAGAAAGGCCTCAACCGTCTCCCGCTGAAAACGGTTGGCTTGAACAAAACCATGCGCGCTCGGCTCATAGGGTGTCCCCAAAACCGTCGGAAGGGCGATCTGAGCCATGGTGACACCCTGCTCGGGACGCTCGGGAGTGCGGGGGTCGCTTGACAGGGTCGCGGCGGCCAAGAGGATCGCGGCCGCGGTCCAGGGCTCCCTGCGTTTCAGGTAGGGGCGAAGCAGCTCCAATTGGGCTTCTCCTGAATTGGTCACCCACTCCGCCCGCAGGCGGCGGGCAAGATAGACGGCATCCACAAGTTCAGCGTCGTCCTCGGGGATTTCACGGCCCAGCGGGATACGATCCAGCGGAAGCGCCAGCGTGGCGGCCAGAGCGGCCGCCAGGGAACGAAGTGCACTGGCCGTGGCTTTCGAGGAGGGCCATGGAACGTTGGTTTGTGTCGTTCCCGTGGGCTGCGCAATGGCAAGAAGTAGCGTCTCCGGTTTCCATTCCCACGTCACGACGGCGTCTACCGACGAGAAGGCCTGAACCGATTTCCAGAGGGAATGTTCCGGAGTTGGGCGGATCGCCGGACTTTGCAGGGACTCAAGGATCGCGCGGCTTCCCTCCTCGTCCACCAGTCGGGCGTCAGGTTCCTCTTCTAGCCACTCCCGCAGGAAGAGGGCTGTGATCTGACCGGCTCGAACGGCGGGGTCGCGAAGATCCGACCTCGAGATCCGCGGCCGTGGCGGTTGGACGAGGATCGTCTTCGGCTGGGTCTGAAGCGTCAGCACCAATCCCAGGAGCGCCATCCCCCATCCGCTCCTTCCCCCGAGGAGGGGAACTGAGAGAAGCCATCGTCTGAGGAGCCTTATCGCCATAACCTTATCCGCCTGCCTGGACCGTTCGACCGGGGAGAATCTCGCCAACGAATTTGAGATGGCGCGTGGGAGATCGCACGGCCGGATGGCGGCCCAGGAGATCGAGCGCCGTTCGTATCATTCGTTCGAAGGGGGTACGAAGGGTCGTGAGGAATGGGGGCTGGCGGGTGGCGTTGTCCAAGCCATCGTAGCCCATCACGCCCACATCCTCGGGAACGCGAATGCCCCTTTCGCGCAGGCGCTCGATCAAACCGACGGCCCGCATGTCCGCGTCGGTCAGCACGACCTCGCCGGGCATGCCGCGGCCGATCAGAATGTCGGCGGCATGGTGGCCGCTCTCCTGCGTCTGCTCCTCCGGAAGCAGCAGCAGGTCGGAATCCGAGGCGGGCAGACGAAGTTCGGCGATACCCCGACGAAACCCGTTTACCCACGGCTGGCCCCATGGACGGCTGGATCCAACGAAGAGAAAGCGCCGATAGCCAAGTCCGTAGAGGTAGTGGAGGGCCTTGGGAATTCCGTTTTCCGGATCGTGGTCAAGGGTCAGGCAGCGCAACCCCGGCTCGGGAAGTCCGAACGCGACCACGGGAACCTTGCCTTCGCGGATCAGTTGATGAAGCACCTCACGGGGTTGCTTGGTGTGATGGAAGAAGACGACGTCGTCCCGGTTCAAATCGTGGAGAGCGGGCGGAAAGGGGCGGCCGGATTCCGCAGCGATGGTGGAAAACCTCCATTCGGTTCCCGCCACGGTCAAAAAGGCATGCAGCAGATGGCGGACGAAGGGCCAGAAGAAGGGGTTGACGGCCGGATCGTCGAGATGTTCGCCGGGCAGAACGAGACAGAGGTTCCGGGTGCGGGCCACGGGACGAGGGCCGACAAAGGTTCCCTTGCCGTTAAGCCGATAGATCTGGCGCTCTCTTTCAAGTTCCGCCAGAGCCCGATGAATGGTCAGAACCGTCGTTCCAAAGCGCGCGGCAAGTTCGTTTTGCCCAGGCAGCCGATCACCGGCCTGCAACCTCTGTTCGGCAATCAGGCGGGTCAGGGCGGCCTTGATCATCGCCCGTTTCGGGCCCCCATGGATTGCCTGGCCCCTCGGTTCGGCCATGGTGTTGCTCCGTTTCTCCGTGGACGCCCTTGTACGAAGCTATATACAACCTATTTACTTTAGGCGCAAGGATTTTCGACTTTTTTTATTTTTTCAATTCGGCCTCAGTCCAACAAGGTCAGTAAAAGGCCCAGGAGCTGCGAACGATCCGACCGTTCTCATCCTCGACAAAACGGCGAACCTCGAGGGTAGTCACCCGGCGCGACCGTGGCGACGTCCAGTGGGTTACCCCGCTGGAGTCGGTCCACATCCTACCCTCCTCCTCCCACCGCTCGGTCGTCCATTCATAGACCATGACCTTCTCTGTCCCTCGCGGTTCCGTTCGATCCGCGCGGGTTGACCCCACTCGGCGATGAGTTCCAACTCGGAACGTCCGATCCATTGGCGTATCTGCGCCTGCCGCCTGGTGATTCCGCATCCGCCGGCCAGCAGAAGCATCAGCGGACACCAGGCCCATGGACCGGCGAGGCGAAACCGCCGACGGGACTGACAAGGGGTGATCATCATGGGGCCTCTTTCGTGGTTGAGGGTGGAACAATAGGGAGCTGCTCGTCCAGTGGCCATCGTGGCCAGCCGGGCCGGAGACAGGCGGTCCGAAGATCGCCGCCAGGCACCAGCCGGCGAAGAAAAGGTTCGGCATGTTCGATCCGGCGAATACTTTCCTGATAGACCCGCGTGCATTCGATAAAGTGGGAGCCATGCCCGCCCAGGTTCAGTCCAACGCCTTCGCCGACGAGACGGCGGTAGGCCCGGAGCGAACCGGCGGCGGCATCCGGAACGACGTGGTTGGCGGTCAAAAAGGAAAGCGTGACCGATTCCCCGCGGCTTTGGATGGTATCGCCGGTGACCGCGAGGCGGAGTCCGTTGAAGGTAAGCAGGAAACCGCCATGGCAATAGCAGTGGCCCGGCAGATGCACGGGACGGATCGTCACGCCCGCCCATTGGAACGTCTTCTCGGCCGTCAGTACCATGTCCACCGGAAGATGATCGAATCCCAGATGGTACCAGGGCAGAAGGGCGGGATAGGGATAGTCCCATGGCGCTTCGATCACACGGGCCGTGAGATCCAACGCGCCCACACGGCAGCCGGGATACCGTTCGAGCACCAGCGGAGCCAAGTCATAATGGTCGCCGTGGGGATGAGTAATCAAAACAAGCTCGATCCGCTTCAGCCCGGCATCCTGCTCGAATCGCCGAAGATCCTCGATAAATCGCGTTTTTCGGTCGGGCCATTCGAATTCGCAGGGACCCGGGTCTACCATCAGGCCGCGCCCCTGATCGGTAATGAAGAGTATGCAGTTGCCAAAGGTGTCGTTCTGATAGACCCCCGGGTGCCGCCGACGATATCGACCGATCAGCGGATCGTCCCTCGTCGTGGGCGGTTGAAAATCGCCGCTTCGCCAGCGAAGTGCGGTCAGATAGCCCTCGATGGCCTCGGCCAAACGGCGGGCCGACTGGGGTCCATCCTCCAGCGGAAGCCCTGTGGACGGGAACCAGGGTTGAGGCGCTTCGTCAGCCAGGGCCCGGAGGAGCGCGGGAAGGGGCGCCAGCGAGGCGCCGCCATAATTTTCTTCCAGGTCATAGAAATTGACCAGCTGGCCGGGATGACAGATCAGATCGCCGCAGAAGAAGGCGAGGCGACGGCCACCGTGTTCGAGGAAAAAGCCGACCGGATAACGCCCATGGGCCGGAAGCGCGACGACTTCCAGTGTAAGATCCTGCCAGGGAATGCGATCGCCCACCCGGAAGACACCGGTCACCGGCAGAGGCGGGTCGGGCGGATAGAGGGTGATGGAGCCGGCAATCCCGTAGGGTTCGCGACCGAGGGTCGCCCCCCACTCCTCGGGATGTTCCCAGACGGTCTGGGCTTTGTGTCGCCATCCGTCGGGATCGGTGGCCAGTTCCCGCAAAGGCTCATGGACCAGAAGCGTGGCGCCGGGAAAGCGATCGCCTTCGCGGGTATGTTCCGGCTGGACGTGGGTGTGGAGAATGAGATCCGGCGGCGGCAGGGCGTGGCGGGCGAGCCACCGGTCGAGGGCGGCGGAATGACAGTCCACAAGCAGCGACCGCCCCCGCCGAACGACCACATGACTGGCCGCCTCCCCCACCAGCGAATAGACGATCAGATCCGGTCCCAGTTCTCGTCCTCTTCCCATGCGTCACCTCGCCTCGTCCGCGAAACGGAGAGGATATCCGGCCATCGGGACAGGCGCAATCATTCCGTTGCGGCGACCGCGTTTCCGCGGCCGGAACGGCCCTAGAACTCGTCCACGTTGGCGAGCGCTTTTGCGTCCTCGAGCGATTTTTCCATCTCGTCGGCCGTCGCGGCGATACCCCAGACGATCGTTTTCAGCGCTTCGGCGCCACAATCCGACGAGACTTTGACATTGAAAATGGCAATCCAGGAGCCGTCGTTCTGCTGGATGATTTCCCAGGCGCCCACTTTCTTTCGAGCGTTGTCCTTGAGAAGACGGTTGGCGACGAGGGCGTTGGGTTCCTGCGGCCCTTTCCAACCCACGGCCCAGATTTCCCGGATCTCCATGGGCCCCATCCGCTGGGTCGCCGTCTCTGCAACAACGATGTGGGTGCGTCCATTCTCCATGGTGAAATGGAGCTTGCAGTTGCCAGATTCCGTTTTCGTGTATTTCAGTCCAGCCTCGTTCAGGGTGTTCCGGAGTCGGGGATCGGCTTTTGAGGACGCTCCGACCTGACCCCACGCGACTCCGACCGCCATTGCCGCCAGCACGCTTACGAACCCAATTTTCATGGCCTTGGCTCCTTTCGGGTATGGCCGTTGCCTTGATGGGACTGTCCCACAAACCACCCTGAAGAACAAGACAATTACGAATATTCTCGTTTTTTACTGTACCGTTTCCCGCCGGCTGGCGCCCCGTGACCCGTACCGGTTGACTTCTTGGACGGTTTCTCGATAATAGCGTTATGACTTCGCCCCGGTGTTGGACTTGGCAGCCTCCGATCTTCCTTCTGGCGTTTCTGCTGAGCACCGGCCTCCCGGCATGGTCGGCCGAAGGGGCCGCATCAGGGCCGATCGATTCCGGCGCGGATGAAGCCTACCGCCTCGCCGTCGGGCTCCACAACGTCCCGCTGTACCGCGAGGCCGAAACGCAGTTACGGGCCTTCCTGAACGCCTATCCGCGGGATCCTCGGACCGATCGGGTGCTTTACCGATTGGGCGATTGTCTGATCCACCTCGATCGGCCCCAGGAGGCGGCGGAGACGTTCCGCCATATGGTGGCTCGATTTCCGAAATCGGAGCGATACCCGGAAGCCCTGTTCCGTCTGGCCGAGCTGGAGCATCAGCTCGGAAATCCCCCCGAGGCCCAGCGCATTTTTGAACGCTTCATCCGGGAGTTTCCCCAACACGCTCTGGCCCCTGCCGCGCGTGAAAAAGAGCAGGTGGCCGCGGTTGCAGCCCTCTATGCGCAAGCCGACCGGAATCCCGAAAAAGCGCTGGCCATGGCCAACGCCTTCACCAACCGAGCCGATGTCGTCGGGGAAGAGGCGCTATTCCTTCGCGGCGTCCTTCTCTTCAACGGCGGGCAGTTGCTCGATGCCGCCCGTTCGTTCGAAGCGCTTCTTGCCCGTTTTCCTCGGTCCAACCGCGCCGACGAAGCCCATTTCAACGCCGGTCAGGCCTATCTGCGCCGGCAGGAGTGGCCCCATGCCTGTCGGCACCTCGGCGATGTCCGGGCGACCCGCCTCGACGAGGCCAGGTACTGGAAGGGGGTCGCCTTGCGCCAGATGGGCCAGACAAACGACGCCTTCGCCGCCTTCCAGGAGGTTGTCCGCGAGCACCGCCAGAGTGAGTTTCGTCCGTTCGCCCTTCTGGAGCTCGGCGCGTTCGGGCCGCGCGACGCCTGGACAACGCTCCAGCGGGAATACCCGGCACACGAGGCAGCGGACGAATCCCGCTTTCGCATGGCGGCTGCCTATGTGACCGCGGGGCAGACGAACGAGGCGGTCCGGGTGTTGGAGGGCGTTCCCGCCAATTCCCAACGCCGCGTCGAGGCCGATCTTCTCCGCGTCGAAGCGCTGGCCGGGTGGAAGTGGCCCGATGCCGCCGCGCTTTTGACGACTCTGGAAAATCAGGGGATCCCCCGATTCCGCCTCACTCGGCCGCGCTATGCCGTCGGGATCGCGGCCCTGGACGCTCAGCGGCCGGACGTAGCGATCGGCCTTCTTTCGCAGGTTCTCGAGGATCCGGACGCCAAAGAACTCCATCCCGACTGTCACTATCGGATGGGTCTGGCCTGGGAACAGAAGGGTGACGCGGCGAACGCCATCGCGGCCTTTCAGCGTGTTTTGGCGGCGGCTCCCATGGACAGCCTCGCGCCCTTTGCAATGATTCGTCTCGCCGCCCTTCAGCGGGAGCGAGCCCCGGCCGACGCCCTTCAGACGCTTCAGCGGTTGCTGGCCGACCATCCCCGTTTTGCCCATCGGGACCAAGCCGAGGCGTTGATCGCGGAGATCCGCTATCGCGAAGGGTGGGCGGCCTTCCGAACCAATCACTATGCCCAGGCCGTGGCGTGGTTCGAACCCCTGCGCGATCATCCTCGCTACGGCGCCGAAGCCGCGCATCTGGCCGGCCTGTCCTGCCAACAGATGGGACAGTTCGAGGCGGCCGAGCGCCACTGGGCCTCTCTGCTCGAGCAGTGGCCCGCCTATCCTCTTGCCTCCGAGGTACGGGAACGTCTCGCCACGCTCCTGATCGAACGGAAGAAATGGGCCGACGCCGTGGCGCAGTTTGGAATACTGGCCGAGGCCGCCACCAATTCGCTTGAACGCGCCCGTGCCCTCCTTCAGCAAGGCATGGCCCTCTATCAGTTCAACCAGCCGGTGCGCGCCCGGGAGTGTCTGCTGGCCGCGGCCGAACACGGCGCCCCGGCGGAGAAGGCGAAGGCCCTTTTCTTTCTGGGCGAACTGGCCCTCCTGCAGAAAAAGCCGGCCGAGGCCAAGGAGTATTTTCTGAAGTCCGCCCTTCTCGTCCGGCATGAGGAGTTGACGCCCGCCGCCCTTCTTCAAGCCGGTCGGAGCCTGCTCGCCCTTAACGATCGGGAACAGGCCCGCGCCATCTTTCTCCGCCTGAAAAAGGAGTATCCCCGCTCCCCGCAGGCGGTCGAGGCGGACCGGCTTCTCCCCTGAGGACATCCCATGACCCGACGCCACGTTTTCAGTTCGACGCTGGCCATGACGGCCACCGTCCTGTTCGCCGCGGAGCCGACGCACGATCTCTCCCGACTAAGCACCTGGCAATTGATCCGCATGGGGGGCTGGCTGATGGTGCCGATCGCCCTGTGCAGTCTCTTGGCGGTCGCCTTCGCCGCCGAACGGCTGATCAATCTGCGCGCCTCCGTCGTGGCTCCCCCCGATCTCGTCCGGGATCTCGAAAACCGGCTGGCGGGAGGCGATCTGAACGGGGCCCACGAGCTGTGCCGGAAACGGGATTGCGCCCTGTCGCGAATTCTGGATGCGGGTCTGGAGGCGTATCCCCAGGGCTGGGAACGGGCGGAAAAAAGCATCGAGGAGACCGGCGCCCGGGAAATCGCCGCCATGCGCCAAAATGTGCGGCCCCTCAAGATCATCAGCGAACTGGCGCCGCTTCTCGGGCTTCTCGGCACCATCCAGGGAATGATGGGGGCCTTCCAGAAGGTCAGCACCCTCGGCGTTGGACGGAAAACCGAACTGTTCGCCGGTGACATCTTCCTCGCCCTCGTCACCACAGCGGCCGGTCTGACCGTCGCCATCCCCTCCCTCTTCTTCTATTACTACCTCGCGGGCCGGATCGAGGGACACGTTCTGGCCATAGATCGGCTCTCCGCCCAACTGTTGAGGCGGCTGTGCGAAACGGAAACCGCGGCTGCTTCCACACGCCCATGAGCCTCCTCTCCGCCACACGCCCCCTCGAGGAGGGAAGCGGCATCAACTTGACGCCGCTTCTCGATATGCTGTTTCTGCTGATCGTCTTCTTCATCGTAAGCAGCGTGTTTGTGGAAGAAGAAAAGGATATGGAGGTCCAACTGCCCGTCTCGGTTCAGGCCGAGGCCTTGACGGCCCCTCAACCGATCGTCATCAACATCCGGCAGGACGGAACGCTTATCCACCATGGCCGAACGCTCACCCCCGACGAACTCGAACGGGAGCTTAAGGCCGCCTTCGAACAGCAGCCGGGCCGCAGCGTCATTCTGCGCCGACGGTCGCCTGATCACGCGGGAGGTCGTCCGTGTGATGGACCTGGTCAAAGATGCGGGTTTCGTGAAATTCACGCTGAAGTGCCGGGAGTAGTCGGATGCGCCAGACCGTCCGCGGGGCGGTGCTCATCGGCATCGCGCTGACCGGTGTCACCCTCTGGGTTCTCTTCCGTCCCCGATACGACTACGCCTGGAAAGCAAACGCGCCTCTGCCCTCCGCGATCAACTCGCCGGATCGGGAAGACTACGAACCGAATTTCACGCCGGACGGCCGTTCGGTTCTCTTTACCCGCGGCCGCGCCGGCCACAACGCGGACCTCTTCATCGCCCCCTGGCCTCTCCGCCGAGGATCCGCCGACGCGCTTCGCCCGCTGACCTCGGTCAATACCTCCTTTGACGAGATTGGTGGCATGCCCGGCCGTGACGGCTGGCTCTATTTCTATTCCGACCGCCCGGGCGGACAGGGAGGCTATGACCTCTATGCCGCACCCCGGCGCCCCGACGGCCATTATGGGCCGGCCCGGAATCTGGGACGTGCCGTCAACTCGGTGTACAACGATTACGATCCGTGTCTCTCCGCCTGCGGGCGTTTTCTTTTCTTCGCCTCCAATCGCCACAGCGCCGGCTCAGAGGAGGATTATGATCTTTATGTCTCGGTTCGCGAGGGCCACGGGCCATGGGGTCCCGCCAAACGGCTGGCGGCCGTCAACTCCCCGGCCAACGAGTGGGAACCGATACTCGACCGCCGTGGCCGGATACTCTACTTCACCAGCAACCGGGAGCGGACCGAGCCGGACGGAACGGTTCGCCGGGATTACGATCTCTACGCGTCCGTCTTCACCCGCGCCGGTTGGTCGCCGCCCCGGAATCTGGGACCCCGCGTGAACACGGACCAGGATGAACTCGATCCCGGGTTTTCACCCGACGGCCGGCATTTTCTGTTCGTTCGGGCGGTACGAACGGCCTCGTCCTATGATGTGGATATCTGGCAGGGAACCCTCGAGCCTATCGCCCTGGGCCCGCTGGTGAACCCGAAACAGTGGCCCTGGCACGCGCTGGCCCTCATGGCGCTCATGGCGGCGCTGGTGGGGCTTCTCGCCTTTCTGTTTGCCCTCTGGCGTCGGCTGAATACGCTCCAGCGATGCCTGGTCGGATCCCTCGTCGCTCATCTCGTCGGCGCCTGGCTGCTCTCCCTTCTTTATCTCGAAACCCGTCTTGATCATGACGACGCCGCCGAGCGGAGTTTCACCCTCTACACCGACTTACCGGAAACCTTCGACGCCGAAGCGTTTGTGGCCTCCCTCTTCGATCCCACCCCCCAACCGCTCTCCACTCCGGCCGTTTCGCCCACCCCGCCGCAACCGCTTGAAATTCCCGCGGCTGATGCTGAGCCGCTGGAGAGGGAATGGTCGCCTCAGCCAATCCAACCGAAAATGTCCCTGGCGCCCGTCGCCGCGTCGCGGGCGGAGTCGGCGCCGGAGCTGATCCCCCTCTCTTCACCCGAAGCGCCGGAGGAGCCAACGCCGCCGATTCCGGCC
>Ga0308410_1000602_pt1 | contig 19505 bp, 18 predicted proteins | sample HotsprOSTMatCore_FD_203467 | JGI IMG/M metagenome (GOLD analysis project Ga0308410, IMG submission 203467) | Hot spring phototrophic mat microbial communities from Octopus Spring, Yellowstone National Park, Wyoming, United States -... | ecosystem: Environmental > Aquatic > Thermal springs > Hot...
GACCTGGGGCTGATCGAACGTCTCGGCTATGGTATCGACCGCATGCTGCGCCAGATGGCGGATGCCGGATTGCCGCCGCCGGAGTTCCGTGAGACCGCCGCCGGATTCATGGTAACGCTCTACGGGAACACCGGCGATGATCGCGCCGATGCCGGCGGCGCCGATGTTGCCGCCTGGCGACGGATGGGGCTGAACGAACGACAGATTGCTGCGCTGCTGTTTCTGGCTGAGCATCAGCGCATCACCAACCGCGACATGCAGGAACTCGCGCCGGATGTCTCTGCCGAAACGCTGCGGCGCGACCTTGCCGACCTTGTCGAACGCGGGTTGCTGCTGCGCGTCGGCGACAAGCGCGGCGCATACTACATTCTCAAATGACCGCGCAGGATCGCCAGTTCCTGCGCCAGCAATGCGCCTATCCGCGCCAGACGCTCGCTCACATCGGTCAGTTCCAGCAGCGCCTGACGCTCGGCAAGGCTGGCGCGCACCAGCAGCATTGATGCCAGCAATGCCGCAAGATGCTGCGGATCGCCAGTGGCATCCAGTTGGGCGCGCAGGTCTTCGTTTGGCGGCAGCGCGTCGAGCAACTCGCGGGCGCGTTCGCGCGCCTCCTGCACGCGCGTTGTGATGTTCGGGTCATCAGTGTGATCTGGAAGATAGTACACCAGCGCGCGGAGATATGGTTCACGCTGCGTTACCTGATCAATGGCGACCCGTTCGAGCGCCTGCAATGCGATGCGGAGCGTGCCGTCGTGCAGGCGCACCAGGCGATGCACCCGCGCCGATGCGCCGATGGCATAGCACTGCTCAGGGTCGTCGTCGCGCTGCGCACTGACCGCAATGACGCCGCCTGCGGTCACGGCGTCGTCCACCAGGCGGATCGCCGCTGGACGACTCACCGCTACCGGAACGACGCTGGGTGGAAATACGACGATGCCGCGCAATGGCAGGAGCGGCAATTCAACGGGTGGATTGTTTGAAGTGTGTGTCACAGCAAGCGTTGCACAGAAACTGATCCTGCTACTATGATACCAGCAGATCGATACGCTGGCATTTCAGAAGCGCACCGCAATCCGAGCGGGCGATGGCGTTCCGTCCGTGGGGATGGCGCAGGCTTTTGGATTCCCGTCGGTATCGCGTCTGGCGTTCTGAAGCACTGATGGAGGATCGCATTGGAGTGGTACGAACCTGATGTACAGGAACTGGAAAAACTCCATGCAACTGCGCCTCCCCCCACTGGCGCAGTGTTGTTCTATGGCAGTTCGTCGCTCCGTCTCTGGACGACGCTCAGCGAAGATATGGCGCCGTGGCCCGTGGTCAATCGCGCATTTGGCGGCTCGACGCTCGCCGCCTGTGTGCACTTCTTTGACCGGTTGGTCGTTCCGTGCGCTCCGGGGTCGATTGTCCTGTACGCTGGCGACAACGACCTCGGCGACGGGCGCTCGCCCGATGACATTGTGCGTTCCCTGCGCACGATGCTGACCCTGATCGATGCCACGCTTGGATCGACCCCTGTGGCGTATGTCTCGATCAAACCCAGTCTTGCGCGCTGGAACCTGCACGAGAAGATTCAGCGGGTCAACAATGCGGCGCGCGCACTGATGGAACAACGTCCGTCCGGGTACTATGTTGATGTGTATACATCCATGCTCGGACCCGATGGACGACCGCGCACTGAATTATTCGAGGCGGATGGATTGCACTTGAGTGTTAAGGGTTACCAGGTATGGACGCACATTCTTCGCCCATGCGTGGCAATGCTGGCGGACGCCCGGCAGAAACGATGAGCGTCTGCGCAGCAGGTCACAATCGAATCTGTACATATTCTTAACGTGGTTCTAACCCTGATGTAGTACACAGGAACATGATGGCAATGGAAGAATTGGCGCGCAGTGTGAACGCTTTTGTTGCTATCAGGCTGCTTCTGACCCTGTTCCCGACGATTGCTCAATGTGTTGAAGCGCGTGCGCATGCTTTGCTATGCGCCAGTATCGAGCGAGTGATCACCCGTGCAGCGAGAGTATTATTTGTGGTGGAGTCCCCGTTTGCAGCGGGACATGGAAATGCTGGTCATCGGTCACGCCGGGGCGCGGGTGCTGGTCTTTCCGACCCGCGCGGGGCGGTTCTACGATTACGAGAACTGGGGGTTGGTCGAAACGCTGCGTCCTTCGATCGAGCAGGGGTTTTTACAACTCTACTGTGTCGATAGCATTGATCGGGAAAGTCTGTACGCCTTTCATCGTCCGCCGCAGGAGCGCATTGCGCGACATGTGCAGTACGAGTCGTACATTCTCGAAGAAGTGCTGTCGCTTTCGCGACAACTCAATCCCAACCCGTTCGTTATCGCCCATGGATGCAGTCTGGGCGCTTATCACGCCGTCAATATCGCCCTTCGCCATCCACATATGTTTCACAAAGTCGTCGCTCTGAGCGGGCGCTACGATCTGACAGTGGCAATCGGATCGTTCCGCGCGCTCTTCGATGGATATTACGACGAGACCATCTATTTTCACACCCCCTGCCACTTCATCCCCCGCCTGACGGATCCTTCCATTCTGGGGCATCTGCGACGCATGGAAATCACGCTCGTTATCGGCGAGGAAGATCCATTCATCTGGACCAATCATGCACTCAGCGCGGCGCTATGGGAAAAGGACGTCCCACATGCGCTCCATCTCTGGCCCGGCGAAGCGCACCGCATCGAACACTGGCGTGAGATGATCCGGCATTATCTGTAAGTAGCCAGGGATTGCGCGAGTGTGTCCGTTCGGCATGTACAGGCGTGAATGTGGAGGGTGCTCAATGATCCGTCGCTGATGCTCCGTGATTCGATATTCATCCTCTGGTAATGCGCCGCGTGTACAATCGAGCCGTCGATGGCTGATCAGCGAGGTTGAGATGCGTGACTATCATTGCTGGTTCATGCGAATCCTGGTTATCCTCATCGGTATTGTCTCCCTCTTGTTCGCGCCTCCTGCGCCCGCTTCACCGGCTGAACCGATGAGCAGCGGCTATGCGCTCCAGTTCTATGGCAACGGCGTTGACGATATTGACCGGGTCAAGGTGCGGATCGATCCGCCCGTGCCTGCCGATGTCGGCGGCGATTTCACCATCGAGTTCTGGATGAAGACGACCGCAAGCGGCGGAACCTGCTCGCCAGGCGCCTCCGGCGACGGGTGGATCACCGGACGGACGATCATCGACCGTGATGTGTACGGCGGCGGCGACCACGGCGATTACGGCATTGCGCTGGCAGCGGGGCGGATCTGCTTCGGCGTGGCGCAGGAGTCGTCCGGGCGCACGATCTACGGCGGCACGACTGTGGCGAACGGGCAGTGGCGGCATATCGCGGTGACGCGCAGCGCAAGCAGCGGGCAGATGCGCATCTTCGTCGATGGGCAACTCGACGCCAGCGGAACCGGTCCGACGGGCGATATCAGTTATCGCAACGGACGCAACACATCGCACCCGAACAGCGACCCGTTTCTGGTCTTCGGTGCGGAGAAGCATGACGCAGGTACGGCGTACCCTGCGTACATCGGTCTGCTTGACGACATTCGCATCTCGAATGTGGTGCGCTACACGGGAGCGTTCACGCGTCCGAATGCGCCGCACGCGGCGGATGCTTCGACCGTGGCGCTCTACCGTTTCGACGAGGGGAGCGGCACGACGATCATCGATGCGGCGAGCGGCGGCAGTCCGGGGGTGCGGCGGTTGGGCGGCTCACCCGCCGGTCCGGTGTATGTCATCGATACGCCGTTTGTTCCGCCGCCGAACCTTGAGCCACGCGCCTATTTGCCGCTGGTGGTGCGTTGATGGAGAGTCAAATGCGCTCAATTGCGCTTGTTCTTTTCGTTGTGTCTGGCTGGCTTCTGGCGCTGCTCGCCGACTCCTGGCTGCGCCAGGCGCGGGCGCAGTCGTCGGGCGGCTATGCGCTCCAGTTCTATGGCAACGGCGTTGACGATATTGACCGGGTCAAGGTGCGGATCGATCCGCCCGTGCCTGCCGATGTCGGCGGCGATTTCACCATCGAGTTCTGGATGAAGACGACCGCAAGCGGCGGAACCTGCTCGCCAGGCGCCTCCGGCGACGGGTGGATCACCGGACGGACGATCATCGACCGTGATGTGTACGGCGGCGGCGACCACGGCGATTACGGCATTGCGCTGGCAGCGGGGCGGATCTGCTTCGGCGTGGCGCAGGAGTCGTCCGGGCGCACGATCTACGGCGGCACGACTGTGGCGAACGGGCAGTGGCGGCATATCGCGGTGACGCGCAGCGCAAGCAGCGGGCAGATGCGCATCTTCGTCGATGGGCAACTCGACGCCAGCGGAACCGGTCCGACGGGCGATATCAGTTATCGCAACGGACGCAACACATCGCACCCGAACAGCGACCCGTTTCTGGTCTTCGGTGCGGAGAAGCATGACGCAGGTACGGCGTACCCTGCGTACATCGGTCTGCTTGACGACATTCGCATCTCGAATGTGGTGCGCTACACGGGAGCGTTCACGCGTCCGAATGCGCCGCACGCGGCGGATGCTTCGACCGTGGCGCTCTACCGTTTCGACGAGGGGAGCGGCACGACGATCATCGATGCGGCGAGCGGCGGCAGTCCGGGGGTGCGGCGGTTGGGCGGCTCACCCGCCGGTCCGGTGTATGTCACCGATACGCCGTTCAGCGGCACGCTTCCGTCGCCAACGCCAACGCGCACATTCACTCCCACATCGAGCGCCAGCACGCCTTCCGCGACTGCGACATCGACCTCGCCTCCAGCAACCTTCACGCCTTCTCCCGGCAGCAATCCTCCAACATCCACTCCCACATCCAGCCCGATGCGCACCGCTTCACCGACTGCCACTCCTTTCAGCAGGTCTGCTCCGCTGACGCCGCGTGCATTTCTGCCACTGGTGCAGAAACCATAAGATCTGTCACTGGCAGCGCTCTTCCTTCCCGCTCGCCCCATGTGACCATCACTCCCGCCCGGATAGGAAACTTGCAAAAATGTCATTCTTCCTTTCGCACGGTTTACGTGCATGTAACGATGCTCTGCTATGATGCCTGTAGTTCAAAGGTTGCAGACATCGGACGCATGCCTGTCCGAAGCTGGAGAAAGACTGATGACAACCCTATCCGCTGCAGACCGCGACACTGTGGTTGCGTTGATTGCCTCAAGTTTGCGTGATCTCTACGAACAGAACGGCATCAGTAACGCCGATGGCGATCTGAGTGAAGACACCCGCCTGATCGGGCGTCACGCCGCGCTGGACTCCCTTGGTCTGGTGACCCTCATCGTCGATCTGGAGCAGAAGATCGAAGAGACGTTCGATGTTGCGCTCACCCTGGCGAATGAACGCGCCATGTCGCAGAAGAATAGCCCATTTCTCACGGTCGGCTCGCTGGCGACCTACATTTGCGCGCTGATTGATGAGCAGCGCAATGTCTGAGAAAGAAAACCATGACGACCGATCAACAGGTGGTGCTGATCACCGGAGCGCGGAAGGGCATCGGGCGCTTCCTGGCGGAACGGTTCGTCCGCAACGGCGCGCTGGTCGAGGGGTGCAGCCGCGAGCCGCCCGACTGGTCGCTGGACGGATACACCCATCATCTGGCGGATGTGGCGGATGAATCGCAGGTCAAAGCCATGATGACCGCCATCGGGCGGCGTCGTGGTCGGCTCGATATTGTGATCAACAATGCGGGCGTCGCGGCAATGAACCACTCGCTCCTCACCCCTGTCGCTTCGCTGGATCGCATTTTCGACACAAACGTGCGTGGCACGTTTCTGGTCTGCCGTGAAGCGGCGCGGTTAATGCAGCGGCGGCGGTTCGGTCGGATCGTCAATCTGAGCACCGTCGCCGTGCCGCTCCGTCTGGAGGGCGAGGCGCTGTACGCCGCATCCAAGGGCGCCGTCGAGACTCTGACACGCATCCTGGCGCGTGAGTTCGGTCCGCTTGGTATTACTGTCAATGCCGTCGGTCCAACGCCGATCGAAACCGACCTTATCCGCGGTGTTCCACCGGAGAAGATTCAAAAGATCGTCGATAGCCTGGCGATCCGACGCCTGGGACGGTTCGAGGATGTTGCGAATGTCATCGACTTTTTCGTGCGTCCCGAAAGTGACTATGTCACCGGTCAGGTGATTTACCTCGGCGGCGTTTCCTGAATTGCCGCGCTTCGTTCAAGGAGGCGAGGATGGCAGTCGAATGGCTGATAGAACGTATGGAGCAGTCGCGCGATACGACGGCGGTCGTCTGGCAGGGGATGTCGGTCACCTATGGCGAGGTGATCGACCGTATCGCGCACTGGCGCGAAGCGCTCGATGAGGCAGGCATCACCGAAGGGCAGGTCGTGAGTATCGAAGGGGATTATTCACCCGGCGCCATTTCGCTCCTGCTGGCGTTAATTGCGCGCACTGCCATCGTCGTGCCCCTGACGGCGTCGGTGGCAGTGCATCGCGAAGAGTTTCTGTCGATTGCAGAGGTGCAGGCGGTCGTCAGTTTCGATGCCAGCGATGGCTGGCAGATTGAACGCCGCAGCACTCCTGTCACCCATGAGTTGACCCGCGCCCTCAGCGCGCGCGGGCATCCCGGTCTTGTGCTCTTCTCATCAGGTTCGACCGGTAAGAGCAAGGCGGCATTGCACGATTTCACGCCGCTCCTGGAGAAATTCAAGACGCCGCGCCATCGTCAGGTGACATTGACCTTCCTGTTGCTCGACCACATTGGCGGTATCAACACGCTCTTCTATACTCTGTCGAACGGCGGAACCGCAGTCTCGGTGCGTAGCCGCGATCCGGACGAGGTCTGCGCTGCTATTGAGCGATATAAGGTCGAACTGCTGCCCACCTCGCCGACCTTCCTCAACCTGATTCTGATGTCGGAGGCGTATCGGCGCTACGATCTTTCTTCATTGAAACTCATCACCTATGGCACCGAAGTGATGCCCGAAACAACGTTGATGCGCGTGCGCGAGGCGTTTCCCGACGTTCGTCTCCAGCAGACGTATGGCCTCTCCGAACTCGGCATCCTCCGCTCGAAATCGCGCGACGACGGCTCGCTGTGGGTGAAAGTCGGCGGTGAAGGGTTCGAGACGAAAGTCGTGGATGGAATACTCTTCGTGCGCGCAAAATCGGCAATGCTCGGGTATCTCAACGCGCCAAGCCCGTTCGACGAGGAGGGTTGGATGAACACCCAGGATATGGTCGAGGTCGATGGTGAGTACATCCGCATTCTGGGGCGACGCACTGAAATCATTAATGTTGGCGGGCAGAAGGTCTATCCGGCGGAGGTCGAAAGCGTGCTCATGCAGATGCCAAATGTGTGCGATGCGACGGTATACGGCGAGAAGAACCCGATCACGGGGCAGATCGTTGCCGCACGACTGAACCTGGTCGAACCTGAAGACCTCGATTCGCTGAAGAAACGGGTGCGTTCCTGGTGCCGCGAGCGCCTCGAACCGTTCAAAGTGCCGGTCAAAATTGCGATTGCCGACGGCGAACAGTTCAGTGCGCGCTTCAAGAAGATGCGGCGCGCCTGATACGATATTCTTCTAATCGCTCATGATCTCCAGCAAACATATGCAGCAACCACTTCGTCTCGCCCTCGATCCGCTGCTCAATGAACGCTACGCGCCAGAAATTGCGTGGACCTGGCGATACTTCCTGACCGGCGCAGGCTATGCCTGGCATGTCTGTGGGCTTGACGAACCGTGTGATATTGCCTATGTCGCCGATCCGCAACGCGCCCCCCATGCCCGGCTGGTCATTCAGGCGACGCCGCGCCTCTGGGAGCGACGATCCGCGCCGCGCCTCGCCGGGGTCGCCGCTGCTGAGGGCTTCACGTATCCGTTGTACGATGGCGAACGGCCCGACGAGCGCTTGATCGTCGTCGAACAGGGACGCACGATCATCAACCGCGACATCGTCTTCGACGTTTTCTGGGTGCTCACCGGGCAGGAAGAGGCGCACTTCCCGAAAAATCGCCACGGATACGTCGATCTGACCGGAACACCCTATCTGGATGAGCAGACGCTGCGGAAAGGTCTGGCATCGGGAATGGGTGCGCGCTTCGAGCAATTGCTCGGTGAAACCGGTATGCCGCCAGGTGAGCCGCGCTGGCCCCATGGAAAGCGCGCTGCCGCCGCGCTGAGCCACGATGTGGATTATCCGGAAGTCGTGCGCTGGATCGAGCCGCTGCGAGTGCTGATGCGTCAGGGTATGCGCGGTCTTCCGGCGGCGATCGGTGTGCTGACCGGCAAGCGCCACCACTGGCAGTTCGATTCCTGGCTGGCGCTGGAACATGACCTCGGCGTGCAATCCGTCTTCTATTTTGTTGCGCGTCGGGGTTCGCTGCACGAGTATGCGCTGGGAACGCCCGATTCCTTCTACGACATTCGCGCACCGCATTTTCGCGCTCTGTTTCGCACCCTGATCGACGCGGGGTGTGAAATCGGTTTGCACAGCAGTTACAATGCCTGTGCCAGCATCGAGCAGTTTGCCCGTGAAAAGCGCCTGCTCGAAGAAGTCACCGGCGTGCCGATTATGGGGAATCGGCATCACTACTGGCATCTGGACCCTGTCAGCCCCGAAGCGACCCTGGCGATCCACGAGCAACTCGGTTTCGCCTACGACGCTTCGCTGACCCACGACCGTTATATCGGCTGGCGGCGTGGGTCGTGCTGGCCCTTCTTTCCGCTCATTCAGCAGGAACGTCGTGAATTGCGCACGCTCCAACTGCCGACGGGATGGATGGACAGTCAACTCTTCCTGCAGCGCGATGCGAATCCGGGTTCGCCGGATACGGTGTTGCGCGCCCTTGCCGATCAGACCGCTGCGCAGGGCGGGATGCTGCTGGTCAACGTCCATGACTATGTGTTTGACGATGCACTGTTCCCCGGTTGGGCGGCGACCCTGCGGAGATTGTGGGACTACCTGACAACGCGCAGCGACTTCTGGATGGCGGCGCCGGCGGAAATTGCTGCGCACTGGCACGCGCGCTATCGGCGTCTCCGGGCGTCGAGTGTTGGTCTGGAGTTGGAAGGCGGCGGCGGCGCTGCATTGTCATTAGGTCACGCAATCGCCCGGTAGCATATCGTGGACTATGCACACACTGTTTGTCGCACTGATTTTGCTAGCGCCGCCGCCGCTCAAGCCCTGGTTGATGCGCGTGCTGCTCGGCGCGTGCATCGGTCGGAATGTGCGTATCGGCTGGTTCGCTGGCATTTCGGCGCCACACATCGCCATCGGCGACGAAAGCGACATTCGTGCATTGACATTCATCAGTTGCCACGGTGATGTCGTCATCGGTCGCTACACAATCATCAGCAGTTTCGTCCTGGCGTATGGCGCAGCAGACCTGATCATCGGCGATCATTCGTACATCGGTCCGCAAACATTCATCAACTGTGATGAGCGCGTCCGGATCGGCGACTACTCCGCGCTTGGCGCGCGCTGCATGGTGTACACGCACGGGTCGTTCTTTCCGTACACCGAGGGGTACTGGGTGAAGTTCGGACCGGTTACCATCGGCGACTATGTCTGGTGCGCTGCTGGCGTGTTCATTCATCCTGGAGTGACGATTGGCGATCACGTGTTTGTCAACTCGCGCTCGGTGGTCACACGGGATGTCGCGTCCGGCGATGTGGTCGAGGGATTTCCGGCGCAAACCGTCGCCACGATACAGCGCCTGAAGCGCACTATGTCGCCGCGACGCCGTGATGCAGCCGTGCGCCAGATCCTCGACCATTTTGTTGAACTGGGGTTGCGCCGCGAACTGCGCGTCGGTGTCGAGATTCGCAATGGGCAGGCACTGTTTCGCCATCGGGGGACGCAGTATCGGCTATTGTGCATTCCTTCCGATGGCGACCCGCTATCGTTTGATGACCTGCGTACCCATCGTGTTGTCGCACTGGTGACGCGTCCGAATTGGACACCGCCTGCTGGTCCGCCGATTTACCCGATCGACTTGATCGCGTACCGCACCCCGCGTAGCAGCGACCCGATCCACCATGCGCTGCGCACCTTCCTGATGCGCTACTACGGTGTCCAGGTCGAATATATCGATCCCGCAAGGTAACGGAATTGTCACAGCACGTCGGATGCGCCGTTCATCACCCCGTCATCAGCGCCGTTCATAATCCACGTGCAATGTGGTGAATGAGCGCCATCCGCCGGATGCCGCTCGTTGCCTGTCGCATTCTCTCGAATATCCTGGAGAAAGGCGCTGGCATGAATCTCTCGCTGGTCATTCCCTGCTTCAACGAGTCGGACAGCATCGATCAGATGCGCGCGCAACTCAACGAGATCCGCCCTGAACTGGCGCGGCGTGGTCCGTTTGAGTTGGTGCTGGTCGATGATGGTAGCACCGATGATACCTATGAGCGGCTGAAAGCCGCATTTGCTGATTGGGAGCATATGCAGATCGCGCGTCATGAGCGCAATCGAGGTCTTGGTGCGGCGCTCCGCACCGGCTTCGCCCATGCGCGCGGCGAGGTCATTGTAGTGACCGACAGCGATGGCACCTATCCATTCACGACCATTCCCGCCATGCTCGACATGCTCACGCCGGACGTCGATATTGTCACGTCGTCGGCGTATCACCCGCAGGGTGGCGTTGAGGGCGTGCCCGCCTATCGGCTGTTGTTCAGCCAGGGTGCGTCACTGATCTACCGGTTGCTCGTGAACCGTCACATCCACACCTACACCGCAATGTACCGGGCGTATCGTCGTCGCGTCATCGAGGCTGTGCCGCCGACGCTCGAAGGGTATGTGGTGATGGCGGAAATCCTGGTGAATGCGCTGCTAGCGGGGTATCGCGTCGCCGAATATCCGGCGGTGCTGCACGTCCGCAGGTTCGGGCAGTCGAAAGCGAAAATCTGGCGTATCACCAAATCACATCTTCGTTTCCAGGCCCATATTCTGCGGCGGCGTCTGATGGGATTGTTTCGCGCAACGTCGGTCACAACCAGCAAAGCAGGGCGACAATGAAAACAGTGGTTACGGTGCTGGGCACGCGCCCGGAGATCATCAAACTATCGCCGCTCATTCCGCTGCTCCGCGAGCGGTTTCGCCATGTGCTGGTGCACTCCGGGCAGCACTATTCCTTCGAGATGGACGCGGTGTTCTTCGAGGAGTTGGGGCTGCCGGCGCCCGATTACACCCTGGGAGTCGGCTCGGCGTCGCACGGTGAACAGACGGCGCGCATGCTCTCGCGGCTGGAGCCGATCCTGATCGACATAAAGCCCGATATGGCGCTGGTGCAAGGGGACACGAACACTGCGATGGCTGGCGGGCTGTGCGCCGCCAAGCTCAATATTCCGGTCGCGCATCTCGAGTCGGGCGGGCGATCATTCAACCGTCAGATGCCCGAAGAACTCAACCGCATCATTCTCGATCACATTTCAACGCTGTTGCTGGCTGCCGATGAAACCGCCGAGCGCAACCTGCTGGCGGAAGGGTTGCCGCCGGAGCGGATTCGCATGGTCGGGTCGAGTGTCATCGATGCCGTCGAGCGGAACCGGCAGCACGCCCGTCGCTCAACCATCCTGCAGCGTCTGGAGGTGACACCGGGGGAGTATCTGGCGCTGACGCTGCACCGCAGCGAGAACACGACCCCCGACGTTCTGCCGGGCATGATCCGCGCGCTCGGAGAACTGGCGGAAGAACACACCATTGTGTTCCTGGTGCATCCGCGCACCGCAGCCGCGATGCGATCCTATGGCATCGCCATGCCGCGCAGCATTCGCGTCAGCGAGCCGCTCGGGTATCTCGACACCCTCAGACTGGTCGAGCAGGCGCGCGCGCTTCTCACCGACTCCGGCGGGTTGCAGGAAGAAGCGGGTGCGTTGGGAACGCCGACGCTGATCCTGCGCAACGAGACTGAGTGGCGCTATCTGGTTGATGCCGGGATGCATGTGTTGATCGGTAACACCTATGATTCCATTATCACCGGTGCACGCCGGTGGTTGCAACCGGCGGCGCTTACCCGGTTGCGCTCATCGCCGGCGCCGATCCGTGCTGGCGCCAGCGAACGCGCAGTTGCGGCAATGGCTGAAGTTTTAGGGAGCGTCGCCTGAAACGCTCAAGAAAGATGTGTGGCATGCAAGCGACGAAAATACAGACTCACCGGCGTGAACGCAGCGCTACGAAAGGATCGTCCATGACCCCTATGATGTTGACTCTCATCCTGATTCTGATACCGACTATCACAGGCGTCGCCGGTCAACTCCTGTTGAAGGTTGGCATGTCGCAACTGGGCGCGCTCGAAATCAGCGTCGCCGCACTGCCATCGTTGATTATGCGTATCATCATGTCGCCATACATCCTCATTGGTTTGACCATTTATTTCGGTGGCGTGTTCTTCTGGCTGCTGGCGCTCAACCGCGCTGATCTGAGCTATGTGTACCCCTTTGCTAGCCTCAGTTACGTTCTGATCACGCTGGCATCGTGGCTGCTGCTTCATGAAGCGGTTCCCCCACTGCGCTGGATCGGGCTGGTCGTTATCTGCGTCGGCGTTATCCTGGTCGCACGGAGTTAGGTGATTGTGACGGGCGCCTGTTATTGCCTGGAGAAGGGCGCCGATGCACCCGCTGCGAAGTGCAGCAGAAACGCGCTGATCCAACCGCCTATCGGCGATAGTCACACCGGGGACCGGGAGAGGTTTTTCGGCAAGCTTGAGTTGCAGTCCATTTCGAGCATTGGGACGCCGAAAATCCCCTTTTCCAGCGAGCTGAAGAGGGTCGGGGGATAGGGGAAAAAAGGCGTCAGGATGCGGAAAAGACGCTTCACGGCGAAAAACCCGCCTTTGCACGGGCGCCCACAAGGGGCGCCCCTGCCTTTCATTCAGGAACGTTTTGAGGCTTCGGAATGGGCTATCTCCCTCTTCTCCCGCAGCGCCAATGTCGCCAGAGTTACTGGCAACGCTGTTCCGTGCAGGAGAGATCTCCGTCAGAGAGCGTCCTTGTACGGTCATCGTTTGTCAGCAAAGGCATTCTGCTGCTGACAAATCGTTTATGTGCGGCAAGCGCGGGTTCATTCTGATTTCAAAGCCGGTTGGTACAGTACGTTTGTAACGGGGCGACCGTAGTCACAGGAGCATTGGATCATGCCCGTAATCGACATTGTTGGCGGCGGCATTCTGGGGCTTGCGCTTGGCTACGACCTGATCAAGCGCGGGGTTGGCGTGCGAGTCTGGGAACGGAGCCAGGAACTGGGCGGATTGATGGGGCGCACCCGTTTCGACGAACTCGATGGTCTGGAAGTTGATCGCTATTACCACGCCATTCTGAGCAGCGACCGCACGCTCATGCGTCTGTTCGACGAGTTGGGTCTGCGCAGCGAACTGCGTATGACCGTGACCTCGATGGGGTTCTATCACGACGGCAACCTCTACTCGATGTCCACTCCGCTTGATTTTCTGCGCTTCCCGCCGTTGTCGCCGATTGATCGCTTTCGCCTGGGGCTTGCCATCCTGCGCGCCAGGCAGGTGAAAGACTGGCGCGCGCTGGAGCAGATCCCGGTGGTCGAATGGCTCACGAAGCTGAGCGGACGGCAGACGGTGGAACACATCTGGAAGCCGTTGCTGCGCGCCAAGTTCGATGGCGGTTTCGACCATGTGCCGGCGACATACATCTGGTCGCGTCTGGTGCGCACGACGGATACCCGCGAGAAAGGCGGCGCAGTTGAGAAGATGTGTTTTCTTCCCGGCGGTTACGCTATGCTCATCGATGCACTGGCGAAGGAGATCATCGCGCGTGGCGGTCAGATTACCACCGGTGTGGCCGTCCAGCAGGTGCGCGTGAGCGAGGGGCGGGTATGTGGTCTTCGCCTGAGCGGAGGCGATATTGAGAGTGATGGGGCCGTTCTGACGCTTCAGACTCCAATTGCGCGTCGGTTGCTTCCCCCCGAGGCAGCCGACGTCGATGCGCGCTGGCGCCTGCTGGAAGACTATCTGGGCATCGTTTGCATGCTGCTGGTGCTGCGCCGGTCGCTCTCGCCCTACTACACGCTCAACATTACCGATGAGCGCATTCCGTTCACCGGTGTGATCGAAACGACCAATCTGATCGACCGGCAATTCACCAATGGATATCACCTGGTCTATTTGCCGAAGTATGTCGCGCCCGACAATCTGTTTGCGCAGATGAACGATGAGGCGCTGCACCGATCATTCCTGGTGTATCTCCGGCAGATGTTCCCTGATTTGCGCCCTGACGACGTTGCAGCAGTACGGATCGGTCGGGAGCGGTATGTCGAGCCGCTCCACCCTATCGGGCGCACCGACGATATTCCGCCATTCGATACGGATATTGCCGGGTTGTATCTGGTGAACAGCAGCCAGATCTATCCGCAACTGACGAACGGGGAAGCGGCAGTCGCACATGCGGCGCGAGCGGCTGAGGTGATCGATCGAGCAGTGCAGTCGCTGACTGAACCGCAACGAGTGGTTGTAGCCTGAAGTACGACGCAGCAGTCGATTGAACCATGGAGAAGGTGCCGATGGCTGTCTATAAGGAAGTTGCCACGTATGCCGGGTCGCAAGGTTCGGTCCGACGCACTGATCGCTGGTTGTTGACCGGCGCCCTGGTGGTCAACGACATTCTGATCGTGCTCATCAGCTTTGCGATCGCCTATGCAGTGCGTTTTTGGAGCGATCTGCCGATTTTCCGCGAGGGATGGGTCAATCCGCAGTTCTACGCAACTGTCGTTCTGGCGATGACGCCGGTGTATCTGGTCATTTTCCACATCTACGGTCTGTATAACCCGGTGAATCTGCTGGGCGGCACGGCTGAGTATGCTCGCATGTTCAACGCTGTCACCACCGGCGTCTTACTGGTCATCATCGCTAGTTTCCTGGTTCCGGATTTCGTCGTTGCGCGCGGGTTTCTGCTCCTATCGTGGGGGTTGCTGGTCGTCTTCGGCATTACCGGTCGCTTCATGATGCGCCGTTTCGTCTATGCGCAACGCCGGGCGGGGCGGTTTGTCAATCGCACGCTGATTGTCGGCGCCAATCCCGAAGGACTTGCGATCGTTGAACAATTGCGGTCGGCAAAAACCTGCGGTATGCAGATCATTGGATTTATCGACGACTACCTGCCGGTTGGGAGTGAACCGATCCACGGCGTGCCGGTGCTGAGCACATCCGCTGCATTTGCGACTCAGATTCAGCAGCACAATATCGATACTGTGGTTGTTGCAAATACGGCAATGATGCGTGAACAGTTGCTCTCACTCTATAGCACTCTCGATACCTTTCAGGACATTGAGGTGCGCCTGGCGTCGGGGTTGTTTGAACTCCTGACGACCAGCGTGCGCGTGCGCGAAGAAGGATTTGTGCCGCTGCTGGTGCTGAATAAGACGCGGATTACCGGCATACACCTGATGGCCAAGACAGTGCTCGATTACACCATTGCAGCGACCGCGCTGATTGCCCTGCTTCCCTTCTTCATCGTTGTTGCGTACCTGATCAAGCGCGACTCGCCTGGTCCGGTCATCTACCGTCGTCGGGTTGTCGGTCAGGGTCGCCGCGAGTTTGATGCCTTCAAACTGCGTACTATGCACGTCGATGGTGACCGGTTGCTGACGCCGGAACAGAAGCGCGAACTCGAAGAACAGGGCAAGTTGAAAGATGACCCGCGCGTAACCAGGATCGGCGCGTTTCTGCGCAAGTACAGTCTCGATGAGTTGCCGCAATTGTTCAATGTGCTGCGGGGCGAAATGAGCCTGATCGGTCCGCGCATGATCACGCGTCAGGAACTGGAAAAGTTCGGCAAATGGCAGCACAACCTCTCGACAGTGAAACCCGGCCTGACCGGTTTGTGGCAGGTGAGCGGTCGGAGCGATCTCTCCTACGAAGAGCGCGTGCGCCTCGATATGCACTACATCCGCAATCACACGATCTGGCTCGATCTGCACATTCTGTTTCAGACGATACCGGCGATGCTGACCGGTCGTGGCGCCTACTGATCAAGGAGTGACACCATGGCGAAAATCCTCCGTGCAGCGTTGATAGGCGCGGGTATCATGGGTCTCAACCATGCGCGCGTCTATTCCGAGATGGATGATATCGAACTGGTCGCGGTCGCCGATATCGACCCCGAAACGGTCGCGCGGTTGGTGCAGCGTTTCCGTGTGCGCGGCTACACCGATTACCATGAACTGCTCGAGCGTGAACAACTCGATATGGTGTCCGTCGTCGTGCCGACGGAGCATCACTATGCGGTCGTCCGCGACACCCTGCACGCGGGGATCGCCACGCTGGTGGAGAAACCGATTGCAGCAACGGTTGCACAGGGTGCAGAACTGATCTCGCTGGCGCACGAAACAGGCGCGCTGCTCACCGTTGGTCATATTGAACGGTTCAACCCTGCGATCATCGCGCTGAAAGGGCAACTCGATCACGGCGCTCTGGGGCGCGTCTATCAGATCGCATCGCGCCGCATCGGTCCATTCCCCTCCCGGATCAAGGATGTCGGCGTTGTCGTCGATCTGGCGACGCACGATCTTGATATCATGCACTATCTGACCGACTCGATCGTGGTGAAACTGCATGCCGAGATCGGGCGTCGCCTGCACACAGCGCACGAAGACCTGCTGGCGGCGGTGCTGCGCTTCGAAAATGACGTGATTGGCATGCTGGACATCAACTGGTTGTCGCCCAACAAAGTGCGTGAACTGTCGGTCATTGGCGAACGCGGGATGTTTGTTGCCAACTACATCACCCAGGACCTGACGCTCTACGAGAATGATCTGGCGCCGTATGGGGCGGAGTGGCCGCAGGCGGCGCTGATGGGGGTCACCGAAGGGCGCATGATCCGCTTCAAAGTCAACAAGAAAGAACCGTTGCGCGCCGAACTGGAAGCCTTTGCCGCATCGGTGCGCTGCGGCGGTCCTGCGCCGGTGCGCCCAGAGGACGCCCTGCTGGCGCTCATGGTGGCACAGAAACTGGTCGAGTCTGGCGCATACGGCGAAACGCTGTGCGCGGTCGATCGGCATGGCGAGGTCTGGGAACCGCTCCAGCCGCGCCGACGCCAGCTTGCTGAACTCGAAGTGGGCGCACCAGCGTAGCCCGGCGCCAAAGTTCACATTCAAGGACGCAAATTGGCGACCTGCGGCTGGAACACAACGGCGCAGCGCTGCCTGTCCTGGCGTCACAACCGGGCGTGGTTTATACTCTCCAGCCGAAGTGAGAAGATGAACCTCTTTCCCGTTTGCAACGTCCCACCCCCAAGACCGTTGCGGTCGCGCCGCGTGGGACATTGCAGACGGGAATCTTTTCGCCGCAGACGTTCTGCCGAAGCCCCTGTGCTGCGGCGAAAACCTGCAACGTGCAACCTGCAACCTGCAACCTGCAACCTGCAACCTGCAACCTGCAACCTGCAACCTGCAACCTGCAACGTGCAACCTGCAACCTGCAACCTGCAACCTGCAACCCGCAACCTGCAACCTGCAACCTGCAACCTGCAACCTGCAACCTGCAACCTTCAACGTGCAACGTTCAACGCCGCATTCCGCGCCATCTCGGCGGCGAGCGGATCGCTCATACCCAATCCATAAATGGCAATCAACCCGATCGCGCCTGCAACGAGCAGGTAGTAGAACGTCGGAATGGCGGTCTTGCGCAGCGTCGCACCCTCCTGTCCCAGCAGACCGACCGTTGCTGAAGCGGCGACAACGTTGTGAATAGCGATCATGTTGCCGGCTGCGGCGCCAACGGATTGCAGCGCCACAATTGCAGCCCCTGAAATTAACAACCGTTCGGCGACGCCATGCTGGAAGAGACTGAACATCAGGTTACTGACCGTGTTGCTGCCAGCGATGAACGCTCCCAGCGCGCCAATCGTCGGAGCGAAGAGGGGCCAGATGCCTCCCACATTCACGGCAACCCACTCCGCCATGCTGATTGGCATGCTTGCAATGCCCAGAGTGTTGACCCCTGAGTTGATGTAGACGCGCACCATCGGCACGGTGAAGATGAGCACAAAGCCTGCGCCCAGAATGACTTTGCTCGAATCGCTGATTGCCGCCTGAAGTTCGTTGCGGCTCATGCGATGGAGAAAGAACGTGATCAACACCACAACGACCAGGATCGACGCAGGCAGATAGAGCGGCGTTGTCGCGGCGGTAATGCCGGTGCCGAAGATGTCCTTCCACTCAATCTTCAGGATCGAGCGCAGCGTCGAGCCGATGGGCAACTGTGGCAGGCGGGTCAGCACCAGGAAGAACGCTACCAGCAGGTAGGGCGCCCACGCCAGCCAGGTACTCATCGTTTTCTTGCTCGTCAGGGCATCGAGTTTGATCTCGATCTGACCGAGCCACTCCGGTTGCCACTCACTCGCGGGTGCAAAATCCCATGTGTCCTTTGGCAGCAGGAACCCGCGCCGCGCAGCCGCTACGACGATCGCCAGCCCCACCAGCGCACCCAGCAGCGACGGGAACTCCGGTCCGAGCAGAATTCCGGTAAGGGTATAGGGAATGGTGAACGCCAGACCGCTGAAGATCGCAAACGGCGCCATCGACAACCCTTCCGTCCACGATTTATTCTTCCCGAAGAAGCGGGTCATCATCATGACCATCAGAAGCGGCATCAGCGTTCCGGTGATGCCGTGGATGACCGCTGCACGCGCTGCAATAAGACGGAGATAGTCATTGAGTGTCAGACCGACTGCCGCAAGTTGCATGCCGAGTTCTTGCGTGTCCAGCCCGCCGCGAGCGCCGACCAGGATTGGCGTGCCCACCGCGCCAAACGTCACCGGTGTGCTCTGCACCATCATGCCGATCATGACCGCTGCCATCGCCGGAAATCCGAGCGCAACCATGAGCGGCGCGGCGATCGCCGCAGGCGTGCCGAACCCTGACGCGCCTTCGATAAACGAGCCGAACAGCCACCCGATGATAATCGCCTGCACGCGACGGTCGGCGCTGATGTTGCTGAACCCATTGCGGATGACGGCGACGGCGCCGGAGTGCTTGAGGGTGTTGAGGAGCAGAATGGCGCCAAAGATGATCAGCAGGATGTCGAACGTGATGAACAACCCCTGAATGGTTGAGGCAATCACCCGCATTGGTGACACCTGCCAGGCGAAGAGCGCGATCAGCGCCGCAACAACGTAGACGATCGGCATTGCCCGGCGCGCGGGCCAGCGCAACCCAACGAGCAACACCGCTGCGACCAGAATAGGACTGAACGCCAGAAACGCTTGCAAACCGAGACTCATACGTTGCTACCTCCTGATTCGTCATTGAAATGAGCGCAGACATCTCTCCAGGACGCTGCGCACGTGAAATCCTCCCGACGCGCGTCAGGTACGCCACATTCATAGTGCCGTTGCCGGGCTGGAACTTTGTGGGCTCAGGCACATCATAGCAGTATAACAGCCTTATTTTTGATAACAGTTGTCAACAGGTTATAACGAATTGGTAACTTTGAGGCGAGAGGGGATGAGGCGAGAGGCGAGAGGCGAGAGGGGATGAGGCGAGAGGCGAGAGGCGAGAGGCGAGAGGGGAT
>Ga0308410_1000603_pt1 | contig 19498 bp, 8 predicted proteins | sample HotsprOSTMatCore_FD_203467 | JGI IMG/M metagenome (GOLD analysis project Ga0308410, IMG submission 203467) | Hot spring phototrophic mat microbial communities from Octopus Spring, Yellowstone National Park, Wyoming, United States -... | ecosystem: Environmental > Aquatic > Thermal springs > Hot...
GCAGTGGACGCAAACCGCCAGCCTGTGGATCGAACGGCGCGCAACGCCAGACCTGTTCCTGCGGGCGCCGGTCATGCTCGGCCGGCGCGTTTACGCCATTTCCGCCCTGCAAGGCAATTATGAGCCTGAGGGTATGCCGCCGAGCAATCTGATCCTCAAGCATATCCGCCACGGTCGGCAGCGGCTCGACGAAATCAAGGATTGGGTGCTCGACTACCCCGAACCGGCGACATATCCACGTCTGCTCGGCACGTCCGTCGCGCGGGATGAGCTCCAGCGCCGCGCCCGGAAATGGCTCGTCGGTGATCCGCATCCGGTCTCACGCGCGCTGACAAGCAATGACCCTGACGCTGACCGCAAGGCAGTCGAGGAAGCCATATCTTCGCTCGGAGACATGTGCCGCCGCATAGCAACCATAAGCCTTGACCATAACGGCTATGCCATGAATCTGCCCCGCCTGGCCTGGCTGGCCGATGTGGCGCTTGGCACCCCGGCCTGTACGCCGGAAAAAGCCGCGCTGATTCGACGCTATGTCGCGGCCTGCGCCTACAATGCGCTTTCTCCGGATTACGTGCCGCCACGCGAGGCCGGCTATGCCTGGGGTTCGGCCAACATGATGGAGGCGCTGCGGCTGCGCGGGGCCACTCCCATGGTGTGCCTGCTTCCCAACCATCCCAATGGCCCGAGGTGGCGTCAGTTCCTGGCGCGCTTCGTCAAACTTAACGCGCGTGAAAAAATCAACGAGGCCGGCGCCACACTCGAACCCGGCGCCTACGGCGTGATGGGGATCGAATTTGCGACCGTGCCGGCCATCATGCTGGCCGGCGCGGATCCGTCACTCGACTATTCGGAGCTACTGCCGTTATGGCGGGCGGCGGCGATTTTCCGGCTCTCCTACCTCACGCCGCCCGACGTGCGCGGGGGCATCCGCACCGCCGCCCCGATCGGCGACTCACCGCTGAGCGGAGAAGGCGCGTTCCCCTTTCTGATCGGCGCCCTAGCCGAGCGCGACCGCTCCCTGGCCGAACACCTGATGTGGGGCATCCAGGAGAACGCCGCGGCGCTCGGTGGTCATGGCACGCCGCTGGGTCTGCTGGTTCCGACGGATCTCGAACCGAAAGTTCCCGACCTGCGCTCGACTCATTTCAAGGGCAGCGGCTTCATCCTCCGAAGCGGATTCCCCCACCCCGAGGAGACGTACGTCAACATCAACTGCGGCAGCTTCGCCATCGGCCATGGACATCCCGATCGGCATGGTTTCATCCTCTACGCCAAAGGCGCGCCGTTGATGCTCGACTTCGCCAGCCAGTACTCGCCCAGCATCGGCCAGTCCTGGCTGCACAACGGCATGATCACCTTCGATCATCGCGAGGACGTCCGCCCATGCCCCGGGCGTGACAAGGAGGGGTGCTATTTTACCGGAAAGGTCTGGGTCGAGCACCCGATCGAGCCTTTCACCTGTTTGGAGTTCGGTTGGCCGCCTAATGCGGCGAATCTCGACGAAGCCTTCGGCCAGGCCGAGTCCTTCGTGACCACCCCCCAGGCGGATTATGCGGCCATGCGTCGCCGCAGCCGCGTCCTGGACCGCGTGCCGTATATGCTTGAGGCCAGCCACGGCCAATTCCTCGGCCGTGGAGAAAACGAGCCGGTCGGACTGGATTCCCCCATCGAGTGGCGGCGACAGGTGATCCTGGTCAAGAGCCCGGACGTCAGCGGTCCGAACTACCTGGTGATCCGTGATGCGCTCTCGGGAAATCAACGTCTGACACCGGCCCTGAACTACTGGTGCCTGGCCGACGAGTTGAAGATGGACGGCTCACGGGCCACCTGGAAGGGGCCGCACGGTGTGGACCTCGACGTGTATGTCGCTGAGCCGTCGGCGTTCACGCCGGTCAGTCATCGCGTGGGCCACAGCAATGCCGGGCCCGGCCCCTTCGGCCGACACTATCAGGCGACCTTCGGCAAGCCATTTCGCGAGGAGCAGATCCTCCTACAGATTCCGCAGAGACCCGGCGGCAGATTCTTCACCGTGCTGGTGCCCCGTAAGGCGAATGAAGCGGCGCCGACGTTCGAAACCGTTCAGGGGGGAGACGGCATTCGCGTGACCTTCCCCGACGGCCGGGCCGATACGGTGATTCTGCGCGACAAGGGGGATGCCATTGAGATGGCGGGACGGACGCTGACGGGCCCCGCGATTGTGGTGTCGCAACGACCGGGACAACCGCCCGATGCCGTGGAACTCGCCCAGAACGCTTTCGCGGCCGACCGACCCGCGAAGGCGGTCTACACCATTGGCCGGCACGCTGGCAAGCCGGCTTTCTTCGAGAATGGGAAACCTGTTGTCATGCCGAGCTACTGTTCCTGCGGTCCGGCCTTCGACGGATGGGTCGAAGCCATACAGACGTTCGCCCGGCATGGCGGCCGCGACTTCTGGCTGTCCCTGGTGGGGGGTTACAACAACGAATGGGGCACCACTCCCTTCTGGACCGGTCCTGGCCAAATCCATAACCCCCCCGTGCCGATCACCGAAAACCACTGGTCACCCAAGGCGAAGCCCGACGGGTACTGGTCGGTGGACCGCCAAGCGGAGACGATCCTGGCGGCGGTGCCGAATGCCCGGCTGTTCATTCGTTTGGGTGACTGGTCGCCGGAGAGTTGGAGCAAGGCCTATCCGGATGACCTCCTGACCGACTCTCTCGGAAATCGGCGACCTTACGCTTCGCTGGCCTCGAAACGCTATCGTGAGGAATTCGCGGCGTTCATTCGCGCGTTCGTGGCCTACTGCGAAAGCCGACCTTGGGCCGATCGAATCGTCGCTTATATCCTCTATCCCATGGGCGAAGGCGGCACGCCGTTAGCCATGGAAGGCTTTCTCTTCGATCGCTCGCCGGTCATGCGTGACGCCTTTCGAACGTTTCTGACGGAAAAGTATGGCTCCGATGAGGCGCTTCGCCAGGCGTGGGGACGAGACGACGTCTCGCTGGCCACCGTGGAGGTGCCGCGTGATGACGATTTCCGGGAGCGAAACGGCGGCCAGGTCTTGTTCTGGCCCGAGTCCCGCCAGGTCCGGCCGGAGAGGGATTATTTCGAGTTGCAGGCGCGGCTGTTCCGCCAGTACCTGAAAAATATGTTCGAGGCCTTTCACGACGCCGCCGGTCCGAATCGGCTGCTGGGAATCGATGCCTTCAAGGGCAATATGCTCGGATGGATGTGCCATCCAATCTTCACCGGCGGGTTGTGGAAACACTATTACGGCGACAACATCGTGGCGACGGGCTCGACCGGCATGGGAGAGATGCTCGACTGGCCGGATTTTCGCATCATCGCCACCCCCCACGATTACCGTTGCCGGTGGATCGGCTTTGGATATGACCCCGAAGGAATCGGCGACTCGGTGCAGCTGCGCGGCAAAATCATGATGGTCGAAGAAGATCAGCGCACCTACGCCAACCAGGAGCGGGGATTGTTCGGTTCGGTCGAACCCGGCGAGGAAGAGGCCATCTTTTTTCGCAATCTGGCCGCCAGCCTTTCGAAAGGCCAGCAGACGTATCCCATGGACGTCACCGTCGGCTACTTTCAGAACGACACATTCCAGGCGATCCTGGCGAAACGACGAGAGATCGAACATCGGCTTCTGGACATCCCCCGCGAGGACGTCCCGTCCGTCGTCATGCTCGTGGACGAACGCGCCGCGTTGTACACCGACTTCTCATGCGCCTACAACGACCTGGCCGTCATTCGTCAGCGCATCTGGGGCATGAATCATTGCGGTGTCCCGGCGCGGACATTCCTCTGGGACGATCTCGAACGCGATGATTTCCCCGCCGTCCATAAGCTGTTCCTCCTGCCCAACTGTTATGTGGCCAACGAGCGCAACCGGCGTTTGTTGCGCGAAAAGCTCTTCCTCAACGGAAACGTCATCGTGTTCGGGCCGGGCAGCGGCATTACCGACGGCGAGCAGGTCGGTCCGGACGGCGCGGCCGATCTGCTCGGCATGGACATGGAACTCTACCCCTACGAATATCCCCGCTTCGTGACCATTGACCACTGGGAGCACCCCTTGACCGAGGGTTTTGGCGCCTGTGACAGTTATGGGGATACGCACCGATACGGTCCCGTGCTTCTTCCCTATGACCGTTCCGCGCCAAAAACGGTCGGCGGCCAGAAAGCCCGCGTGGTGCTGGCCCAAGATGATCGCCCGTTCGTGCGTCTCGGAACCATCCCGATTGACAACGGCAAACGGCGGCCGGGGCTGGTCGTCAAGGAGTTCGGCCGCGGTGCGGCCGGCAACGGCACGCCCGGCCCGCGCGGCCCTGGGGATTATGCCGTGGTCTTCACCGCCGCCGTTCCCCTGCCCGCCCGCCTCCTCCGGAATCTCGCTCGTTTCAGCGGCACCCATGTGTATAATGAGGATGACGATGTGGTGTACGCGGACACGACGATGGTGGCCGTCCATGCCGTCAAACCGGGCCTGCGTCGGATTCATCTGCCGGGAACGTTTTCGGTTGAGGATCTCATCACCGGTGAGGCGGTCGGCGACCATCTGAAGGAACTGGTCTTCGAGGTCAAAGGCCCGGTCACCCGCTGGTGGCGACTGAAGTCCGTCACGAGCCGGGTCTCGGCTCCGTAAACCTGTCGTCTGTGCCATACGGGTCCTGGGGACTGCGCAAGACGAATCAACCCAACGATAGAGTTTTTCGGCAGGCGAATCCGTGACATGAGAGGACTGTTGCTATGACTCGAACCCAACAACTGATCGTGGGGATGGTGGGGGTCGCCCATTTTGGCGCCTACCGCCGGCGTATGCTGCGCGCGGCCGGATGTTTCGATCTGGTGGCCGTGTGCGACCGTAATCCGGAGGCCCTGGCGGCGGCCGCCCGGGAAGAACACGCTCAACCCTATCCCGAGTACGAGGCGATGCTGGAACACCCGGGGCTTGAAGGCCTCGTCATCAGTACCGGCGCCGACAGCCATGCCCGTTTCGCCATTGCCGCCATGCGCAGAGGGCTTCATGTCTTCATCGAAAAGCCACTCTGCTGCTCGGCGGCGGAAGCCGACGCCCTTCGACAGACGCAACGCGAGACCGGGCGGGTGGTGGGGGTCGGCCACAATCATTGCTTCACAGACCCTCTCCTCAATCTGGCCAAGCGGTATATAACGGAGGGGCGACTGGGGACGCTGGCGGCGTTCGAAGAAAACAGTTCACATTCGGGCGGGCTCGAGATCAAACCGGGCGATTGGCGCGGGCTGCCCGACCGCAATCCGGGTGGCATGCTGTTCCAATGCGGCGTTCATGCGTTGCACGCGCAGGCCTTCCTTTTCGGACCAGTGCAGGCCGTGCAGGCCATGATGCGCTACGATGTTAACCCCGCCACGCAGACCGCGGACGTCGCGAACGTGTTGCTTCAGTACAAAAGCGGTCTGATCGGCACGCTCAACTGCTATCACGTCACGGCCTACTGCCATGAGCTGCGCCTGTTTGGAACCAAGGGCAATCTCTACCTGGATACCCATCGCCGTCTCGCGTGGTTCCAACCTCGCAAACGCAATGAGGTTGAGGAGCGCGAACCGGTGCCAATCCCACCCCCTCCCCCGGAGCATGATTATGCCCATCTTCTCTCCTGGTACCACGCCATCCGCACCGGATCGCCGGTGTATCCGGGGCTCGAGGATGGCATTGCCGCGGTACGGCCTGTTTTTGCGGCCGAACGCGCGGCCCGGGAGAAGCGGGAAATTCCTCTGGTGTAAGGCGGGAGCATGACCCCATGAGGGAACAGATTCGTTTGCATTCGCAATGGTGGGTCTCGGTCTCTGCGGCTGATGCGCGGCGGGCCGCCACTAACGGCGGCTGGTCCCCCACCGAGCTCGAAATGGCCGGCGATCCCGAAAATCACCCCCAACAGATTGACCTGCCGGGAGGATGGGCGTACGGCTTCCGCCCCCGAACACCATCGTCCCTCGGAGTGGATTACGATAAGGACGCTCAGGCCGATCCTCGTTTTGTCGGTGTCCAGACCGCCGCCGACACGAAACGTCTGCCGTCGCACTTCCTCTCTTATGCGCGCCGGGTTCCGATTCCTCCGTCCTGGGCCGGCCACACCATTTTTCTGCATCTCAACAACGCCCGGTATCACGTGACGGTCGTCGTCAACGATCGCCAGGTCGCCCAGTATGTCGGCGGGCTGGAGCCACACCGGCTGGATGTCTCCGAAGTCATTCGTCCCGGCGAGGACAATTTAATACTGATCACGGTCGGCGATGTCGGCGTCAGCGGCCATCGGCCATTCGATCCCTTCCGATTCACCGGCACCCGCCTGCCAACGTGCCGGGAAATCGAAAGCAACCTCGTGCATCCTGTCCGGTATGGCGGTTCCGACGGCCGCGGCATCGAGGAGGCCTGGCTGGAAGCGGTCCCGCGTGTCCGGGTGGAATATGTCTTCGCCAACCCTAAGGTCGCTCAGCGGCTGCTCCGCTATCGCGTCGCATTCGCGAACGATACCGACGTCCCCGTCACCGTTCGCGTTCATAGCGTCGCGCGGCCGTCTTCGGATCAGACGTTTCGCATGCCGCTACTCACCGCCGAAGGTTCTTCCGTCGCACCGGAGTCCATCGCGCCGCGGATCTTGCTCGACGAGGTCGTCACCCTTCCGCCCCGGGAGGGTCTGACCCTGACCTGCGACATTCCGTGGGCAAACGCGGTTCTTTGGGACACCGACCAGCCGTTCCTGTATGAACTCGCCACCACGTTGTCGTCCGCCGAAGCCGACGGCCCCTTGGTTCGGCACGAACACCGACCGGATGCGGGCGCGTCCGACGCCGGTTCTCTGCTGGATACGCAGACGGACACGTTCGGCTTTCGGGAATTCACTATCAACGGGCATCACTTCCTGCTGAACGGCCGCGTCATTCACCTGCACGGCCAGAGCGGTCACGTGGGACCAGCTCAACAGGCCATGACGCGGGCGCAGAAAATCGAATTTCTGCGTATCGCCAAAGAAGAGGGTCATATCAACCACGTGCGTTTGCACGCCAGCCCCCAGGACCGGCGATGGGTCGAGGCGGCGGACCGTGTCGGCCTGCTGCTGACCACCGAAACGGCGCTATGGACCACCGGCTTCCACAGTTTCGATTGGGCCGGCAGCGAGGAGGCCTGCTATCAGAACGTTCGCCAGCACTTCTTCGAGGCGTTGGTGCGTCGTGATCGGAACTCGCCGTCGGTCGTGATCTGGTCACTTTCCAACGAGATGTCGCCGATCACGCCGTGGGATCTCACCGAAGGGCCGAACGCCCCGAAGATGGCCGACATGACGCGGGTGTTCCGACGAATACTGGCCGAGGTCGCTGCGGAGGACGACAGCCGCGTCGTGCAGATGTCGTCGGCGATGGACTTTCTTGGCCATCTGCGGATGTACAATCTGCATTATCCGAAAAACTGGCAGGCCTATCCTGACTACCCGCACACGGCCTACTGGCTGGACAAGCCCTTCAAATTCCGCTGGTATGGGCCCGGCTATGCGCACATGCCAAGCTGGAGTTGGCGAAAGGACAAACCACTCTACTTCGGCGAATACACCTGCGTATTCGGTCCCACCCCGGACGTCCAGTCCACCATTGTGGGGGACATCGCCTTTGAGGAGGCTGATTTCGGTACGGAGCGCGTTCAGGAAAAGTTATGGCCCATGGAAGCCAAGGCCTATCGCCGGCAGGACGTCTCTGGTTTTTGCGCCTGGGCCTTTCTTCTGGGCAACGACACCGACTGCCGCCGACTGCTCGATCGGCCGTCCGCCGCTGCGTACGTCAAGGCCATACGTCCACTCGCCGTCCTGGATCACGGATATCAGGCCGACACCCTGGCGGGAGCGGAGGTGGCCATTCCCCTCTCCCTTCACAATGACACCCGCCATGCGGTCATCCTCGAACTGTTCTGCGAGGCTCAGTGGGAGGACCAGGTGCTTGGGGTGGACACAATGCCAGCGCGTCTCATGGTCCCTGGTGAAACGCTCGCTTTCGTCCACCGCTTTCTGGCGCCCGTCGTTCAGGCGCCGGCGCGAATTCGTTACCGCGCCACGCTCAGCGCCGACGGCGCGGTGGTGGATCAATGGGAGCGCGAAATCCGGGTCTGGCCGCGCCAAGCGGACCTCGCGCTGCCGGCCGACGTGGCCTTCTTCGACCCCGACGAACGAGTGGCCGCGATCCTGGCCAAACGGAACCTCGACGGCAGGTCTCTTATAAGAGAGCTGACGAGGCAGACCCTGTCGTCGGTTCGAGCCCTCTGGATGGGTTTTGGTGCGGCCAGAGCCCATACCTCCGATTGGCGGCGTTTTCGGGAAACGCTGCACACGTTTGTCAGGAACGGCGGGGTGTTGATACTCGATCAGCCGCCCGCGGCCGTTCTGCACGATCTGCCGATGCCTCTTAACAAGGCCAAAGGATACGCCGAGCCGGATCAGCGTCTCGAAATCACCTATGCCTTCCCATGCGCGCCGTTTCATCCGGTCATGGCCGGTTTTCAGGAGGAGGATTTTGCGTTATGGGGAGACGACTTCTACATCGCCCATGAATGTCTGGAGATTCCCCAGGAGGGGAACGTCGTGCCCCTCTTGGTGGCCGGAACGGATCGCGCCGGGTTGGTCAGTTCGCCCTTGATGGAGATGCGATACGGCCGTGGGAGCTATCTGATCAGCACCATGGAGATTCTGGACAAACTGGATCAGTCCCCCGTCCCGGCCCGTCTGCTCGGCGCTCTCGCGTGTTATCGTCCGCACTGGGACGTGCGAACGGTGGGCATTTCGGTGGAAGACGATCTGTGGCGACGTCTGCTCGAGGTGGGTTACGTCGGCGACCGGCGCCCCCCTCAGGAGACCATCGGGGCTGAGATCGCCGTGCTGGACGGGCTGGCGATGGAGGCTCTGAACCCCGCGTGCGTTCGTGAAGCCCTGATGGCCGGTCATACCGTCTGCCTGCATGGCTTGACTCCCGAACAGACCCGTCGGGTTCTCTCGTTCCTGCAACTTCCCGGTGATGTCCTTCCCGGCACCGCCAGGCCGGGAGAGTGGGATGTGGTGCGGCATGCGCACCCCTTGACGGATGGCATGGCGAACAATGCCCTCTATTGGGTGGTCCATAAAGCCAAGTTGGCGCCCTGGGCGGCGGCGTCCACCCACCCCGAACCCGCCAGCGCCCGGGTACGTCTTCCGGAACTCTCCTCCCAGGCGATCTCGCTCACGCGTCGGGGAGCCTTGACCGTCTATCGTGTAGGGTCAGGAACGCTGGTGTTCGATCATCTTCGCTGGCATATGACCGACATCGAGGAGCCCGAGCGCCCTCGCCGCTATGGGCGATGCCTGATGACGAATCTGGGGGTACCGTTGCTCAAGGGCGTCGAAAAACAGATCGGTCGGGAGTTCGAGACGGAGGCGGAGCGCCGCGAACGCGGCCACATCTGATCCGGTGCTTTCCCTTCAGACCGAAGGCTGAGCCCCGAATGCCCGAACGGATAGCCCTCATCGGCTAGTCTCCCTTTCCGATCTCGCCCTGGGAAACGGAGAAGGCCATGGTTTCGGAAAGGTCATGCAAAAACCCAGAGCAGTGGCCGGATAATCCAGGCTGGCTGGGCCATGTGAAGGCCTCGCGTTCATACCACCCGGACATGCGGCTTGCTTTGAAAACCCGGAAAGGGCATGCTAATAAGGTTTGTTTTACTAGCCATAAAAGGAATCAGATCCGAAAGACCCTCCATGCACCGTCCATCCTCGTCCCTGCGTCTTCATGTGGCCTGTGGGCAACTCGTCATGCAGCCGGGCGACATCGGGCATCAGCTCGAACAGGTGAACTCCCTCTCGGCCGAAGCGAGCAAGGCCGGCGCACGGCTCATTTTGTTTGCGGAAGGCGCCCTCCACGGCTACTGCCTCAAGCCAGAAATTGTGGCCGCCGCCCTATCGCCGAACGACCCAGCCGTCCAGCAGCTTCGCCAAATCAGCAGGAGGCATGGCCTGGTGATCGCCGTCGGGGCCTTCGAAAAGGCCAACCAGAAACGATACATCAGCCATTTCGTGGTCTGGCCCGATGGACGAGTACGGGTTCAGCGAAAACATAGCCTTACGCCTGCTGAAATCCATGCCGGTTTCACTCCTGGGCCCATCGCACGAACGCTGTTCGATGTGAACGGCATCCGCTGTGCCATTGCCATCTGCGCGGACACCGGCATCGAAGGCCTTTGGGATCATCTGAAACAGAAGGGGTGTCAACTTTGCCTGATTCCCACAGCCGGAGGCGCCAATCGGGAGGATATGCGCCGACCTGAAGACCTCGACGATCCCACGCTGCGAACCCGTTATCTGAAAGCCATGGAGAAGGTGTGTTTTCTCGGCGAAGCGCTCCTCCGATGTCGGGATCTCGGCATCGCCATGATGGCCACGAACCTCGCTGGCGACGATGGGATCGCCAAATATCATCCCGGTCACAGCAGCATTGTGGACAGCCGCGGTTGCCTCGTCGCGCTGCATCCAGGAGAGTATGTCGCCGATTTCCTTCGGCCGGTCATGATCCACGGCGAAGTGATCGTACGGGCACGGCCGATGCCTCCTCTCTCGGCCCGCGAGCCGCACCGATGGGGTCTCTCCCGCTTTCTGTAGACTTGACGCGCCATCGGGCGCCCTTCTAGAGTTAAAACATGTATGTGAAAGGTGTGGCCATGTGTGGTTTTTCATTGACGGCGGTGGTGTACCTTTTCGCGACGGCCGCTCATCTCTGGGCGCAGACGGCCCCCCCTTCTCCGGATACACTCCGCCCCCAGGTCCCAACCCCTGGGCCGGATGGGCGGATACTCCCTTCGGCCGCCACCAACCGTTGGGCGCTTCTGATTAACGCCGCCCGACTTCCGGCCGCCGAGTTCGAAGAAATCCGGGCCTATATGGAAAAGGATCTCTGGATCCGCATCGAGGGAATTGCCCTTTCGGAACCATGGAGCGCTTTGCCCGACCGGATGCCTTCCTTGTTCACTACCAATCGTGTCATCGTGGTGACATTGGCGGAAGGCCCGCTTTCGGGGCCTTACCTTCTGGTGGCCCCTGATGACCAATGGGCCATCGCCAATACGACTCGTTTCCTGGCCGGTACCACCAATCGCACCCTGCGACTCCGCCAGGCGGCGATGCGGGCGTTAGCATGCGCTCTGGGCGTTCCCATCTGTCAGGATCCGCATTGCGTCATGCGAATACTCCGCCGGGGCCCCGATCCGTTCCTGCAAATGGGGTCGAACTTCTGCGGTCCGACCCGCCGCGTCTACCAAAGCCTGGCGGTACAACGAGGCCTGATTCCCGTCCCGCCGGGGTTTCTGCGCCAACACCAACCGCCCGCGCCGCCTTCCCGAGAATCTCAGTGACAACTCGGGGGCGCCAGGCACTTTTCCTCCGTTTGGCCACTCCTCTTGGCCTTCTCTTGTCCGCCACTTCAGGGTGGGCGCTCTCGTCGCCTCCGCCACGAACTTCTCCCCTCTTTCCTCTGGCGGCTAAAGGAAGGCCGTTATGGCCTGTCATCATCCCCACCAACGCCTCCCCACGTATTCGGGCCGCCGCCTCCAATCTTGTACACTACCTCTCGCGGATCACGTGGCAACCCTTCGCCTTCGAAGAGGGATCCCAGGGACCGGGAATCCGGGTCGGCCTTTTCGCTTCATTTTCGGATCGCTCCGTCCTCCCCCCTGTCGAGGCTACCCCTTTCACCCGGGAAACCTATCTGCTCCGTTCGACATCCGAAGGGCTTCTCCTTCTCGGGGCGACCGATCTGGCGGTGGAGCATGCCGTGTGGGACCTGCTGGATCGGTTGGGCTATCGGCAATTCTTCCCAGGTCCGGTCTGGGAGGTCGTTCCGCGGGTGCCCGATCTCGCGATCGCCGTGGATACGCTTCAAACGCCGGCCTTCCTCGCCCGCCGCATCTGGTACAACTGGGGGCTTTGGGGATACAACCGTCAGCCGTATGCGGAATGGTGCGCCCGGAATCGGATGGCCAAGGGATTCGATCTCAACAGCGGGCACTCCTACGAGACCATCGTCGCGACCTTCCGGTCGGAATTCGACGCCCATCCCGACTATTTCGCCCTGGTTGGCGGCGAACGGAAACGGGGAAGCGATGCCAAGTTTTGCGTGAGCCATCCGGGTCTGCAGGACCTCATCCGGCGTTATGCGATCAAACGATTCACTGAGAATCCGGCTCTGGATTCCATTTCGCTGGATCCCAGCGATGGGGGCGGCTGGTGCGAATGCGAGGCGTGCGCCGCCCTCGGTTCTCCAAGCGATCGGGCTCTTCTCCTGGCCAACATTGCTGCCGAAGCCGCCAACGCGCTTGGTTTGGACCCAAAATTTATCGGCATGTATGCCTACAACCGCCACGCCACGCCTCCCGCTCTGCGCGTCCATCCGAATGTTATCATTTCCGCCACCACGGCTTTCATCACGGGCGGGTACACCCTGGACCAGATTTTGGAGGGGTGGCAGGCTAAAGGCGCCACGCTGGGCATTTACGATTATTATTCGGTCGTGGACTGGGACTGGAATCTGCCGAAGCGGGCTCGGGCGGCCAATCCATTCCTCCTCGCCTCCAATCTTGTTCACTATTACCAGAAGGGGGCACGATTCATCGATTGCGAATCCGGGGACGCCTGGGGACCTTATGGCTTGGGCTATGCGATCGCCGCCCGCGTCATGTGGGATTTGAACGAGGCCGAGCGGGTTCAATTCTGGATAGACGATTTCCTCGCGAAAGCCTTCGGTCCCGCTGAGGAGCCGATGCGCCGCTTCTATGCGCTGATGACCGTGGATAACACCCGGCGCTCGCCCCGCGATCAGGTGGGCCGGATGTATCGGGCGCTGAAAGAGGCGCTCGAGCAATGCGGTGACCAGGCCGATATCCGCGGCCGAATTGATCATCTGATCCTTTACACGCACTATGTGGAGCTCTTCCACGCCTATCAGAACGCGGTCGGAAGCGCCAAGGAAGCGGCGCGTGATCAGGTTCTGGCTTACGTCTACCGCATCCGCCGGACCATGATGGTGCACGCCTACGGCCTGTGGACCCGCCTGGCCAGCCAGAAGGCCGCCCACGACCCGAATCATCCTCTCAAGACGGATACCCCCATCTCCGATGAGGAGATTCTTCAATTCCTTCAACGAGGAATCGAAGCCAACCCGACTGAAGAGATGGCCTTTCCCCCTCTGACCTTCAGCGAGGAGTTGGTCCCCGCCACTCCTCTTCGCCTACCGGCGGTCCCTGCCGGTTCCTTTCCCACCGTTCCGCAGGATCGGCATACCTATTTCCTCTGGGTGGACCAGGTCCCTGCCGACCTCGTCCTGACCGTAACTGTCCAGACGGTATGGGCTCTCCGCCCTCATCACATCCGCCTCTATTCCCCTCAGGAGGTTACGCTCGATCCGGTAGACGAAAACCGCGAGGCGCAACCCGATGGCCACCCCCGAACCGTCATCCTTCACACGCCGTATTCGGGTCTGCACCGGCTGGAGGTCACGGACGGGGGTGATTACACCCGTATTGTTTTCCCCGATGGCATGCCCGTCGTGATCCCGGCCGGACTCGACACGCCCAGCGTGGGCAGTCAATTCCGTGGCCCATGGACGCTCTATTTCTATGTACCCAAGGGGACCTCCCTGGTTGGTGGCTGGGCGCAGCGGGTTGCTGCCTGGGCCCCTCGAATTTCCGGTGTCCTGAAAGATGCCGACGACAACGTGCGCCTGGACTTTGCTACGCGGGAAGACGGTTGGTTTGCAGTCCCCGTTCCGCCGGGGCAAGATGGGCGGCTCTGGAAGTTCGAACACACGCAAGGGATTCGGCAGCTCGCCACAGTGCCTCCCTGCTTCTCCCGTACGGCCGCTGAACTCCTGTTGCCCCGTGAAGTGGTCGCCCGTGACGCGCAACCCCCATCCTCCACCCCATGAAACGGCAAATCCGCTATCTCCTCCTTCTCACCGCGGCCCTTTCCCTTTTTGCCCAGGAGAACTCTCCCATGCCAAGCCTCTACGACTTCACCGTTCGTGACATCCACGAGGAGCCGGTTCCTCTGTCCCGTTTTCGTGGCCGCGTCCTTCTGATCGTGAATACGGCCAGCCGCTGCGGATTCACTCCTCAATACGCGGGACTGGAGGCACTCTACCGACGCTACAAGGATCATGGGTTTGAGGTCCTTGCCTTCCCTGCGAACAACTTTCTCAATCAGGAACCGGGATCCAACGAAGAGATCCGCGCCTTCTGCACCAGCCGTTTTCAGATAACCTTTCCTCTCTTCGCCAAAATCTCCGTCAATGGTAAGGATATCCACCCCCTTTACGCATTCCTGACCTCGCCGGAGACCAATCCCGAGCATGCGGGACCCATCTCGTGGAATTTCAACAAATTTCTCATCGGTCGCAACGGAGTCGTCCGCGCCCGATTTGGTTCGCGAACCGCTCCGGATCATCCCTCACTCATCACCGCAATCGAAATGGCCCTTTCGGAATCTTCACCCGTTGAAACCCCCGATCCGATTCCGTGATCTATGAGCCCTCGTGCACCGTTTCCCTCCTCCGAACTCCTGATCGTACGCCGTCTGGCTGAACGAGTCGCAACCCTTGCCCACGAACCGCGAATGGCCCGCATCCGGTCCCGCTGGGCCGCCGTCAATGAAGGCCGCCGGCCCGATCGGGCGCCCGTCTGGTGCCGTCCCGTCGGATGCTGGGACGAACTTCTACCGCCTGAGACCCTCGCGTGCCAACACCCACGCCTGCGAGCCCTTGAAAGGCACTTTCGCCAGATTCTCATCAAGGCCGAGATCGGAGACGACACCTATGTGCCTCCCTGGTTCGAAGTCCCGCGCCTGTTCGAAGCCGACCCGCCCAACCGATGGGGTGTTGACATCCGCCATGTCCGCCCCGGGGATCAGGGCGGTGCCTGGACGTACGATCCTCCCCTGAAATCGCCCGAGGATCTTCTGCGCCTTCAAACACCTCGTTTCACGTATCGCCGAACGGACACCGCGCAGGTTCTAGAAGCGACGGCACAGATTCTCGACGGCCTTCTTCCCATCCGCCCGGTGACCGGAAGTCCGTTTGGTTTGCTCCTTTCGGCCACCATTGGAACGGTCATCGCCGATCTGATGGGTTTGACCGAAATGATGGTCGCCATGGCGGAAAACCCGGATTTCGTCCACGCGGTCACCCGCCGGGTCGCCGATGCTGTGATCGCCAGCCACCAGTGGCTGGAGACCGAGGATTTGCTGGATCAGAACGACCAGCACGAGATGACCCTCAGCGAGCCGTTCGGCCCGCCGCCGCGTCCGGACGGATCTCATGCGCTGGCCAATCTGTGGTGTGCCGCCAACAGCCAGGAGTATGATCAGGTCTCTCCGGCCATGTGGCGGGAATTTTGTTTCGATTATCAACGACGAATCATGGCGCCGTTCGGTCGTGTGCTCTATGGGTGCTGTGAAAATCTCACGCTCAAGATGGACGATGTTCTCGCGTTACCCAACCTGCGGGTTTTCGTGTGCAGTGCCTGGACCGATTTGGACCGTCTTCTTGAAAAGGCCCCGCCCTCGCTTACCCTCATGTGGCGCCAGAAGGCCTCGGATGTCGTTTTTCCCGATTCCCTCCGTCCGATCCGCGAGACACTCGAGCTGGGGACCCAAAAGCTGAGAGGACGTCCCTACCAGATCGTGCTGCGGGAGCTCCAGACGCTGGCAGGCCACCCTCGGCGCTTGCATGAGTGGACCCATCTGGCCATCGAAGCGGCGGAACGGAATGGATGACCGTCAGGCGGAGGCGTTGTCCGGCTCGATCAGTCGGTGAACCACCGCGGCGGCACAGAAAAGGCCAAAAACTCCCGTGACGAAGGAGACGGTCCCGCGGGGGGAGGATTCTCCGCCCGGTTCCTCGGCCGAAAAGACGGCCGGAATGCCGAACGCGCCCTCGCCTTCCCGTGGAAAACCGAAGCGGCGTCGAAGGACCTTACGGACCATCCGCGCCAGAGGGTCCACATCCGTGTAGGCCAGGTCCGTCATCCGCACCTGAGCAGGGTCGCACCGCCCCGCCGAGCCGGTCGAGCAGACGACAGGCAGCCCTGCCGCCCGGCAGGCGGCCAGCAGGTGACATTTGGGGGCAAGCGCATCAATGGCATCCACCACCGCATCGGGCTGAACGCTTAAAATGGAATCGCTGGTGCGTCGGTTGTAAGCGACGACGCGGGCCTCGATGCGCAGCGTGGGATTGATCTGAAGAAGGCGTTCGGCCAGCACGTCCGCCTTGGGCCGCCCTTCGGCCCCCGTTACCGCCTGGATCTGACGGTTGAAATTGGTCGGACAGACCGTGTCGGGATCTACGAGCGTCAAACGCCCGATTCCCGAGCGGGCCAAACTTTCCGCCGTCCATGAACCGACCCCGCCCACTCCAACGATCAGCACGTGAGCGCGGCTTAACCGAGCCAAACCCTCCTCGCCCAGAAGCGGTCGCAAGCGGTCAAAGCGGATTTCCATCGAAACATTTTCCGAAGTCGTGGGAAGACCGCCACCGGAAGCACCCGATCGGGGGACCCAACCATCCACGATTCGAAATGCTCACTCCCCGGGGGTAGGCTTCTTGAAAAGCTGGATCTCGATAGGGAAAAGATCCGGGCAGGCCTGTTGATAGTGGACACCGGCCGGAGCGGTTGTGAACAGGCCGAACTGGTTGGTGTACATCTGTTGTTGAGCGTTCCATAGCCGTGGCGCGTTGTCGGCACCCCAGGTTTCGTCCCCGGCGCCGGTGCATGTCTGGACGTGAATGTTGGTGGTTCCACGCCGATAGACGATCACATCCCCGCGGGCCAGCGTTCCCCATTCCGGAACGGAGTATCCGGCGTTGGTCACGACCACGGAGAGCGCGTTGGACCAGGCGATCCAGAAGGGCTCGTCGTTGGCGAGCCACCGTTTCCCGTCATACGCATGGCGGGCGGCGTCGAAGGCCGTGAAATGCAACGCGCCCGTACTGCCGGCCATGACGCCGTGCCAGCAATGGAAGGGCGAGAGATAGTCCGGTGTAAAATTGGCCATATCGCGTCGTAGATGGTCATCGTAGATGCGAATGCCCCGCTCGGCCACCGCCACCCGCGACGTGCCCCACCATCCGGTAAGTTGGAGCAGTCCATCCCGATAGGGAGGCGGCGAGGGCAACGCCTCGGACACGTGCCAGGGAACTTCTTCGTTGGGATATTGGAACGAGCCGCACCCCTCGCTGATCATCCAATAAAGGCCCCGCTCGTAGGGGAAAACGCCACCACTCACGGGCCTTATGGCCGTCATACCCAGCGCGGAGGCATCCACCCCCTGCCAATCGTATCGGCAGGGACCGTCAATCCCATCCAAGATAAAGAGATTGGTGGCCGCCACGGAAAGGCGTGGATCGCCAAGCGGCTCATAGATTTCCGCCCCCGTCAGAGTGATGGAGAATGATCTCGACAGCGTCAGCACCTGACCCTCCACCGGATCGCCGCGGGCCTCCACTTCGAGAATGACCTCACCCCCGGCTTTCGGATGAAGGACGCAGCATTCGAGCGCAAACGCCCAGGGCCCATCATAGGCCGAAACGTTTGTCGGAAGCGTATAGCCGTCGGTCAGATTCGTATTCCACACCCATACCTGAGGATTGGAATAGTTCAACCAGCCATAATCGGTCAGACGGATCGATACGCGCGGGTTGGGTGCAAAATAGTGGCAGCAATCGAGCATGTTGGTATCGGTCCAACGGATCGTGACCAGTTTCGCGTCAGGGTCGCCGGCCGGAATGGGGTTCTCCTTATAGTCCGGGACATTGTTCGAGTTGTTGTCATTCCAGTTCGCCATCAGCCAGGAAGGAACTTGCAGATCGAAGGCACCGACCTGGCATTCATGGCCCTCGACATTAATCTCTCGCATCTTGGAGATAATCGGCGTCTGGGTGTTGGTCAGGGCATAGTAGTGGCAGAACAAACGCGCCGAGGAATTCAACTGGAGCGTGGCGTTGGACCCCTCATAGGTCAAAGGGAGAGAAGGGGGCGAGGCGGACCATGAAAAGAACCCTTTCGGCCGGGGTGTGACCTCTGCGGTAAATTGCATTTCCGCGTTACGAGGGGCAGATGGGTCTCCCTGGATAATCAACCGGTAAAGATTGACCACCACCTCTTTAGGAAAAGGGAATAAGAATTTCACGATTTTCGCCACGATCTTGCTGTGATAGGCCATTCCATAGAACACATCCTCCCAGTCTTCCCACGGGGGGAACGTCCGCCAGACCGCATGCCACGCTCGCTTGACGAGGGGAATGCGCGCCTTCATGGTGACTCGAGGGCGCCACTCCCAGCCGGCATCACCGGGAACCAAACGCCAGTTCCCCCGTACGATTTCGGGATAACGTGGCACCCGGTTAGGATCCAGAACATTGGTCACGGCTAAGGCTGGATTCGGAACCCAAAATACAGTAACCGTGCGGCGATGATGGCCGAGCACACGCTCAGGTTTTTCAATAAGAACTCCCTGCGCCGCCGCCGCCTCATGGCCCTCGACGGGCGAAGGGGGTTCGCCATTGATGGTCATAGCGACATTCAAGGGGCGCTGTTGGATCATTCCCGCCTGACTATAGAGCGCCAACGGACACTCCTCCCCGCGTGGAAGGACAAACCCGTTGTACTCGTTCCCTCCATCCGGTGGCTGCCGATACCGGATATGGCCGAGTTGCAGCACGGTCCCTGGAATGCGGTCCGTCAACGAATAGCCGCCATTGTCCATCATAAGAAACACTTCGACGGTCTCTTCGGGCGCCTGGCCCCCATCGTAAGGATTGCCCGGATGGCTGCCCTGGGCGGCCTCCTCGCCATCGCTGACGCCGTCCCCGTCCGTATCCCAATTCCAGGGGTCGGTGTTATACATCCACTCCCGCCAGTTGATCAGCCCATCCTGATCGAAATCCTCCATGCTGTCGTCCGGATCCAGAGGATCCATTCCATAGAGCCATTCTTCGGCGTCCGTAAGACCATCGCCATCCGTATCCACATTCCAGGGGGAGCTGCCGATCAGTATTTCGATCCTCATCGGCAGGCCATCCCCATCCTCGTCACTGTCCGGGTCCACCGGCGTCATGGGATCCGACGCCCAGATCGCTTCGAACCCATCCGGCAGGCCGTCGTCATCGGTATCCGGATTCAACGGATCCGTCAGCGCCGGAGCGATGCGAATCCGATGCTGGGGCGTGAGGATGCCCGGCCGGTTGAACAGGAACCGCGCCACATGGGCATTGTTCTTGCCCTGCAGCCCGATGGTAAAGAGGGCATAGGGGGTGGGAAATACGAACCCCTCGGCTTGCCGATATCGGAAGGTAAAGGATCCATCCGACGCCTGATAGTCGCACTGCACATCCAAGCCCTGGGGTGCGTCCGCTTCACTCATGAGCCCCACGCCCAGCCATGTGACCGTCACCCGTTCGGTCACCCCACTGCCTGTCACCT